>Ga0209624_10000229_pt1 | contig 50294 bp, 43 predicted proteins | sample JacPinW_OM2H0_O1_FD_188565 | JGI IMG/M metagenome (GOLD analysis project Ga0209624, IMG submission 188565) | Forest soil microbial communities from Algoma, Ontario, Canada - Jack Pine, Ontario site 1_JW_OM2H0_O1 (SPAdes) (version 2) | ecosystem: Environmental > Terrestrial > Soil > Boreal...
CCGATCCCAACCGGGATGACAGTCGTGTGGCCTCGGTAAGTGTTGAAACTCATGACGGCGTCCGAGCGAAAGTACCATCCCTGTGGGAAATTGTAGAATAGGGTCGGCTGCACAGTGGTCAGTTGCGAGCCGGCTCCCGACAATGTGTGCTGATATTGCGCCAGCAATCCTACGATACCCCAATTCAGCGAGGCTTGAATGACCCCTGCGGCGCCACCCTGCGTGACACCGGGCCCGAAATTCGTGCTGGTGGCGGTGGGAACCGCGAGGAGCGGTCCAAGGCCCAAGGAGAGCGACTGAGACTGACCCAGGTCAAAGTTCCCTACCGTGAGATTATAGATCTGTGCGTCGCCAAGCCCAGTGCGCGGCCCACTGATCGCATTCGGGTCTGTGGCCACGGACGGGAGGATGTGAAAGATTTGCTGGATGTCGTCGACCTTGAATGGAATCAAGAGCCGACCAGCGCCATTCAATGCGTCGCCGTTCGCCGAATTGAAGGTCGGGTAGTAATTCCAGTATTGTAAAGTAAGCCTCGGCTCCGTCGCGCTGTTAGACGCGTTGGTGGCATATCGAGTCGCTGAGTGGAGGATCCCCTTTTCCGCCGGACGCGCTCGACGGATCTGGCGCGCTCTTTGAGCTCGCTTCGTCGGACGGATTTGGATGCTGTTTCTTGGGTCGCTTCGGGTGGTGATCCTTGATTGCCGGTTGACCTATTGGACCACCCGAATCAACTGAAACGGCGTCTTGTGTGGACGATACGGCAGTGGGAGCTTCATCAGCGAAAGCTGGCAGGACAAAGCCAAGGGCCGACCCTACAACGGTAACCGCGAAGCGGACTTTCATAACGCCTCCCACTTAGCGCCATACCATCGAACGAGTGCGCGCCGCCGTCAGATGGCGGACTTACTCGTGTCCCGTAAATGGCTAGGCGAAACGGCCCCGTGTACTCGTTCATTGTTGCGGCTCTTCAGAACTTCCAGCCGCTCGTCACGCTCGCCGGGAACTGGACTTGGATGCCGGCTTCGATCTGGAGGTCAGGCGCGCCCCGCCCGCTGCGATAGACGGAGGGTTGGGCTTCGAGATAGGCGTTCCACGTGTAGCCGCTTTCCAGCTGGATCACCTTGCCGAAGCCGAGCCCAACGGGGACAACATTGGTGTGGCTGTAACTGTTGAACTGCATGACGGCGTCCGAGCGAAAGTACCATCCCTGTTGGAAATTGTAGTACAGGATCGGCTGGACCGTGACCAGTTGAGAGCCGACTCCCGACAATGTGTGCTGATACGTCGCCAGCACGCCAAGGATACCCCAATTCAGCCGCGCTTCGAGGACCCCTGCGGCGCCACCCTGAACGGTATTATCTGGCCCGAAATTGGGGCTGTTGACTGTCGGAAAGGCCATGAGGGGCCCGGCGCCGACGGTGAGCGCCTGAGACTCGGGAAGGGCGAACTTGGTCAGCGAGAAATTGTAGAGTTGCAGGTCGCCGAACCCGGTACGCGGCCCAGTGATCGAATTCGGGTCCGTGACCACCGTCGGGACGACGTGAAAGATCTGCTGGATGCCGTCGACCTGGAAGGGAATCAAGATTCGACCGGTGCCGTTCTCGGCCCAGTTGCTGTTGTCATGCAATAACGGTGCATAGTAATTCCAGTATTGGAAAGTAAGCCTCGGCTCGGTGGGGCTGTTGGCCGCGTTGTTGCTGTCATTCGTGCCGCCGGATGCTGGAGGACCCTGCTTCGCGGCGGACACGCTCGACGACTGTGGCGCGCTCTTTCCGCTCGCTTCCTCGGGCGTCTTGGGATGCTGTTTCTTGGGTCGCTTCGGGTGGTGATCCCTGATTGCCGGATGACCTGTTGGACCATCCGAATCAACTGGAACGGCGTCTTGGGTAGACGATGCGGCAGTAGGGGCTTCATCAGCGAAAGCTGGCAGGACAAAGCCAAGGGCCGACCCCACAAGAGCAACCGCCAAGTGGAACTTCATAAACCCTCCCGTAAAACTATTGTATTTTAGCTTCGGAGCTCAAACTGCGTATTCGGAAGGTTATTATATTCTTGGACACCTCGCCGGGCGACGACCTTACTGAGTGAGGCTACGTCCAAAGCCAAACCTCAACAAGACAAAACATCGTTCGGACCGTTACTCGATCATCAGCATTGCTGCTATGAGCCCGGGCATATTACGAACCATCCAGTCGCTCCGAACCCAGCGAGGGTCCTGCTCATTGGCCGAGTAACTTCAGGTTGTACCTGGAGGTAAGATCGGCGACCCACTCATCTGAGTATGTCACCTCGTGCTTCGCTGCCAGCTCCTGCCTTCGGTTGGGGTCTCTCCGGCCTCGGCGAGAACGCCCCTCGGGTTTCCGCTCCAGAGACCTTGAACACCACGCCCATGCCTCCGAGCCAGACCGCACGGCCCTCGCCCGCCGTCTTCCCACTCAGAACTCATGCCAAATGGGTGCTCCTGACGACTGGGAAAAGTCAGGCGAAACGGGAACAGCTCGGGGAGATCCGGCTTTCCCCGGTCACGTCAAGCCCGGGGGAGCCTTAGCCCGTTCATTTAGAGCCCTTTTTCGACGCCCCGAAGCACCGGCTTGAACCAAAGATCTCAGCGAAGGCTTGGTCGAGAAGGGCTTCCTCGCCCGGGCTCCACCAGAACTCATAGGAGGCGCGAACGGCCTTCGCTCTTGCATCTCCATGGACGTTGTCCGCGGAAAGCGCCTCCTGACCGAGGTCCTTGGTCCTCAGCGTTGCGTAGTCGGGCATGCCGCCCTCCATCGATATGCGTTGCCGTCTCGAAAATCGGCTGTATGACCATGTTGCTAAGTTTAAGGTCCTCCGCGGCCCCGCTATTCACCTAAAGTTCTGACTGACGGTACATTGGTCTGTTGCAACCAAACTTAGGTTTGAAGTCGTCAAACCTAAGTTTGTGGTTGGTCTTGCGGCGTTGCTTGTGCGCCCGCGCCGCCGTCGCGCACGGTTCGATGGCCCGGGTGACGAAGGCGATGTTCACGCCACTGATCATTCGGCCGAGCAAATCTGATCGCGAAGCATTGGCATGCTCGTGATTTAGGCTCAACTTGTGAATGCCAACTCTGCCGGTCGAGGCGTCCATACGCCGAGCGCCGCGGGGCAGAAGCTGGATTAACGCGATGTCGGCGACGACGATTTGATTGGGACGCTCGCCAAGGTCCTCCTACGCGGACGGAAAGAAGGAACTAATCAGACGTTTGCGGCGTGGATTTCGCCGGCTGATTCAGCCCGAGAGCTTCAGCTGCCCTGACGAGGTCCGCCAGAGACCGCACGCCCATTTTCCTCATGATGTGACCTCGATGAATCTTGACGGTGATTTCGCTCAACCCGAGTTGCCCTGCCACCTGTTTGTTCATGAGCCCGGCCGTCACAAGCGCCATGATCTCGCGTTCGCGCGGCGTGAGCGACTCAAAACACCGGCGTAGTTCGGCAAGCCCCTTGTCGCTATCCCGCCGCGTCCGGTCCCGTTCGATCGCTTGGGCGACAGCGTCGAGCATGTCCTGGTCACGGAACGGCTTCGTCAAGAAATCGACAGCTCCTCCTTTCATAGCTCTGACGGACATCGGAATGTCCCCATGGCCGGTCATCATGATGATGGGGACATGAATGTTTGAGTTGGCCAGCTGGCTCTGGAAGTCGAGGCCGCTCACCCCGGGTAGTCTAATGTCAAGCACGAGGCAGCACGGCACATCCGGAAACTTGTGCATGAGTAATTCCGCCACTGATGGAAACGACTTTGACTCAAGGTCGACTGATCGAAACAAGCGGCTTAGCGCCTCGCGGAGTGAGGAGTCGTCATCGACGACGAGGACGACTGGCGTCTCAGGCGCATCAATCTGCTTAGATGGTCTTCGCTGCGTCACGAGAATCTCCTCCTGAGCGAAGGCGACCCGACTGGACAGCAGCGTCGGGCCAACGGCGAGAACGAACGACATTTGAACTTTGCCTAAGTTGAGCTCGGTGGCAACAGATCGGTATTCCCAGCGAGGCGACGGTCTGTGCGCCGCGCAACTCGCGGCTGTGAGGGCGACCTTGCACGATCGTTGCCCCAGAAGCGGATCGCACAAACCTATGTATGATTTTAAAATGCTGATTCGCAGCACATTTTCGAAGGGAGCGGTTATGCTGGACGGGCCGGCTCCCGCATCAGGAAGGTCGCTCTTGTCGCTGGATTCAGTGATTTCCGTTGTAGACGATGATGCGTCTGTTCGTGCCGCGACCAGCAAGTTTCTGAGGTCCCACGGGTACACAGTCGAGGCGTATGCGTCTGCCGAGCACTTCTTGCACTCGGGCCGCTTGAACGGTACGTCGTGCGTGATTGCGGATCTGCAGATGCCCGGCATGAGCGGATTGGAGCTTTTGACGATGATGCGCGCGCATGGCAATCGCGCGCCGTTCATCTTCATCACGGCTTTCCCCAACGAGACGAGTCGCGCCCGAGCGCTGAACGCCGGAGCAATTTGCTTCCTGTCCAAGCCCTTCGCCGGACCGACTTTGATCGATTGCCTCGGCGTCGCGCTCGAGGGGCGTCCGCGCAAAGAGGATACCTGAGACATGAGCTCAATCTAGTGGGGCTCATCTAACGCTTGATGCCCCCGTTGAATGACGGCGATGACTTTGCGAGATGCTTACGATCGCCGGAACGAGAGCGACATCATTTCGGATTCGACGTCCACCTCCTCCTGACGAACCGGGACGCGCGACCGTTGGCTTTACGAGGGCCTCTTTGTGGGCCTTTAAATGCTGATATATTATCCCTGAGTGGCGACCCCGCCTGATTGGCGGACTTTGGCAGATGAACTCATCGCTCGAGGATAGAGAAAATATCTTCCAGCCATTATGGGAGGATGGCGAACGCGCTCTCTCACGCGGATGGCGCAACGGCGGGGACGGCCGCCGGATAGCGGTGCTGATCGTCGAACTCGCCGCGGAGTCCCCACACCCGGCGCCCTCGATCGCCTCACTCACGAATATGGACTGAAAGATGAACTGAGCATCGCCTGGGCGGCGCGGCCGCTGGAGATGACGCGCGAGCAGGGACGCAACCTGCTTGTGCTCGAGGACCCCGGTGGCGAGCCACTCGGGCGGTTGCTCGGACAGCCGATGGCGTTGGAAAGCTTCCTTCCTCTCGCCATCGGTGTCGCGTCAGCGCTTGGTCAGGTTCACCAGCGCGGCCTCATCCATAAGGACATCAAGCCGGCGAATCTTCTAGTGAACTCCGTAACGAGCCAAGCCTGGCTTATGGGCTTTGGCATTGCCTCGCGTCTGCCGCGCGAGCGCCAAGCTCCTGCGCCGCCGGAGGTGATCGCCGGGACGCTCGCTTACATGGCGCCTGAACAGACAGGCCGGATGAACCGGTCGATCGACTCCCGCTGCGATCTCTATTCGCTGGGCGTCACCCTTTACGAGATGCTGACAGGCGAACTGCCCTTCGACGCCTCCGATCCGATGGAATGGGTGCACTGCCACATTGCTCGCCAACCGGCTCCGCTCGACGAATGGATCGCGGACGTCCCGGGGACACTCTCGAACATTGTGATGAAGCTCCTCGCCAAAACTGCAGAGGACCGTTATCAGACCGCCGCGGGTCTCACGGTCGATCTGCAGAGGTGCCTAGCACAATGGGAGTCGCGCCGGCGCATTGACGCTTTCTCACTTGGTGCGAGCGACGTGCCGCCGCGGCTGCTGATCCCGGAAAAACTCTATGGCCGCAGTCCTGAAACAAATGCGCTCATCAAGGCCTTTGATCGTGTGGTGACCGAAGGAAAAGCTGAGCTGGTCCTAGTGTCTGGCTATGCCGGCATCGGCAAGTCCTCGGTCGTCAACGAACTGCACAAGCTGCTCGTCCCGCAGCGCGGCCTCTTCGCGGCCGGAAAGTTCGATCAATTCAAACGTGACATTCCTTACGCGACATTGGCTCAAGCATTTCAAATTCTTGTCCGTCGAATCCTTGGTCAGGACGAAACCGAACTAGGCAGTTGGCGACGTACTCTGCTGGAGGCGCTTGGTCCGAATGGCCGACTCATGGTCAATCTGATTCCTGAACTTGCTGCCATCATCGGCGAACAGCCACCGATTCCCGATCTCCCGCCGCAGGACGCAAAAAGCCGCTTCCAGATGGTTTTCCGGCGCTTTCTTAGCGCGCTCGCCCGGCCAGAGCACCCTCTCGCGTTGTTCCTCGACGATTTGCAGTGGCTGGATGCCGCGACCCTCGAACTGCTCGAGAACCTAGCCGCCGACCAGGACATGCAGCATATCCTGTTGGTTGGCGCTTATCGGGACAATGACGTCGGTCCGGCGCACCCGCTCATACGGACGATAGAGAAAATCCGCGCCGCAGGAGCAAGGGTGCAGGAGATCGTACTCTCGCCTCTGGCGCCTGAGGACGTGGGGCGGCTAGTCGCCGACGCGCTGCATACTGAACCGGAGCACGTGCGACCGCTGGCGGAACTGGTGTTTGAGAAGACCGCAGGCAATGCGTTCTTTGTGATTCAATTTCTCGCTGCGCTGGCGGAAGACGGGCTGATTGCGTTCAACTCGGACGCGTCCACCTGGCAGTGGGATGTTGGACGCATCCGAGCTAAGGGCTTCACCGACAACGTTGCAGACCTTATGGCCGGGAAGCTGAGCCGTCTTACCGATACGACGCAGGAAGCGTTGGGATTGCTGGCCTGTCTTGGAAACGCCGCCGAAATCGCTGCGCTCCACTTGGTATCCGGAACCACACACGCGGTCGACGAGGCGCTTTCGCAAGCTGCCCGAGCGGGTCTCCTCCACAAGATGGATGACGCCTACGCTTTTATCCATGACCGCGTCCAGGAGGCTGCTTATGCGCTCATCCCCGAAAGCGAGCGCGCCATGGCGCACCTTCGAATCGGCCGATTACTCGCGGCGCGGATCGCGCCGGAAGAGCGTGAAGAAAAAATCTTCGACGTCGTCAATCAGTTGGACCGCGGCGCCGCGCTGATCAAAGCGGCAAAAGAGCGCGAGCAGGTTGCGGAACTCAATTTCATCGCGGGCAAACGTGCGAAGGCGGCGACGGCTTACGCGGCGGCCCTGCAATATTTCTCCGCGGGTCGCGATCTGCTCGGGGAGAACGGCTGGGAGCTGAACTACCGACTAACGTTCGAGCTCGAGCTCTACTGGGCCGAGTGCGAATATTTGACTGGTAATTTAGCGTCGGCGGAAGAACGGCTGTCGAGCCTGTCCGTTCGCGCGCTGACCATCCTTGATTCCGCCGCCGTCACCTGTGTGCGCCTCAATCTCTACACGATCTTGGACCGAAGCGACAGCGCGGTCGAGGTCGGACTGGACTATCTGCGACGGGTTGATGACGGACGGTGGCCGCTGCGCGCGACAGCGAAGGACGTCCGCGAGGCGTATGATCGGCTGCTGCAGCGGCTCGGGTCCGCCCCGATCGAGTCGTTGGCTGAATTGCCATTGATGACTGATGCCGACCGGAGCGCGACCATGGACGTGCTCACGATGCTCACGTCACCCGCCCTTTTCACCGGAGAGAATCTCTTTCGCCTCGTGGTTTGTCGGATGGCGACGCTCAGCCTGGAGCATGGCAATGGCAACGGATCATGCCTCGCGTATGCGTGGCTGGGCAGCATACTGGGAATGTACTTCGGAGACTATCGGGCGGGGTTTCGCTTCGGCAGGCTTGGCCTGGATCTCGCCGAGAAGCCCGGGCTCGACCGGTTCAGGGCGCGGGTCTGCCTGGTCTTTGCTGTCCACGTTGCCAACTGGACGCAGCACCTATCTTTTGGGCGCGGCTTACTGCGACGAGCTTTTGCCGCGGCGCAGGAAGCCGGTGACCTACCACACGTAGCATATAGCTGCGTCGACCTGGTCACGAATTTTCTCGCCTCCGGAGATCCGCTCGGTGAGGCCCAACAGGAGGCCGAGAATGGACTCGAATTCGTAGGGAAGATGTCGTTCGGTCTCATCAGCGACTGTATGACCGGGCAGCTCAGGCTTATCCGCGTGCTCCGGGGGCTGACGCCGACCTTAACCTCCTTCGGTGACGCAGAGTTCGACGAGGGTGGCTTCGAGCAACGCCTCGAGAACAATCCCCAACTGGCGTTTGCCGCGTCCTGGTATTGGATTCGCAAGCTGCAAGCGCGCATTTACGCTGGCGACTATGCGTCTGCTGTTGCAGCTGCATCCAGAGCTGCATCGTTTCTTTGGACGACGCCGACGCAATTCGAGCTGGCCGAGTACCATTTCTACGCGGCGCTTGCGCGAGCGGGGCGTTGCGATATGGCCGCGGCCGAAGAGCGGCCCCGGTATCTAGAGTCGCTATCTGAGCATCTCAAACAAATAACGATCTGGGCAGACAACTGTCCTGTAACATTCGCTAACCGAGCGGCATTGGTGGGCGCCGAGATCGCCCGGCTCGAAGGCCGCGAGCTCGATGCCGAGCGCCTCTACGAACAGGCCATCCGGTTCGCCAGCGAGCAGGGCTTCATCCAGAACGAGGGCCTCGCCAACGAGCTTGCCGCGAATTTCTATGCGGCGCGCGGCTTCGAGACGATAGCGCGCGCTTATTTGAGGAACGCTCGATCCTGCTATCTGCGTTGGGGGGCCGACGGGAAAGTTCGTCAATTGGACCACGCTCACCCTCATCTGCGGCAGCAGTCGGCGCCGTCTCCATCCACCGCCACGATCGGCGCGTCGATCGAGCGGCTGGACGTCGAGGCGGCGGTCAAGGCCTCGCAAGCGGTATCCGGCGAGATCGTCCTCGACCGGCTCATCGAAATCTTGATGACCATTGCGCTCGAACACGCCGGCGCGCAGCGCGGCCTGCTCATTCTGCTCCACGGCGACTCGCCGCGGATCGAGGCCGAGGCCAGAACCGACCAGAAGACGGTCGAGGTCACGATCCGACAAGAGGCGCTGACAACGGCCAAGATGCCCCAATCCCTTCTACACACCGTCATCCGGGTGCGGCGTACAGTGATCCTCGACGACGCCTTGGCCCAAGACCCATTCTCGACGGATGAGTACATCCGTGAGAAGCGCGCCCGATCCGTCCTCTGCTTGCCACTTGTGAAGCAGGCCAAGCTCATCGGCGTGCTCTATCTCGAGAACAATTTGGCGTCACGCGTGTTCACGCCCGCCCGGATATCGATGTTGGAACTGCTGGCGTCGCAGGCCGCGATCTCGTTGGAAAACGCCCGCCTCTATGGCGAACTGACCATGAGCGAGGAACGCTGGCGCAACCTGTTCGAAAGCGTCCCCGTCGGCGTCTACTTGATCGGCTTGCACCGACGCTATGTCGCGGCGAACCCGGCCTTTCGGAGAATGATCGGTTATTCCGAGGCGGAACTCCGCAGCCTTACGCCCGTAGACATCACCCATGAGGACGACCGGGCCTCCACCGAGGCTATCATGTCGGCGCAGCTGGCCGGTCAACCCTATGTTCAGCACCGCGAGAAGCGCTACCGACGCAAAGATGGCGGCGTAATCTGGGCGGAAGTCGACGCCTTTCTGGCGCCGATTGCGGAGAGCGCCCCCCTTCTTGCAGGCGTCGCGGCAGACATCACCGAACGCAAAGTCGCCGAGGAGGCGTTGAGGGACGCACGGGCGGACCTTGAGCGAATGGCGCGGTTGACGACGATGGGTGAACTCACTGCCTCAATCGCCCACGAGATCAATCAGCCGCTCGCCGCCATTGTGACCCAGAGCGAGGCCGCGTTGCGGTTCCTGGACCGGGATGAACCCGATCTCGACGAAGTGCAGGATGCGCTTTCCGCGATCAGGGGAGACGGCGTGCGCGCGGCCGAGGTGATCCGCAGTCTGCGGGCGCTCGCCAAGAAGTCCGGGCCGCAACTGGCTGGGCTCGACATCGACAATCTAATCAGCGAAGTCCTGGCGCTCGCCCGCGGCGAATTGCTGCGGCACGACGTCGTGCTAAACACCGAACTGGACGCTGCGGAGCGGCCAGTCATGGGTGATCAGGTTCAATTGCAACAGGTGCTTTTGAACCTGATCATGAACGGCGTCGAAGCCATGAAGGAGGTGACGGAACGCGCAAGGGAGCTGACGGTATCCTCGACGCTCGCTGAGCCAGGCGGTGTGCTTATAGCGGTGAGGGACACTGGTTCGGGACTGGATCCTGCAGTCGTGGAACGCGTCTTCCACCCCTTCTTCACGACGAAACCGGACGGCCTTGGCATGGGCCTTTCGATCTGCCGTTCAATCATCGAAGCCCATGGCGGGCGCCTGTGGGTATCGCCCCGCAGGCCACATGGGGCCGATGTCCGCTTCACCGTTCCGTTGTGGGCAGAGCGGTAGCGCCGTGCGTGCGAAGCAAAGGGCGCTCCCGCCCCCGCACTCAACAGGCTGTGTCGTAACCGCTCACCGCAAAGTCGGCATCAGGTCAGTTGACTCGGGCGATACGGACCAGGGGCTGAGGCGATGACTCCCACATCCTCCCGAAGCAACGCGGCCACTCTCGTTCTCCCCGTCGCGACCGCCGTCGTCGCGATTGCCATCTTTATTGCTGACACGGTGACTGATGTCGACATAGCGTACGCGGTTTTGTACGTCGTGGTTGTCCTGATGGCGGCTCGCTTTTTGAGCGCGCGGGGCGTCATGCTGGTCGCAGCCGGCTGTTTGGGCTTGACGGTGGTGAGTTATCTGCTCACGGCGACGACCGGTCGGCCATTCGAAGGGATTGTCAACACGCTTATCAGTCTTGGAGCGATCCTTTTGACAGCCGTTCTCGCCGTGCAGACCCAAAAGGCCACGGAGGCATTGCAGAAGCAGGCCAGCCTCCTCAACGAGACGCATGACTCGATATTCGTTCGCGATATGAACGACATGATCACCTACTGGAATCGCGGAGCGCAGGAGCGATACGGATGGAGGGCGGAGGAAGCGATTGGGAAGTCTTCTCATGAGCTCCTGCGGACCATTTTCCCAACCCCGTTTGACGAGATTCGCTCGGAATTGCTGCGGGCAGGCCGGTGGGAAGGCGAGCTCAAGCATTATAGGGCAGATGGAGCCGAGGTGATCGCGGCCAGTCGATGGGCGCTGCAGCGGGACGCGCGTGAGCAGCCTACCGCGATCCTCGAGACGAACAATGACATCACCGAACGCAAGCGCCGCGAGGAAGATATTGAAAGGCTCAACCGGGAACTTGCGAAGCGGGCCGAAGGACTTGATCAGCAACTGGCAAAGCGGGCCACGGAACTCGAAGCGACCAACAAGGAATTAGAGTCGTTCGCCTATTCAGTGTCGCACGATCTGCGCGCGCCGCTTCGCCATACAGCTGGCTTCGCGGAGTTGCTGCAGAGGCAAGCATCTTCCTCCTTGGACGACAAGGGTCGCCGGTACGTGCAGATGATTCTCGAGTCCTCAAAAAGAATGGGCGACCTAATTGATGACCTCCTGGGTTTTTCGAGGATCGGACGCACGGAGACCAAAGAGTCTGCGGTCGACCTGGAGCGGCTTGTAGCGGAAGTCGTCGCGGAGGTAGGGCGGGAGACGAAGGGGCGGGACATTGCCTGGAATATCGGGCCGCTTCCGGTTTGTTACGGCGACCGTTCCATGCTGAAAGTGGTCCTTATGAACCTGCTTTCCAATGCGGTTAAGTTCACTCGGGTACGAAAATGGGCCGAAATCGAGATTGGTTGTATGAACGGCAGGGAAGATCAAGCTGAGCTGTTCATCAGAGACAACGGTGCGGGCTTTGACATGCAGTATGTCGACAAACTCTTCGGCGTGTTTCAGCGTCTCCACCTGGCTGAAGAGTTTGAAGGCACCGGGATAGGACTGGCGACCGTTCAGCGCATTATCCACCGGCATGGAGGAGAGATCCGAGCCGAGGGCGCGGTTGACCAGGGCGCGGCCTTTTATTTCTCGCTTCCAAGAGCACGGGCACAGGAAAGAGAGCGGGGGAGCACCACATGAACAATCTTGGGCGCATTCTAATGGTCGAGGACGACCCGAAAGACGTGGAACTCACCTTGACGGCGCTGGACGAATATCATCTGGCCAATGAGGTCGTGGTTACCCGTGACGGACAAGAAGCTCTGGATTATCTCCGCCGCCGGGGTCAATACAGCAATCGTTCCCAAGAGAACCCTGCGGTCATATTGCTCGACCTGAAACTGCCCAAAGTGGATGGCTTGGAGGTTCTACAGCAAATCAAGGCCGACGAGGGCTTGAAGATGGTGCCTGTGATTGTGCTGACTTCGTCCCATCAGGAAAAAGACGTCATGAGGAGTTATAGGCTCGGCGTGAACGCCTATGTGGTAAAGCCGGTCGACTTTCACGAATTCGTCAATGCCGTCAAAGAACTCGGCGCCTTCTGGGCGGTCGTCAATGAGCCGCCGCCGGGCAGCATTCGAAAAGGATAATGAGGTCTTCCCTCCGAATTCTGTTGCTGGAGGACGACGCCAGTGACGCGGAGCTCGTTCAAGAGCTCCTTGAGGCGGAAGGCTTCGTTTGCGAAATCACCCGCGCTCAGACCCGCGCCGACTTTGTGACTGCGCTTGAACACAATGAAATTGACCTGATCCTCGCGGACTACAAACTTCCTTCGTTCGACGGCGTCGCTGCGTTGAAACTCGCATCGAGCACTCGTCCACATGTGCCTTTCATCTTTGTCTCCGGCACGATCGGCGAAGAATTGGCGATCGAAGCGCTCAAAATGGGTGCCACGGATTATGTTCTGAAGACGGGTCTATCGAGGTTGGGGCCATCGGTGCGGCGCGCGATACGCGAGGCCGAGGGACGAGCCGAACGAAAGAAGGCTGAGGAGGCGTTGCGCCGCAGCGAGGCCTATCTCGTGGAAGCACAACGGCTGAGTCAGACTGGCAGTTTCGGCTGGAACGTCTTGAGCGAGGAAGTCTACTGGTCCGACGAGACATATCGAATTTTTGAATACGAAACTATGATCAAGCCCACCGTCCAAATGGCTATCGACCGTTGTCATCAAGACGACCGGACGCGTCTCCAACAAGTCCTTGAGCGGGCGGCTATGGAGAAAAGCGATTTTAACATTGAGCATCGTCTCATGATGCCCGATGGATCAGTCAAACATATTCGAACAGTCGCTCGTATCTCAACAGACGAAGATCCGCAGAGTTGGGTCTACGTTGGAGCCGTGATCGACATCACCGAGCGCAAGCGTGCCGAAGGGGAGCATGAGAGGCTGCGACAATTGGAGGCGGATCTCGCCCATATGAATCGACTGACGACGATGGGCGAACTCACCGCGTCGATCGCCCACGAGCTCAATCAGCCGCTCACCGCCATTGTGACCCAGAGCGAGGCCGCGTTGCGGTTCCTGGACCGAGATGACCCCAATCTTGACGAAGCCCGGGATTCGCTTTCGTCGATCACTGAGGATGGCATGCGCGCCGGTGAAGTGATCCGCGGTCTGCGGGCGCTTGCCAGGAAATCTGGGCCGCAACTGACCAATCTCGACATCGACGACGTCGTCAGGCAAGTGCTGGCGCTCGCCCGGGGCGAATTACTGCGGCACGATGTCGTAATGCGCACCGAACTGGCTGCGGTCGAGCCTGTCGTGGGTGATCGGGTTCAATTGCAGCAGGTGCTTTTGAACCTGATCATGAACAGCGTCGAAGCCATGAGCGGGGTAACGGAACGCAATCGGGAGCTGGCCGTATCATCGACGGTCGAGCAAGGCAGCGTGCTCATTTCGGTAAAAGACACCGGTGCCGGGCTTGATCCGTCTGCGGCGGAACGCATGTTCCAGTCCTTCTACACGACCAAACCAGATGGTCTTGGGATGGGTCTCGCCATCTGCCGGTCAATCGTCGAAGCGCATGGCGGGCGCTTGTGGGTGTCGCCCCGCACGCCGCATGGCGCCGACGTCCGCTTTACCGTTCCGTTATGGGTGGCGCACTAGCTCCTCGATCGTGCGGTTCCGCGCGCCCATAAAACTCGGAGCGCCGGCCAGAGGCGCGGCGCTTGTCTCGCCCTTCTTGACGCGCTCATTGAGGCGGCGTGGTATGCGCTCGTGCGCCACATCGACTTGTGGCAGGCGCCCGACACGAACCTCGATCCGGACATCGCGTTTCGCCCTTCGCCTATGTGGCGGGCGTGCTGCGTCGCTTTCCTGGGCGTCGCGCTCGTGCGCAGGAGCCGCTTCGCCGCGCCGCTCAGCGGTTATCCCTTTCAGCCGGCGAGCCGCTGAGCGCCTTTGCCGCTCGTCTAACCGCACCAATATGGCGAGACGAGATTCAACAGAGGAATTGGATTTGCCGCACAGGCGCCGCCATAGTAACCGCCGCCGTAGTAACCGCCGCCGTAGTAACCGCGGTGGTAGCCGCGGGCGAACGTACGCCCGCCCGGGTGGAAACCGCCGCCTGCGTGAAAACCGCCGCCTGCGTGAAAACCGCCGCCGCCGGCCCGGACTCCGCCCGCATGACCGCCGCCCCCGCCCCGCGCGAGCACGGGAGAAGTTCCGACGGAAACAATCATGGCGACCGCTGCAACTGACGCGGTGATGGCTCTCAAAGTTGAATTGCGCATGGGACATTCCTTTTCGAAGAGTGGTTGGGAAGAGTGGTTGGATTGACGGCCCATCGGAGCGAGGCAAGTCGGGTACGCCGATGAGCCAGATAAGCCGGCCGTACAGCGGCCGAACGAGTTCATACGATAGAACTTTGATAGATCTTCGTAGCTGGCATCGAGGTCAACAGCCGCTCGGTCAAGAAACCGCGCCTGCCACGACCTCTTACGTTGCGCGCTAGTCTCCGCCGCCGCCGGCGCCGACGCAACCGTAACTGGCGCAAGCGTCACGATTCCCGCTCAAACCGTCAGTTACGCGGGGCTTGAACGGGTCGGTGGCGTGCGCGTTTGCTTTCGCGCTGGTGGTTGGCGCTGCAAAGAAGTCGCCGATGCGATTCCATAAATCGGTCGCCGGATTGCTAAGCGCCGAACCGGAGGCCGGCTCGGTGGCATAAGCTGCTACTGGGCCGGCGAGTACGATGCCAAGCGCAAGTGAGATGATCAACGTCTTCATTTTATCCTCCAATGATCAGATGCAGTATTGGCAGAACAAAGACCGAATATTACATCGCGTCTGTCCGTCCACCAAGCGGCAGAAGCTTAGCTACTCACCACTATCCCGGCATTTAACAACGCAAGCATCAAAACACTATTGAATGTACGTTGATATCGTCCATACGTTAGTATCATACCAAGACAACGATGGTAGTGGTTGGACGGCCACAGAGCGTGCAAACGACGTCGGTCATAGGCGTCCTCGATCCGCGCTCGCTTGATTTTTTCGATCATCTGATCGACGACGGCGACGAGATCCGTAAGCGCTTTGTCGCCCATGGCCGCATTCGGCCAATGTGGTCGAAGCCCCAGGAGAGCGCGATCGAGCCCGCGGTCGATCGCCCTGTCAATCACCCGCCAACGCGCGACGGTCTGGGAGTCGAGCGGGCCATGGCGCCGTCCCAGAATTTATCAAGATCCTTGAGGCGGGTTCTCGCGGCGGCGAGGTCGCCCCTGTCGACCATGGCCTTGGCGTCGGCGACGGCAGTTCTGAAGTTGGAAAGATTCATCGTCGACCGGAGAGCCGCGTCGGCCGCGAATCCGCAGGGACATTGGCTGCGACGAAGGGCGCCGCCGACAGACTCAGGAGCAGTGTGAACAAGGCGATCGACCTGCGAATCGACATCGTGATCCTCCTCGCGGACGCAACGCGAACAGGCGGTTGGAGCGCCTCACCCAACGGCGGCTGCACTCGCATTGCTCGCTTGCGCGGGGCCGCTTTATAGGCCTTGCCGCAGGCTGCAGGAGGTGCATTGATTGCAAATGGCAATGCATGAAATGAATGATGGCGATGAATCTGCGCTCTCTCGATCTGAATCTGCTGCTCGTCTTCGAGGCGATTCTGCGCGAGGGGAGCGTCGCCCGGCGCCGCCGAACGCCTGCATCTCAGCCAGCCGGCCACGAGCCACGCGTTGAGCCGGTTGCGCCACCGGTTGAAAGACCAGTTGTTCGTCCGCACCCCAGCGGGCATGACCCCGACCCCGCGCGCGGAGCAGTTGGCGCGACCGGTGCGCCGCGCGCTGGACGAACTTCAGCTTGTGCTGGAGCCGGATGTCTTTTCGCCGGCGACCGCCGGGCGCATCTTCGTCGTCGCGCTCAACAACTTCGGTGCGATTGCGCTCGCGGCACCGGTCGTGAGCGAATGTCTCAAGCAAGCGCCGCGCATCCGCGTGTCGCTACGACCAAGTGGCACGCTCGATGTGCTAAACTTTCTTGAGCGAGGCGAACTCGACCTCGTGATCTCCGAGCTCGACGCGCCCGCCGATCGCTTCGCAGCCCGAAACTCTGGTCGTCGATCACTATGTCGTCGTCATGCGGCGCGGCCACCCGGCGGCGAAGCTCACTATGGATATCGAGGGCTTTGCCAAACTGCCGCGCCTCCTCATGTCCGCCGAGAGAAGCATGCGAACCCTCCCGCGGCCATCGACTCGAACGACGATCGAGATCGAGCTTTGTCGTGGTGATGGCGGGCGACGATAAGAATTGCATCCTGATCATTCCGTGACGCCGCCGTCGCCCCAGCAGCGCCGCGAAATCATCCAAGGCGAGGGCGACGGACCCTCCGCGACGCGCCCGATAAGAAACTAAGCGCTCGCGGTCCTTACCGATGCGCTTTGCGACGCTCATCATTGGCTCGACGAACTGACCACGAGTCCCAATCAAACGACCGAATTGCTCGCTGCGCGAGGCGAGACGGAACCTTGGATCCGCCTAACGATCTCGCTCGCTTTCCTTTGCGCCGCCCTCGTCAAAGCAGCGAGTCGACGGTCACTGCCTCGCGGCCTTGGAGTCAAGCGCCTCATGGACCTGGCCTGACCAATGGCCGGCGTTGCGGCTACGGGCGCCCGCCGAACGCTGATTGCAATTCGAACGGTTCGCGATCTCATTGAGACCCCATCCAAGCGCTTTTCTAAGGAGAGATTGGCTTCGCGTGTTGGTCGCAGCCGCGTGGTTGGGGAACCCAAATTCGGCGTCGCAGACTCATTTCCGCGTTCGCCGGCCAAAGCCCGTCGTCCCGGCAGGATAGAGCAAGAGACCTTTGACTTCCGCGATAGAGCACGATCCTCGTGGGTTGAAGCGTATCCGGCGTCTTTGAAGTCGTCCTCCGCATTTGCAGGCGTCCGCGCGCTTGACCTGTAGCAATATCCCATTCTCGGCGGCTCGTTGGCGCCGTCGCGGTGCTCAACGACCCGCGCGGCAATTGCAGCGCCGATTTCGCCGACCGCTTCTATAGAAGCCTCGGGATGGGGAGGATTCATACGAAGGTTTTCTCTCATGAAACGAACAGAGCATGTGGGTTTACCGATGTAGGATGGACTAACGGTGCGAGGAACTTAACTATGCTCCTCTTTCATCCTCGACTAAAGGATGCCCAAAATGGCGAAGATCATATGCGTCCTCTACGATGACCCCGTGGACGGCTATCCGAAATCCTACCCCCGGGACAATCTCCCAAAAATCGATCAGTATCCAGGCGGCCAGACCCTGCCGACCCGAAGGCGACCGATTTCAAACCCGGCGCGTTGCTTGGCAGCGTCTCAGGTGAGCTAGGCCTCCGCAAGTATCTTGAATCGAACGGCCACACCTTCGTTGTGACTTCTGACAAAGACGGCCCCGGATCCCGGTTTGAGCGCGAACTCCCCGACGCCGACGTTGTGATCTCGCAGCCTTTCTGGCCGGCTTATCTGACCGCGGAGCGCATCGCCAAGGCTAAGAAGCTGAAGCTTGCGGTCACTGCCGGCATCGGTTCCGACCACGTCGACCTTCAAGCGGCGATCGACCGCAAAATCACGGTAGCCGAAGTTACGTACAGCAATTCGATTAGCGTCGCCGAACACGTCGTGATGATGATTCTCGGGCTCGTGCGGAACTACATTCCCTCCTACCAGTGGGTGGTCACGGGCGGCTGGAATATCGCCGACTGCGTCGAACGGTCCTATGATGTCGAGGGCATGCACGTCGGCACTGTCGCCGCCGGCCGTATCGGTCTTGCCGTCCTGCGCCGCTGAAGCCCTTCGATATGCATCTTCATTATTACGAGCGACAGAGGCTCCCTGAGGCGGTCGAGAATGAGCTAGGCCTCGCGTGGCATCCGAACGTCGAGGATATGGTCAAGGTCTGTGACGTTGTGACAATCAACGCGCCGCTTCATCCTGAAACGGAGAACCTCTTCAACGACAAACTGCTCTCTAGGATGAAGCGTGGGGCTTATCTCGTGAACACCGCCCGCGCCAAGATTTGCGATCGCGACGCAATCGTTCGCGCCCTCGAAAGCGGCCACCTCGCAGGCTACGCAGGCGACGTGTGGTTCCCGCAGCCCGCGCCCGAGGATCATCCGTGGCGGACCATGCCGCATCACGGCATGACGCCACATATTTCCGGAACATCGCTGTCGGCGCAGGCTCGATACGCCGCCGGAACAAGGGAAATCCTCGAGTGCTTCTTCAAGGGGCGGCCGATCCGCAACGAATACCTCATAGTGGATGGCGGCAAGCTCGCCGGCACGGGGGCGCGTTCTTACAGCGCCGGAGACGCAACGCGCGGATCCGAGGAGGCGGCAAAATTCCAGCAGGCTAACCGTCGATCTGCATGAACTGGCGATGCTCGTCGCGCGTCGCGCGGCGGGCGTCCAGCGGGCGCATCAACTGGCGCCGGCAGCCGCAAGAGGCAGGAGGATACAATGGTAAAATCGGCGCTCTTCGTCATCATCTCCATCGCGCTGATGACAGGCGTTGCAGCCGATCCGCAAAACGGCGGCGGACTCGTCGCCCCGGAACTCAGCAGGCCCACGCCGGGGCAGCTTCTCAGGCAGGACTATATTGCCGGGACCGGTGCGACCGTCCCGCGGCCTGGCGTCCCGCAGGCGTCTGGTCCGACGGCGCTCGACCGCGCCATAAGGCAGGAGAACAACCGTATCGACAACAGCATCTGTGACGATTGCTAATTATTATCAATCACTTAGCCACGTTTACTGGCGGAGGGGGCGGGATTCGAACCCGCGATACGGTTTCCCGCATACACACTTTCCAGGCGTGCGCCTTCAGCCGCTCGGCCACCCCTCCGTCGCGCGTCTTGTCGGAAACGCGAGCCGACGGCGATAGCACCGGCGGCCACGCGCGTGCAAGCAGCCGGCGCTTGCGGGGCCAGCGCCAAGCGATGCCAAGTAAGCGCCAATAAAAGCGAGTAAACGCACATATACGAGCATAAACGCTAGTAAATTTGCTAGCGTTTACTAGCGTTTATTTTTCTGAATCTAGACTTTTCAATGGGTTACGAGCGATTCAAATAAAAAATTCTCCCTCCGTCTTAAGCTGCGAGGACAGCGACAAGACGCGTTCCATCCTCTCTCGTCGATCCCACCCTGCGGCTCTCAAATCCGGCGAATAGAAAAATATATAACACGAGGTTCTGTTTTATACAAGCAAATGTCGGTTGCTCCGATCTCGGGCTTCAGCGGCCTCCCGCCCGGTGAGGCGCTTGGACCCTTCAAGCCAGGGCGCCTCGGGACCACCACTGGGTCGCGATTCGGCGCCAGATAAGCCGCCCGAGCGCGACAATTCAATCGCATTATTTCGCATTTTGACGCGGCGAATAGCTTAATCATCCGTTCGCGCCTGTTTGAGGCGCGCTTTCGGTCGAGGCTGGAGTTCGAACATCGGGGGCAGCGGACGGGCCGGCAGGCCGCGGCCTATAGCGAGAGCTCAGCGATCTGCGCCTCGAACCAGCGGAGGTTGTGTTTCCACACGGCGTTTTCCGGAGACAGGCCGGCCAGGCGGAGCATGATCGCGTGGCCTCGCTGCTGCGCCTCGAGCGCCTCGGGCCGATTTCCCATTTTCTTGAGCGCGCGCGCGATCCTCGAATGCGACGTGGCGACGTCGTGCTGCCAGCCGGCGTTGCCGGGATCGGATTGCGCCAGGCGATCGATGATCGCGAGGCTGTCACGGTATGACTTCAGCGCGCCGGTAAGATCGTGTGCAACCTGCACGTCGCCGATCTTGGCGTGTGACACCGAGATATGGCGCTGCCAGCCTGCGTGGGTCGGATCAAGGGATGTCAGCGGCTCCATGATGGCAAGGCTTTGGCGATAGGAGGTCAGCGCGCCGGCGAGGTCGCCCTGCGCGAACTGCACGTCGCCGGTCTTCTCGTAGGACACCGAGAGGTCGCGCTGCCAGCCGGCGTTGCCGGGACTGGATTTCGCTAGGCGGTCAATGATTTCGAACTTTGCGCGATAAGATTTCAGCGCTCCGGCGAGGTCGCCCTGCACGACCTGCACATCGCCAATTCGTTCGTTGCTGACGCCGAGATTATATTGCCAGTCAGCATTGCTGGGATCGGATTTCGCCAGGCGGTCGGCGATCGCGAGGCTGTCACGATAGGATTTGAGCGCGCCGGCGAGGTCGTCCTGCGCGACTTGCACATCGCCGATTCTGGTGTACGCCACCGAAAGATCGCGCTGCCAGCCGGCGTTGGCGGGATCGGATTTCGTCAGTCGGTCGAAGATTGCAAGGCAGTCGTTGTAGGAAGTCAGCGCACCGGCGAGGTTGCCCTGCTCGAGCTGCACGTCGCCAATCTTGTTGTACGACACCGAAAGATCGCGCTGCCAGCCCGCGTTGCCAGGATCGAGTTGCCCCGGCTGATCCCTGATTGCGAGGCCCTTGCGGTAGGATTTGAGCGCGCTGGCGAGGTCGCCCCGCGCGACCTGCACGTCGCCAATCTTATTATGGGCCACCGACACATCGCGATCGTCGCCGCCGCGCATGGCTGCGTCACGTGCGCCGACGAAAGCTTTCTCGGCTTCGGCCAGCGAACCTCGGGTGATCCACAGGTCTCCGAGCTCGCCCCATGTCAGGACGTTGTCCGGATCGAGCCCCGCGGCCTCCGCGAACTTGGCGCAAGCCGCTTCATAGTTGAGCTGCAACCGATCGACACGCGCCTCGTCGGCGAGAAAGCCGGCTTCCGTTCGACTGGCCTCCTCGCGCAAAGCGCGTGCGCGTTCGCGACCCTCGTTCAACGCGGCGCGCGCGCCGTCGAAGTCGCCCTTGTCGATCAGCGCCGAGGCGCGGGCGCGGATGGCGGCGAATTCCGGCCGGTCGTTGCTGAGCCTCGCGAGATCGGCGCGCAGGCGGATGAGTTCGTCGGCGGCTTTGGCGAGGCGGTTGGGAATTTCGGCTTCGGCGACCTCCGTCTCGCCGAGCCGCTTGAGCACTTCGCGCAGGGGCGCTTCGGAGACGCCTTTTGCCTCGGCGGTCTCGGTCACGCGGGCGCCGAATTGCCTGTCCAGCAAGAAATGCCCGATGTCCGCCGCGACCTGGACCGCGAGGCGCGGCCAATTCTCGAACTTGGCGACGGTGTGCTTTGCATTGAGCGCCTGCTTCCACGATTCCAGCAACTTGAGCTTGTCCGGGTCGCGCTCGACGTATTTCGGCAGGATGGGAACGTCGTCATCGCGCAAATAGACGAGGCAGGGCTTGTCGAGCCGCGCCCCCTCTTCGTATTCGGCCTGCGAAAACGAGATCCCCATCCCAGGAGGCAGGCTGCCATATTTCTCCCCGACGATGACGACGAGGAGGTCGCTCTTACGAACCTCTTCGAGGCAGACGTCGAGCGGCCGTCCGGGCCGGGCGCCGAAGAACTCCATCGCGTTGTGACGCTGCTGGACGCGAAGAATGGCGTCGAGGACCGCCTCGCGCTCCTGCTCGAGGTCGTCGAAGGTGCTGCAGAGGAACACAGTGAACGGCGCGGACATCGGGTTTCCCTACGACCCATCGAACGCGGTTGATGACGGCCCGCTACCGGACTCGCTTCGACGGAAGCATAGCCGTCCTGACGACCCCTAGGAAGACCAAGCCAGATCTGAGGCCAGAGCTGTGATCGCCGTCACATCGTCGGATGTTGATCAGGGCTATTTGACAGTGATGACACCCTATCTCCCCGCTGGCGGCGCCCGCCTTAATGAGTTTCTCGATGGACTGCCGATCCTCACCCGATGGCTTCCTGGTCATCGGGTTGTCTGGCAGACCGGCCAGCATGACGGCCCGAAGCAAACGCCGGCCTCGCACTTTACCCACTGCAGTGCGTTCGCCGCCGCAGTTGCGCTCTATCTTGACTTCTATCTTCTGCGCCCGCCGGCGCATGGCGAGACTCAGCTCGCAAATGCCCAGACCGATTGGCTCTCGGGCGACAAATCGTTTCCCGGCGCCAAGTCAGCCAAAGACGATGGCTGGATCAAGCTTGGCATGAGCGGGGATTCCGGCGCGCTGGCTGCCAGTCAGGAGGCCGCGAACGCCGGCCAGCTCGTGCTCGTCTGCTACGCTGCGCCCGCGCCCACCCCCGGCCATGTCGCCATTGTGCGCGCACGCGCGGACGGAACCGTGGATGTCCCGCTTGACGGGCCGGACGTAATTATGGCCGGCGCCCACAATTACGTTTCGACTTCGATGCGGCACGCCTTCGACAATCATCCGCTTGCATGGCCGGACAATCTGGCGCTTTTCGCCCATGAAACGCCGTTGCAGCTGGTCCGGCAGGATCCGCCGAAGTCTTGAGTGTCAGTTTGTGCGGCGGCAAAGTCTCTCGCTGGAAGCTGAATAATATCGGTGTCGGGGCGACGACTCTGGATCGCCACGTCCTTCGCTGCGCTCACGTCCTCGCGATGACGGGCTCAAACGTTCTCCTCAGCCCCGCCCGGCCCCGAACAGGCCGATGCGGATCGCCTTCTCGAGCTCCAGCACCAGGATCAGGCCGAGCGCGGCGAGGGCGGCGAGGCCCATATCGGGCCAGTCGATCGGCCGCGTATCGTAAAGCGTTTCGAACAGCGGCAGATAGGTGAACAGGATTTGCAGCACGACGACGGCGGCGATCCCGATCAGGAGCACGCGGGTCAAGCGGATGTCGCGGAAATCGAAGGGTGCGCTGTGACGCAGCCGGACGCTGAACAGATAGGCGATTTCGAGCCCGACCATCGCATTGACAGCGAAAGTCTGGGCGTGCTCGAGCTCTTCGCCGCGATGAAGCGCCCAGGTGAAAACGGCGAACACCACCACGCAAAAGAGAGCCGACACCAGCGCCGTGCGCCAGACGAGAAGGCCTGAGAGGAGCGGCGCGCGCGGATCGCGCGGCGGGCGCTGCATCACGCCGGGCTCGGCGGGATCGAAGGCGAACACGAGACCCAGCGCGACGCTCGTGACCATGTTGACCCACAGGATTTGCGCTGGCGTCATCGGCATGGTGACGCCCAAAAGGACCGCGACGACGATCGCCATCGCCTGGCCGCCATTGGTCGGGAGCGCCCAGCCGACCACCTTGACCAGATTGTCGTAGACGATGCGGCCTTCGCGCACGGCGGCGGCGATGGTGGCGAAATTGTCGTCGGCCAGCACCATTTCCGCCGCTTCCTTGGCGGCCTCCGTGCCCTTGCGGCCCATGGCGACGCCGACATTGGCGCGCTTCAGCGCCGGCGCGTCGTTGACGCCGTCGCCGGTCATCGACACGACCGCGCCGTCGGCCTGCAGCGCCTCGACCAGGCGGAGCTTATGCTCGGGGCTGGTGCGCGCGAAGACCGATGTCGTCGGCAGCGAGCGTCGCAGCGCGTCGTCGTCCATCGCATCGATGGCGTGGCCGGTCAGGGCATCGACCGAGCCTTTGCCCAAGCCCAGGTCGCGCGCGATCGCCGCCCCGGTCGAGGCGTGATCGCCGGTGATCATCTTGACGTCGATCCCCGCCGCCTTGCATTCGGCGATCGCCTGAACCGCTTCCGGCCGCGGCGGGTCGATCAGTCCGACAAGGCCGAGCAGCGTGAGCTCGCCGTCTTCGACATCGGCGAGTTCGAGGCTGTCGGCGCCCGGCGCGGGCTTCGAGGCGAAGGCGATGACGCGCTGGCCTCGAGCCGCAAGCCTGTCGATCGCGGCGCGCCAGCGCGAGGCGTCGATCGGTTCGTCGCGTGGCGCGGCGGCTTGCGTCGCGCAGAGCTCGAGCACGCGCTCGGGCGCGCCCTTGACGGTGATGAGGCTGTCCGCGCCGACGGGGTTGAGCGTCGCCATAAATCGATAACGGGAATCGAAGGGAATCTCCTTGAGCCGCGGCGACTCGCGCTTCGTGGTCTCGGGATCGACGCCCGCCTTCATCGCGAAGGCGATCAGCGCGCCCTCCATCGGATCGCCATCGACGATCCAATCGGCGCCTGACTGTCTCAGCCAGGCGTCGTTGCAAAGGAGGGCCGCGCGGGCGATTGCCGCAAGATCGGGATAAGCGGCGGGGTCGATCGCCGCGCCGCCGCGAAGGAATTCGCCGCGCGGCTCATAGCCGGTTCCGGTCGTCTCGAACTCGCCCGACGCGGTCAGAGCCGCGCCGACCGTCATCTGGTTCAAGGTGAGGGTGCCGGTCTTGTCCGAGCAGATCGTCGACACCGCGCCCAAGGTCTCGACCGCGGGCAGGCTGCGAATGATGGCGTTGCGATCCGCCATTCGCTTCACGCCGATGGCGAGCGTGATCGTCATCACCGCAGGCAGTCCCTCGGGGATCGCGGAGACGGCGACGCCGACCGCGGCCATGAACGCATGCTCGATCTCATAGCCGCGCGCCATGAAGGCGAAGACGCAGACGCAGGCGGCGAGCGCCAGAATGACGATCGTCAGGCGCTGGGCGAAAACGTTCATCTGACGCAGGAGCGGCGTGGTCAGCGTTTCGATGCCCCCGACCATGGCGCTGATGCGCCCAAGCTCGGTCGCGGCGCCGGTCGCGACCACGAGCCCCGCGCCTTGGCCGCTCGCGACCATGGTGCCCGAATAGGCCATCGAGGCGCGGTCGCCGAGCGCGGCGTCGGGAGCAACGGGGTCGACCGACTTGTCGGCCGCGGCGGCCTCGCCGGTCAGCACGGCTTCTTCGATTCGGAGGCTCGAGGCGCGCAACAGCCTGAGATCGGCGGGGATGCGGTCGCCTGCTTCGGTCAGCACGACGTCGCCGACCACGAGACTTTCGGCGGGAACGGTCCGTCGCCGCCCGTCGCGCAAGACCGAGGACTCGCGGGTCAGCATCGCGCGGATGGCCTCGAGCGATTTCTCCGCTCTGCCTTCCTGGATGAAGCCGATCGCCCCGTTGATGACGACGACGGCGAAAATCACCACGGCGTCGAGAGCGTGACCGAGCAGGATGGTGACGAGGGCTGAAGCGAGGAGGACATAGATCAGGAGGTTGTTGAACTGAGCGAACACGCGCGCGAACAAGGAGCGCGTCTTGCCCGCCGGGAGGCGGTTTGGCCCATCCGCCTCGAGGCGCCTCGCGGCTTCGTCGGCGCTCAATCCTTTGGCCGAGGATTGGCAGAGCTCGAGCGCGGCCTCGGCCGGTTCCGAATGCCAGAGGCGTTCCGTCGTCGCTGTCAGATCCTGCATCGCTTGATCAGCCTCGTTGGCGTTCCGCCCTGGTGTGGTCGCTTTCGACAGCGAACGCGTCAACCTCGTCGCGCCGCTACGCGGACAAGCTTGCCTTGATCGACGGTCCAAGTCTCGCTGAACACGCGCGTTCCGCGCACATCGACATAGTCCAACGTCATCCGGTCGTGGCGCAGGGTCATCTTCGCAAAGCCGTTGTAGCCGACGACAAGGTTCTCATCGTTCGGATAAAGCCGGTCGTCAACGAATTCGACCGCAAAGTCATGCAGCGGCGTCTTGGGCGGCAGGTCGACCGGCATGCCGCCATGGCCGATGCAGCGTCCGAACGCCGTGACGCCGCCGGCCATTGACGCTTCCTGATAGATCGCGAAGCGGTGTTCGTGCCCCCAGAGCCAAAGGACCGGACAGGAAAAGAATTCCGCCAGTTGTTGCGCCGGCTTCGGATAGCAATGATCGAAGCGCGAGACATATTGATGATGGCTCAGGATCACGATCCCGCGCGGATCGTCGGAGCGCGGCTTGATCACCATCCTCAGCCATTCGATGAGTTCGGCAGGGAGCGCGCAATCGGGCTGGAGAAAATGTTCGAGGATCGGCGCGCCGACGGAATTGTAGCTGGTGTCGAGCGCGATGATCCGCCAATGGTCGTTCTCGAGGCAGAAATAGCTTGCCTTTTGCCCACGCGGATCGCCGCGGATGCCGACCTTCGGCAGGATGTGGTCGAAATAGCCGTAGCCGCGCGCATACATTTCATGATTGCCGTTGAGCGCGAACGCGCCCTCTGATCCCAAAGGCCATTTGCACGGCGCGAACTGGTAGCGAGGGTTGGGGATGCCGAGAAAATTCGCGCCGACCTCCGCGGGGTCGCCGACGTAATAGACGTCGCCGAGATGGATCGAATAGTGCGGCCGCCAGGCTTCGATGAGCACTGCGACCTCGGCCGCTTCGTCGGTGCCGGTTCCCCAATCGCCCGCGAGCGCGATGCGGATCTCACGGGCGTCGCCGCTGAGCCGGTAGATTCCGTTATCCCCGTCCTCGCCACCATAAGTCTGGAACGGATGTCGCCGACCGATTCGAAATCGCCAATATTCACTCACCCATCTCCAAAATCGGTGAGGCGCGAAGGCGGAGAGGGCTGGATAAGCCAGGCGCTGACGAGCTTCCGCGCGGGCGCGCGGCCGATGCGGCTGGGCATGCTTCTTCTGATAGGAGACGAAGGCCGAGCGCGGCAGGTCGCGCAGATCCTGGAGATCCTTGCGCATAGCGTGCGGCCGTCGCTCACCCTTCGGGCGCGGCGGTTCGTTTCCGTCCGCGCGCATCGATGCAGCCCTCGCTCAGCCGACCACAGCAGCGATGTCTTTCGCGCCGAGCCCCTTGGCGTCCGCGCGCGCGAACGCCTGCGCCGCGCCCTCGATCATGCCGGCGGGCGCGCCCAGCGACCGGGCGAGCGCCGCCGCATAGCGAGCGTCCTTCAGCATGAGACTGAGCGCGAAATCCGCCGGCTCGAAATCTTGCGCCAGCATGCGCGGCAGCTTGAGTTTGACGATGGGACTCGCCGGAGCGCCGCCCAGGATGAGCTCGGAGATTTGCTCATTCTTGAAGCCCGCCTTTTTTGCGACCTCGAGCGCTTCGGCGAGCGCGGCGATCTGACCTGCGGCGAGCTGGTTGTTGATAAGCTTCCAGGTCGCGCCCGCGCCGAGAGGCCCGAGCAGATCCATCTTGTTTCCGACCGCCGAAAGCGCGGGACGCGCAGCCTCATAGGTCTGCGGATCGCCGCCGACAAAGAACCTGAGTTCGCCGCCCTCCGCCGCCGCACGGCTGCCGCCGACCGGCGCATCGAGGAAGCCGCAGCCCTTGGCCTCTGCGTGACGGCCAAGCTCGCGAATCCAGTCGGGGGTCAACGTGCTCGATTCAACGCCGATCGCGCCGCGCTTCGCTCCAGCAAGCGCGCCATCCCCACCGAGCCAGACGCTCCGCGAGGCGTCGTCGTCAGCCACCATCGCGAAGATGAAGTCGGCGCCTGTCGCGGCCTCGCGTGGGGTCGCCGCGACCTTGGCGCCCTTGCCAGCCAGCGCTTGCGCCTTGACGGCCGTGCGGTTCCAGACGGCGACTTCAAAATCCTTGGACAGCCAATTGGCGGCCATGCCGCCTCCCATGATGCCGAGGCCGAGAATCGCGACGCGTTGCATAAGCATGCTCCCTAACGATTGAACCTGTTTCAGACGATCGGACGAGTGCGGATTCGTAACTGCCAAGCTGATGACTTAGCTGCAGCTCTCCATCTAGCGGCCTCATCCTGAGGAGCGATGCGACGCATCGCGCCTCGAAGGATGATCCAGCTTGGACCCTGTTTCCCGCCTCCTGGAAAGTCCTTCGAAGCCGCTTCGCGGCGCCTCAGGACGAGGGAGTTGGCGATTCAAATCTGCGCGAACTTCGCTACAGCACATGCGAGCCGTCGCCGGCGCGCTTGGCGGCTTTCTGGAATTTCTTGATCACTCGGTCGCGCTTGAGCTTGGAGATGTGGTCGATGAAGAGAACGCCATCGAGATGGTCGATCTCGTGCTGCAAGACGGTGGCGAGCAGGCCCTCGGCCAGAATCTCGCGTTCCTTCCCCTCGCGGTCGAGGGCGCGGGCGCGCACGGACGCCGGCCGCTCGACCTCGGCGTAATATTCCGGAATGGAAAGGCAGCCCTCCTCGTAGGTCGAGCGCTCCTCGGACGACCACATAATCTCGGGATTGATGAACACCTGCGGATCGGGCGTCTCTTCCTTCTTCGCGGTGTCGACCACCAAAAGACGGATGGGTTCGGCGACCTGAATGGCGGCGAGTCCGACCCCGGGCGCATCGTGCATGGTTTCGATCATGTCGTCGATCAGCTTGCGCAGATTGTCGTCGACGCGTTCGATCTTCTTGCTGACGAGACGCAGTTTGGGATCGGGCAAAATGATGATCGGTTTGAGGGCCATGCGGGACTTTTCGCGGGAGAAGCGCGGGGACTGATAGTCGGCTGGACAAGCGCGGTCAAACGTGTTCTTACTTTGTTCTTATCCGATTCGCCGCCAGCCGTCATGGCCGGGCTCGCCCGGCCATCCACGCGGTTCGGCGCGATTTGCGATTGTGCTGAAGGGTGGTGGGTTGGATCGCGTCTCGGATTGCTTGAAGTCTGTTGATCCTCGACTCCGGCGCGCCGCTGCGACGTGGATGGCCGGGACACCCCCGAATCACAGTCCGGGGGCGGCCACGACGCAGAGGGCGTCGGCGAGGCGCAAATGACCTTCGCCCCGATCGCACTCATCGCCGGCGTCCCGATCTCTGTCTCCGAGGCGCTTGGCGCGGCTTTGTCGCTCTTGGCTGTGCTCGCCGCGCTGAGCTTGATCGCCCTTTGGCGTTCAGGGACCGCGCGGAGGCGCGAGCGGGAGATGGCCGACGAACGGCAGGAGGCGATCGAGGCGCGCTTCGCCGCGCTTGCGCAATCGAGCGCGGAGCTCGGCGGGCGAATCGGCAGCATGTCGGAATGGCTCGGGTCGCGCCAGACAGACCTCGCGCGCGTCGTCGCCGACCGGCTCGATTCGGTCGGGGCGCGCCTTGGCGCGGGGCTCGACGCCCAAGCGCAAACGACCGGCGAAAATCTGGGCAAGCTCAACGAGCGTCTCGCCGTGATCGACGCGGCGCAATCGCGCTTGAGCGAAATGACGCGCGAAGTGGTGTCGCTCAAGGACATTCTCTCCAACAAGCAGTCCCGCGGCGCCTTCGGTCAGGGGAGGATGGAGGCGATCGTGCGCGACGGCTTGCCGGTGGGCGCCTACGAGTTCCAGTTCACCCTCTCCAACCGCGCCCGCCCCGATTGCGTCATCCGCCTGCCCGGCGACGCCCGGCTCCTCGCCGTTGACGCCAAGTTCCCGCTTGAAGGCTTCACCGCGTTGCGCGCCGCGCGCGATGACGAAACGCGCAAGACTGCGCTGGCGCGGGTGCGCACCGACGTCGGCAAGCACGTCAAGGACATCGCCGAGCGCTACCTTCTGCCAGGCGAAACCCAGGACGTGGCGCTGATGTTCGTGCCCTCGGAAGCGATCTATTCCGATCTCGTCGATCATTTCGACGAACTGGTCCAGAAGGCCCACCGTGCCCGCGTGGTGATCGTCTCGCCGACTTTGATGATGATGGCGATCAGCGTCGCCCAGGCGATCCTGCGCGACGCGCGCATGCGCGACGAAGCGCATCAAATCCAGGCCGAGGTCGGCAAGCTCATGAACGACGTGCGGCTGCTGGTCGAACGCGCGGGCAAACTCGAGACGCATTTCCGCCAGGCGCAGGAGGATCTCGCTGGCGTTGGCACAGCGAGCGCGCGGGTCGCGCGGCGGGGCGAGCGGATCGAATCCATGGACTTTTCGCGCGAGGGGGACGCGCCGGCTCCGGACATTTTGCGCTTCGCGCGCCGAGCGGAATAGGGGGTACGCCGACCGTTCCAGCGAGGCTTTCGGCGCAGGAACGCGCCGGTCGCCTATCGCCGTTCGTCGTCAAGGCGGCGACATCGTATCGCGAGCGAGCTGCAGACGTGAACGCATTGCGCCTTCACGCGAATGTGAAAAGCGCCGGCAAGCCCCCGCGCGGTCGTCCACTGAGGCCGTCGACAATGGCCGGGAGTTCCATGGGCTAGACGGGAACGGAAAGATAAGTAAGGACATGAGGATGACCGCAATGCCGCGAATCGGCGCGCGGTGGGGCTGTGTCGACTATGGGCTTCGGGGTGGCTGAACAATGACCGTGCGTGTCGATCGACGAAGCGTGCTTGCGGGAATTTCGGTCCTGCTCGGGGGATGCGCGAGCCAGGGCGGCGGGATGCTGTTCGGGTCTGGCTTCGGGAATCCCGCTGCCTATGGCCCGATCAACGACCATGGGCACGAGATCCCCGGGCTCGACATGAGTCGGATCGATCCCGGCGTGCTTCGCCGGCAGGTCGCTTTCTCCAGCCCCTATCGGCCGGGCACGATCGTCGTCATGATCGGTGAACGGCATCTCTATTTCGTCGAGCCGGGCGGCATGGCGATGCGCTACACCGTGGGCGTCGGCCGCGAGGAGGCGCTCAATTTTCGCGGTAACGCCGTCATAGGCCGAAAGGCCGAATGGCCGCACTGGACGCCTACCGGAGACATGATTCGCCGCATGCCGATCTACGCGCACTACACGGCCGGGCTGCCGGGCGGCATCAACAATCCGCTCGGCGCGCGCGCGCTTTACCTCTACCGCGGCAACCAGGACACCTACTTCCGCCTTCATGGCACGATCGAACCGGAGACGATCGGCCAGAAGGTGTCGAGCGGCTGCATTCGCCTGTTCAATCACGACATCATCGATCTCTACAATCGCGCTCCGGTCGGGACGCAGGTCATCGTGATCCAGGAAGGCGACTCGATGCGCGCCGACGCCGGGCCGGAGACGAGAGGGTACTACGAGCCCGGACCGGAGCCCATTGGACCCTACGGGGGACCGCCCGGGCCCTACGGGGGACCGCCCGGGCCCTACGCGGGACCGCCCGGGCCCTACGCGGGACCGCCCGGGCCCTACGCGGGACCGCCCGGGCCCTACGCGGGACCGTATTATGATCCGCCGCCCTGGGCGTCAGGATATTGATCCGCGTGACGCCACACTGCGGCGCGACGATCTGAATCTCCGGATTCCGCCCGCTTGCCGCGGCCGCTCTCGCTTGTCATCGCGAAGGCGATTTGTTAGACGACCGCCTTCGCTTTGCGCCGCCTGACGCAGAACGAAAAAGTGCGGCCATGGCGGAACTGGTAGACGCGCTAGCTTGAGGTGCTAGTTCTTTAACCGGAGTGGAGGTTCGAGTCCTCTTGGCCGCACCAACTCATATCTAAATATTGGTTTTTTCTCGGTGTCCTGCACCGATGGCGGCGCGATCGCGTTCGAACGCGAATCGGCTTAGTCCGAAAGCAACCAATTAGTTGCATAAAGTGTGACCTGCATCACAGCGCGGGATAGCTTTTTCGACTACGCCCTCCACAATATCTTGCTGGCGCGGCAGTCTGGTAATGGGAGGGAATCACGGGTGCGGCGGCGGCCTCAACCCGAATCATCCTTTATAGCGGATCTAATGTGTAATATGGTGTAGGAACCACGCTTATGCCCCTCTGCGGCGGGCGGGAGTGTGGAGGGCGCTTATGTCGAGGCGGGGACGCTTCGGACGACGACGGTCCCAGAACAGGTCGCCCGCCTGAGGATGATACTGGCGGTCACTCGTAAGGATTGGAAGATGAAGGGACCAGCGCGGGAATCTATCAAGGCCCTGGCGTCGCCAAGAACCGGCCAGAAGATCATGAAGCGCTCGCATCAATGGGCGGGCGCGCTCGCCTCTCGGACAGCGGTGTCGTCGGGGACTCGAGAAGTCGCGGTGACCTTCACGTCGCAGACCTATCAGAAGCTCAAGCTCGCGGCTGATCTGAACGGGGTGTCGATCTCCGTGATGGTGCGTCAGTGTGTTCAGTATCTTCTCGACCCTAAGGACGCATAGGATCCCGCAAGGCTACCTCAAGCTGCGGACACCCGGCCCGCAGCTTCCTCTGATCGGCGAGCGAGGCCTATCGAGTTCGAAGCGAGAGCTTTCGGTCGCCCTCGGGACGCGATCGTGAGGCGCGAGCGCCCGCGAAGCCCAGACCGCCGAAGCCAGCATCATCGCCCAGGTCGAAGCCTCAGGTACGCCTGAGATGGTGATCCTGGCGCCGTCCAGCGAAGCGCCTTCCCAGGAATCGCCGTCAGGCTGAAAATGGGTGAAGAAATTCGGCGACCCGACTGGATCATTATTGCCGCCGGGCCCGCCCCAACCCTCGGCGACGAACGCGCCGGAGCCGAAGACGACGCCGTAACTGCCGGCGCTCAAGGTGATATTCAGATTCTCCGTGAGATCGGTCGTGTCGGACGGAGCGGCGAAGACGACATCAGCGAGACTGCTTGCCTCGATCGTGCTCGGAGTGAAATCGGGAAAGGCGGTCGCGGAGGCCAGGGACACAATCGCGCCGAAAAGCGTGCCGCTCGGGAAGCCGCCGAACTGACCGCCTATTCCGATGATCTCCGTCGTCTGGTCCAGGGTGAAGGCGACGCCGTAATAGCGTGTGTCGCTCACGATATATTCGCCGGTGTCGACGCCCGTGAAGGTGGCTGTCTCGAAGATGGCGCCTGCGTCGGCCGAGGTCGCGACCGCGCCGGCGGCGAGACTCATCAGACAAGCCACGGCGAGTGTGCGGATTATTAGGGCGTATCTCCGTCAGGGTTGTGAATCGTGTAAACTTACGCGGTCCTGGCGGTAGCCTGCGGCCGTGACGGGTTCATGAATCGGGATCCGGCGGGATGTGTTTCCTGCGGGGTGGCTCGTGAAGCGCGGCGCCCAGCGGGTTCCGACCTCGCGTGCTTTCAGCGACGCTGTCACGCCGCGCGCAGCTTCCCCGGATCGTTCACATGTTCCAGATCGATCGGCCCGTCGAGCTCGAGTCCGTCGGGCAGCATGATGACCGATTGCGGTCTGCGCTGGCATTCATACATTGCAAATCGGATCGCCTCGTTCCGGTTCGCGAACAGGCCGCCGCACAGGCTGTGGGCGTCCTTGACGACCCAATGGCCGCCTCGGTCTTGCCCGATGAACAGGCAGGAAGTGTCTGCGGCGCTTGCCGCTTTGATGTCTTGCTGGATCATTGACTTTGCCTCGTTGTCGCGAGGGGCCGGCCATGTCTTCTGGCGGGTCCGTCGCCTGAAGTCGTTCTATGGGCCGCCGATTACTGGGGCAGTCGGGCCAGGAGCTCGGCCATCAGGCCGAATGCGAGCGCAATCATCAAGAGCACGCCGAGCCGGGTGAAGATCTGCAACGGCGACGGCGGATCGAACTCATAGGGATCGTGTCGAGGAAGACGATGCACTCGCGGATGGTCTGGTCTCTCCGCGCTCACTCGATCCCACAGCAAATTGCGCATAAGAACGCGTCTCCATAACCTCAGATGGCGAAAAGATGTGCTCGGAGGCGTAAACGTTCGAGAGGGAATCAGGGCCTCAAGTGTAAGAAAGGCATAAGGCTCGAACGCGGCGGCGGCGCGGGCGGTGGACGTTGTGCTTTGCCGTTGCGGGCTTATTGGAGGGTGAAATGGCCGAAGGGGAAGACGCCGGCGACGCCGGGCTCAAGACGTACGACGTCGCGACGAACGGCGTCTCCTTGTCCGTAACCGAGCAAGGGGAAGGGCCGGCCGTTCTTTTCTGCCACGGGTTTCCGGATACTTCCTACACGTGGCGGCGGCAGATGAAAGCCGTCTCGTCCGCCGGATATCGAGCCATTGCTCCGGACATGCGGGGATATGGACGCAGCTCAGCGCCCGCGGATGCAACCTTGTACACGCCGCTGCAAACGACCGGCGACCTGGTTGGTCTGCTTGATGCGCTGAAGATCTCCACCGCGGTCCTCGTGGGGCATGACTGGGGCGCAAGTCACGCGTGGAATGCGGCGCTGATGCGTCCCGATCGATTCACAGCGGTGTTCTGCCTGAGTGTGCCTTACGTTCCGCGCGGGGACGTCAGCATCTTCGAGAGGATGCGGAAGTCGGGTCATCAAAACGACTTCTACATGTTCGAACAGATCCGACCAGAGGCGGATCAAATTTGGGTTGACGCGGCCGTCACCATTCCAGGCGTTCTGTATTGGGCTTCGGGTTCCGCTCCAGCCGACAAGCGATGGAGTCCGGTCCATCCTGCTCGCAACCTTCATCGTCCGGTTCCCGGGTCGTTGCCGTCATGGGCGGAGCCAGATTACGTCAGTCATAACGTTGCGGAATTCGAGCGCACCGGCTTTCACGGCGGCTTGAACTATTACCGCGCCGCCGAACCGTATTTCTCCCTGTCCGCCGCTTTCAAAGGCGCGAAGATCTCCCAACCTTCCTTTTTCATTTGGGGGAAAGCGGACGGCTTGAAAGAGCTTTATCCACTTACCCCGGACCAAATGCGCGCCGGCCTTCCCGGGCTCGTCGGAGCGCTCGAACTCGACAATGTGGGCCATTGGGTACAACACGAAGCCTCCGCCGAGGTCAGTGATCAGCTCGTGAAGTTCCTGCGCACCGTAAACCCGGCCTGACTCGACTGGCTTTAAGTCGGCCGGACCCGTCCGGGAACGCCAAGCGGGCACTCAAGAGCCTTGCGGTCCCAGCCTGCTGCGTCGGCTGCGGCCGCATAGGTCGTCGACAGAAAGTCGAGCAGCAAGGCGTCGGGGTCGCGTGCTTGCGCGACCGTGTCATACGGCAGGATGAACTCTCCAAGAGTCGTATCGAATGAGCCGCCGGGCGCGATCTTCCGGTCGCGAAAGCCAACCGGTTCAGGATAGGCGTAGGAATAGAAGGCCGCGCGCGGAAAGGCCTCGGCGCCCGGCCAGAAACCAGCGCTGCTCACTTCGTGCGAATAGGCTTCGCGCGCGACGTCATCGGGCAGTCCGGGCACGCCGCCCGGATGGGGCGGGGCGGGTCGTCCCGAGAACCGCGTCACCGCGAGATCGAAGCTGCCCCAGAAGAAATGGACCGGGCTCGCCTTGCCGATAAAGCCGGTGCGGAAGAGCTTGAAGATGCGGTCCGCCTGCACGAGCGCGCGCCAGAAGCGATGGGCGGCGGCCGCGTCGTAAGTCGCGTGCGTCCGGTCCTGCGAAAAGCGGATCGGACCCAGAACTTCGTTCGGCGTCTCCTTGATCGCGACGGGAACGCGCATGCCGGCGAGGAGATCGATGGTCGCGGAAAAGAAATCGGCGACCGACTGGGCCTTAAGCGGCAGAAACCGTTCGGCGCCTCGGCTGGTCCGCACGTTGAGCCGATGGGCGATAAAATCGAACTCGATGTCGAATATCTCATTCCCGATCGGGATCGGCGACGTGCCGAGGCCGCGGGCCGTGACATAGAGCGGGGTCTGCCAGCTATGATTGAGCCAGGGAGTCAGCGTCAGCCGGATCTTGCCGACGATCTGGGTCCAGAGATGCAAGGTCGCGAGCGTCTTGGCCCAGCCTGTGTAGGAGAGATCGGGCCAGATCGGGTCAGCATCGTCTGCGGCGGTCATCATGGTCCTTTCCGCGGGTCGCTTGCGCCATGGCAGCTTGGCGCCTCTCGAGGGCGCGGGTGAGGTTAAGCTCGCGCAGGGTTGAACTTGCCGCGACGTTTTCTGTTATTCAAAGTTTCGTCTGTCGTCCCTAAATTATGACGGTGTTGCTGCTCGACCCAGATCGAGGAATCACGCGATGTTTCACAAAACGATCATTGTCGCCACCCTTGTTGGGGCGCTTTCATGCCTGGCGCAGCAAGCGATTGCGCAGGAGTCTCGGCCCATCCATGGGGGCGGCTGGCCGATTCAGAACGGCGTCAAACACCAGCCCACCCGGGACGCGGTGGGAGGGGAATTCTCGCGCGGCCAAGCGGAGGAGACCGATAAATTATACGATGAACTGATGTCGAACAGCTTCAGTGCTACGCACCACAGTGGAACCGCGCGCATGCGCTGAACATGGCGCGCTCAAACGACAACGTCGCCGTCATTGCCACGTCGCCGTAGCCCGTCGAGAGACGGGCGTCTCTCGACGCCCTGTGGCTCCTCGCAATGACGGCTCCGTCCGAGCACGGCAGGTTTTAGGTTTCCTCCCTCGAGGAAGCGTTGGTGGTCGCTCAGCCCTTCCCATCGCCAACCTGAACGAGTTCGAGCGCGTCGATCGCCGCGATGCGCTCGGCCTCCGCCTGCCTCAAGGCGCGCTCCAATTCCTCGGTGCTGGAGCGGCTTGAGCCCATGAGCAGCATGCCCCCGATGGCGAGGGTGAAGGCGACAATCACGCGGGTTGGCGAATAGTCGACGAGGCCAAGAACAAAGCCGACGACCAGCGCCGGTCCGATCACGGCTGACGCGAGGCCAACGAGCCTGAGCCTGCGGCTACGCGCAATCGCTTCGCGCAATTCCTCGATCCGTATCTCGAGCCGTTCGATCTCGTCCATGACGCTTCCGGCCCGCCCTCAGGTTCCGCAATTCGTCGGCGCCGGCTCTCCCGCAAACCGCGCGGCCATCCAGGCGACCGCGGCGCCGGCCACATCGCGCGCAATGAAGGCGTGGCCGATCCCGGGCATGAGGACGAACTCCACCCGATTGCCGTTCCGGCAAAGCCGCGCCCGGTAAGCCTCCGTGATCGCGGGCCGCACCAGCCCGTCGGCCGATCCTTGAGCCAGGAAGACCGGGATGTCCGCCGGCAAGGGTCCCGGCGAATTCTCTTCCAGGAGGCGCCGCCACGGCTCTTCCTCAGCGAGATTGTTGACCCGAAGGAAGCTCTTTTCCAGCGCCAATGTTGGTCCGCGTCGGGTCAACATGTCGAACCATCGCTCTATGCAGAGCTTCGTCAGGCCGTCGATGACCGGCTCGGCTTGCGGGCTGACCACCTTGTCCATTGGCGCGCCATAGACGCGCGCCCATGACCAGAGCGTCATGGCGGTGATGTTGTTCCCCCCGCCGGCGCCGAGATCGTCCGTCATCAGCGCGGTGAGATCCGTCGCAGGCGCAGCCGCGGCGACGCCGACGAGCTTCAATTCCGGCGCATAGCGAGCCGCTTCAATGCCGGTGAACAGCGCCGCCTGGCCGCCCTGCGAATGGCCCCATACGGCGAATCGCGCGCCGGCCACAGCGCCCGGGATCGCCCTTGCCGCCCGGACAGAATCGAGCACCGCATGCGCCTCGCTTGTCCCCACGAGATAGGGATGAATCTCGGGTGTTCCGAGCCCAGGATAATCCGTGGCCGCTACGACATAGCCCCGGTCGAGCATGGCGCGGAGCCCTTGGATCGAGGCGAAAAACACGCGCGCCAGTGACGGCGCACAGCGGCTGACAACGCCCGTTGTCGGATGCGCCCAAGCGACGATCGGCCGCCCGCCCGGCGGCGGCGATCCACCCGGCGCGATCACGACGCCCGACACCTCGACGGGCTTGCCATCGAGGCCCGTGGACCAATAGACAATCCGGTAAGCCCGAGCGCCCTCTGGCGCGCCCGCCACCGCCTCGGCGCTGATGAGCGTGCCGGGACTGCGTTCGCTCGCAAGGCTCGCGGCGGTAAGGGTCGCGGACGCCATCAGAGCCAGGGCGGCTGCGAGGATGCGTAGCGAAAGCCGACGGGTCACGCGCATATCTCGCTTAACTCGCAGGCGTCTCTTTCTTCTCGGTCTGGCTGAGAATCTCGAGCACCCGATCGATCCCTTCGGGCGAAAGTCGGATCAGACCCGTATAGGGATGACTCAGCTCGAGGATCAGAAAGATCGCAATCCCAATGGAGACCGCGCCGGCGAGATGCGCCAGCACGCTCACCGTATTCGTCGCCGCCACAAGGCCGTTGCCGAGGAAGAGCGCCGAGGCCCAGCAGATGACCACGGTCAGAACATGGGGCGGGAACGGGTTGGCGAGTTGCCGCGCCATCAGCATCTGCGTGTCCGCGAGTTTTCTGACCTGATCCCTCGCGGTCGCCAGAAGCCCGCGCTGCGTTTCCGTCTCAGGCTTCAAGCGATCGAAAAAGCTGTTCTGGCTCAAGAAGATCGTTCGCATCTCCTCAAACGTGAACTGCTGCGGCCCGCGCTCTGAGTCGCCGAAGAAACGGGTTCGCGAACGCTGAAGCGCCCCGCGCAAGCCGGCGCGGCCCCCGGCCGCCTCAGGACCATAAAGTTCGAGTGCGAGATCGACCTCCGCGACCATTGGCCCCAGCGAATAGGCTTCATCCCGCTGAGTGGTGAAGACCGAGAAAGCGGTGAAGACGAGAAGGCCAAGCACAAGCGCGAGCAGAAGCGTGACCAGCCCTGTCATAGCGCCGACCGAGCCCTTGGATGCCGTCAACACATCGGCCGGCACCTCCCATTGCAGCGCCATGCCGACGAGGCTCGCGCCAAACGTGATCGCCGCGACGAAGATCGCCCGATAAAGAGGATGCATCGTTCCCACTGTCTGCCGCCATACCGCGTGCCGCTGCATGCCGGACACGCTGCGAGTACCGCTAGTCTCAGCCGCCGGCAAGACCAGCCGGGGCTCGCGATTCGGTCCCACTCTGCTCCCACGGGAGTGGGCAACTGCCCACTCCGCCTGCCCACTCGGATTGTGGTTGACACAAGGAAGGGCCTATCGCTTGACTACGCACGGGGACGGAAACGCGGAATTGGGCAATGAACATCGAAGCTCGCCAGCGTCATCCAGCGAGCGCGACGAACGCGCAGATCCTCAGCGAGATCCGAGATTTTTGCCGCGAAACGCGGACAGCGGAATCGACATTCGGACGCCGCGTCGTCAATGACGGAAAACTGGTTTCCAGGCTTCGCGACGGCGCGAGGATCACCACCGAAACCCTGGAAAAGGTCAGATCCTACCTGTCGGTGACCAGGCCGACGCCCTCGATCCAACAGGAACCGGCTGAAGCCGCCGGCCTTATCGGCGCAACGAGCCGCGAGCCGCAATCGGATGTGGCCCCCGCCGGGTTCCGGTTCTTCGACAACAGGCAGAAGTATCTTCTGTTCGTCTCGACTTGCAGCGAGAAGACCGAGATCGCCAATCGCGTCTCGCTCGAGCTCGCCAACATCCATCCTGCCCCGCCGGCCATCCGCATGTTCGACGCCGGCGTCGGCGATGGCACGGTCCTGTCGCGGGTCATGCGCGCGATGCACGCCCGCTTTCCAACGATGCCGCTCTACGTGGTCGCCAAGGAGATCTCTTACGAGGACGTGCGTCTCACGCTGGAGAAAATGGCGGATCGCCTGTTCGAGCATCCGGCGACCGTCCTCGTCCTGACCAATCTCTATTACGCCGAGGCGCCATGGCTGACGCCGCGCTCCGCCTCAGCGGCGCAAAGCCTGATTTGGAAGGACGTCGCGCTATCCGGCAACACTTCGCACGGCTTCGCCGAGCAGATCGCCAATCTCGAGGGGTTCCTGGCGGAAAACTGGCGGGCAGGGATTAAGACCTCAGGCAATCCCGTTTATCTCCGGCCGATCATCCTGACGCTTAGGCGCGAGGATCATACCTTTCTCCTCGACCCGATTTTGCCCCGGCCTGGGCGGGTCACAGCGGACTATGATCTGGTCATCGCCTCCCAACCTTACCGCGCCAGGGCGAGCCTCGAATTCAAGGCTTCGAAGGTCGTTGCGCCTCTCGTCCGATCGTTGCGGCCGGGCGGCCGGCTCATCGGCGTCCATTCGCACGGAGACGACCCGGGCCTTGAGATCATCAAGGATCTATGGCCGGGAGAGAACCCCTTCACATCCGATCGACACGCCATCCTGCGACAGGTCAAACACGAACTCGGCGCAGCCGCGCGCCATTACAATTTTAACGCGTCGTCCGACGCCCGATCGATTTTCAAATACCACATGCACACGCTGCCGGATGAGGTCAGCGGCCCGATCGGCACGTCGACGCTGTTCGCAGCCTGGAACGCCGCCATCTATGTCGCGCAGGTCGAGGACCAGCGGCTTGGCGCCGCGGTACGCGACGGGCGCTATCTCGAAGCCACCGACCGGGCGCTGAAGAAGCACGGAGGCTTGTGGTTCAACGACGAGACTTTCGTGATTTCGCGCCGACGCTACTAGCCGCCGCAGAGCCTGGAGGCCTGCATGACCGAAACGAAACATGCTTCGCCCGGCAATCTTGCGGCTCTGCTGTCGACCGCTTCGGTCGAGGTTTCGTCGCGCGGCCATCAGTTGGCGGAACTCCGCGATCATTTCAGCCCTGGCATCGACGTGACGATCACGTTCCTGCCAGGCGATGACTATCGCCATAACGTCAAGACGGCGGCCGCGTTGCGGCGATTGGGATTCAATCCAGTCCCGCATATCGCGGCGCGAGAGGTGCGGTCTCGTGACGCGCTCGATGACTTTTTGGCGCGGGCGCGCGGCGAGGCCGAGGCGAACCGCGTTCTGGTGATCGCTGGTGACACCTTGCGCGCGTTGGGCCCATTCAAATCCAGCGCGGACATCTGTTTGAGCGGCGCGATCGAGGGGCACGATATCCGCGCGGTCAGTTTCGCGGGACATCCGGAGGGCCATCCGCAGCTCGACGCCGAAAGGGCGATGATGGCGCTCGCGGCCAAGCGTGATTGGGGACGAAGGGTGGGGGTTCGCGTCGACCTCGTTTCCCAATTCTGCTTCGAGAGCGCCCCCATTCTCTCTTGGCTCAAGGAACTCGAGACGCACGGCCTCGACCTTCCCGTTCATATCGGTCTCGCCGGCCCGGCCTCACCGGCGACGCTCGCCAAGTTTGCTTTGCGCTGCGGCATCGGCGCCTCGCTGAGGTCGCTGCGCGACCATATCGGCCGCTTTGGCCGCCTCCTGATGGACGACGGGCCCGACGAGGTCCTGCGCGGTCTGTGGACGTCGCCCTCGATCGCGAAAGCGCCAATCGCCGGACTTCATTTCTTTCCATTTGGCGGCCTCAGCAAGACCAGCCGGTGGTTGCATAGCTTCGATAGCCGGGAATGGTCTCGGCAAGTCGGGCACACTGTCTCATCGGTTTGAACGGGTGTTGTCACTATCCGTCGCAGCGCCCGGGTCTATAGGTTGGCGGCCGCCGGCGAGACCTTCCGGAAGCCGCCGAAAAAACTATCCAACCCCGATTCAGGGGTGGAAAAACAGGGAGAAACGCAATGCCAATCCCCACTGAACCGGTTGGATCGCTGCCCCGGCCGATGAAGCTACAGAAGGCGTTCGCCGACTATGACGCCGGCAAGATCAAGCACGAGGAACTGGAGCGGGAACAGGACGCCGCCTGCCTCGATTCGATCAAGCGCTCGGAGGCGACGGGCGAGCCCATCGTCTCCGACGGCGAACAGCGCATGTCGAGCTTTGCGACCTATCCGCTCACCGACACGCTGGCCGGGACTGGACTCGCCGACAATCTCGCGGCGGACGGGCAGTATTTTGCCATCTTCACCGACGGGCATCACCGGCAACTGCCGCGCCTGACTGGCGGCCCGTTCAAATACAAGACCTTCGCGTCTCAATATGTCGAAAAGGCGATGAAGATGGCGACGAAGCCGCTGAAGCAGGCGGTCATCGCCCCCTCGATGCTCGCCCTGCTTTATCCGCTCGACGGCGAGGTCAAGGGCTACACGCGCGAGCAGTTCCTCTCCGATCTGGTCGACCAATGCGAGAAGGATATCCGCGGCGCCTTCAAAGCCGGCGCCAAGCGGGTGTCGATCGACTTCACGGAAGGGCGCCTCGCGTGCCGAAACGACCCGAATAACCCATGGACCGGCCGCAAGATGCTTGGCCAGTTCATCGACCTCAACAACCGGGTGCTTAATCGCTTTAACGCAGAGGAGCGCAAGAACATTGGCATTCATACCTGCCCGGGCGGCGACTGCGACGCCACTCATAGCGCCGACGTCGACTATGCAGAGCTTTTGCCCAGCATGTTCAAGATGAACGCCGGCTATTTCCTGATGCAATTGTCGAGCGAAAAGGACAAGGAACACGTCTATAAGCTGTGCGGACAACACAGCCGCGCCGACGCCAACGGCGTGGGGCAGGTCTGCTTCATTGGCGTGATCAACCCGCAAAATCCGCGCGTCGAGTCGCCAGAGGAGGTGCGCGACGCGTTGATGGAGGCTTCGAAGCACATCCCGAAAGAACGTCTAGGATCGACTGATGATTGCGGCTTCTCGCCGTTCAGCATCGACGTCAAGCCGAAACATGGCTCTCCCGACGTCGCGCGCGACATCGCCTTCGAGAAGATCACGTCGAGGGTCAAGGGGACGGCGATGGCGTCCGAGAAGCTGGGCCTGGCTTAAGACAGCCGGCTCGGCCCGAAAGGGGCGGCGGCGCCCCCTCCCTTGCCGCTGCCCCTTTCGGCGTTACGGCCTTGGGCAGGTGTAGGCTACTAGGGCGGCGCTTATTCCTCAGGCAGCCCGGCCTTGATCAGGGCTTCGCGGAACCCCGGCGGCACGTCGACAAAGGCGGAGTTGTGCGCGCGAAACGTCGCCACGGAGAGTCTGGGATTCAAGCTCACAGCCTGCGCCAGCGCGGATTTCGCCTCGGGCATCTTGTCTACCGACGCGTAGAATGCCGCAAGGGCGGTGTACGCCAAGACCGTGCGATATCCCGAGTCGACGGCCTTGAGGCCTTCTTGGATCGCGTCCTCGTGCTGACCCAGCGCGAAGAGCTGTCTACCCATTTCCATATACCAAACGCCAATAGATGAGTCCCGCGGACTGATCCTCATGGCCTGCTTGAGATCCGACATCGCCTGCTCTTGGTGTCCGAGCAAGCCCTCTGCGACGGCCATCGGGAGGTAGGCCCCGGCAAAACTGGGGTCGGCGCGAAGCGATGCCTTCGCCTCGGAAATGATCTCGTTCGCCGACGCGGCGTCGTTCGGCCTTGCTTTGAACATGATCAGAAGCGCTTTGGCATGATGCGCGCGAGCTTCATCCGGATCGAGTAGAATAGCTTGATTTGCGCGCTGCACCGCCCGCGCATACAGGTCCGCACTCCTGTCGTACCACCCGTTGGCATAGTCTGCCGCGTCGACGAAAGCCGCGCCCGCGAGAGCGTCGGCATTGGCCGGATCGAGCGTCGACGCCTGCTCGAATAGGTCCAGGGCGGCGTAGCGATTGGCTTTCGTGAAGGCTTGATTGAAACGCGCCCAACCGCGCATCGTTAGATCGACGGCGTCGGGATTCTGGGGGCGATCGTGCAGGCTACGCTGGGCTTCGGCGTTTATTAGCTCTATCTGAAGCGTGCGGGCGAGGCGCGCGACCACTTCGTCCTGGAGTTTGAATAGATCCACGACGTCTTCCTCGAATCGATCCGCCCAGAGATGCGCACCGGATTCTGCGTCAATGAGCTGGGCGTTGACGCGCACCCGGTTGGCGTCGCGCTGCACCGAGCCTTCGAGGACGTAGCGCACGCCGAGTTCCCTGCCGATCGCCTTGGCGTCGAGCTTCTTGTCCTTAAAGGTGAAGGCGGTATTGCGGGCGATAACGAAACTGTTGTGGAGACGCGACAGCTCGGTGGTGAGATTCTCGGTAACGCTGTCGACGAAATAGTCCTGGGTGGGATCATTGGAGAGGTTGGTGAAAGGCAGCACGACGATGGAGAGTCGCGCGGCCTCGGCGGGCGCCTTCGAAGCGAAGGCCGCGGGTCGGTTCGCATCGACGACCCACCACCCCGCGCAGGCGATCAGGACCAGGAGTGCGCCGATCCCGATGGCCAGCGGCAGTAGCGCCGAAGGCTTTCTCGGCGCGGCGAACTTTGCTCCCTCGACCCATACAGCTTCGGGGGCGGGCGCTGTGACCTGGCGCCCCTCCGCTCCGCCTGGCGCGGCTTCCGCCGGCGGCCGCGCCCCCTCGGACGCGCGTGCGGCGATTGGCGTTGCCTCGTCCTCCTCCGGCATAGGCGCCTTCGCTCCACCCGTCGCGCCGAAAGTCACGGGCCGCTCCGCCAACGGAGGATCGCCCCCTTGGTCCCCGTCTGGGGGTCCATCGTCGTCCTGCAAGGCTCGGACAGCGATGGAAGGCTTCGGCTCGGGCGACAAAGACCGCGTCAACCCGTCGAAGCGGTAGCCCTCGCCGGGCACTGTGACGATCAGAACGGGCGGCTTCGCGTCGGGCTCGATCTTGCGGCGCAGCCTACCGACCAACATGTCGATGCTGCGATCGAAAGGATCGCGCCGCTTGCCGCCCAGAGCGTCGAGCAGATAGTCTCGGCTCAACACCCGCGCGGGATGACGAATGAACTCGCGCAGCAGCGCAAATTCGCTGCGGGTGAGGGGAATGTCGCCGCCATCGGTGTTGGAGAGTGAGCATCCGTCGAGATCAAGCGTAAAGTCCCCGAACCGGACGGGCGCGCCTCGCGGCGGCAATGAGCTTTTGGCCGGAGCGCTGCCGGCGTCTTCCATGAGCTCGGCCTCGGACAGGTCGCCACCGAAAGCCCGTGCTGGCGACTGTTACTCAATTATTACGTCACCGTTACCGGATTATCAAACGCTCGCATCAGACGTTTGGAAGAGTGCGCGCACGGCTGGTCGGCCAGTCGCTAGTCATTGAAGAAGGAGGAGTAAGGCTATGAAATCTCTTATTGTCGCACTCGCTTTCGGCGTCGCTCTGCCGGTTTCGGCCTTCGCTCAAGACGCGCCCCCATTTTTGAAAGCAGTCGAGCCTCAAGCGGCCGTCGGTTCCGCTTGGCAGGAATGGATGGCGGTTTTCAATCCGAAAGGCGCGCTGGACGGGAAGACCAAGGAATTGATCGGCCTTGCGGTCGCGGCGCAGGTCCCGTGCCAGTACTGCATCTACGCTCATACGCTTGGGGCCAAGCATGCTGGGGCGACAGACGAGGAGATCAAGGAGGCTGTCGCTGCGTCCGGGCTGGTGCGCAAAATGAGCACCGAATTGAACGGCAATCAGTATGACCTGGCAGCATTTAAGAAGCAGATCGACTCCTTTTATGCCGACATGAAGAGCCAGTAATTTCGGCTGGCGGCGCGGCCAGTCCGCGCCGCTTCTGACTGCTGGTTTTTGCGAAAGGCGGGTCAGTCAAGTGCGGGTCCGCCCGGAGACCGGGTAATTCCAGAATTCATGACTTTCTCTTGCCATGAACAGAAATCAGCAATATGACGGTCGCGAATGAGGAACGCGCCCATTACCCATCGGCCCGTGCCGGCGCCCACAACCCGGGACGCGAACGGAGACGAAAGAGAGTTTTTTATTTGAATCGGCCGTAACTCATTGAAAAGTCCCGATTCGGAAAAGCTTATGGCGATTATCTAGTTGACAAATGTGACGCTAGGAGTAGAGTGGCTCTCATAGGAGAGAGTCATGTCCGCCGCCGATATCCAAGCCAAGGCCTTCACCGACAATGACGTAGCCCGTGAGGCTATCGAAGCGTTGATGTGGCCGAATGGGCCAGTTTGCCCGCACTGCGGTTGCACTGGCAAAATCGGCAAGATCGAGGGCAAGTCGGCTCGTCCCGGCCTGTACTACTGCGGTGACTGCAAAAAGCAGTTCACCGTCACAGTCGGCACGATTTTCGAGCGCTCCAAGGTGCCGCTGTCAAAGTGGTGGATGGCCATTCATCTCATGGCTTCGTCAAAGAAGGGCATGAGCGCTCACCAACTGCACCGTATGCTTGGCGTCGCCTACCAGACCGCATGGTTCATGGAGCATCGTATCCGCGAGGCAATGCGCGATGGCGTTCTGTCACCCATGGGAGGTGGGGGCGGTGTGATCGAGATCGATGAAACCTATATCGGGCGCAAGGATGGGTTCGAGGTTAAGCAAGGAGCTTGGCACAAGAACACGATTCTAACGCTCGTTGAGCGTGACGGACGCGCCCGCTCTTTTCATGTGGACAATGCTACGAAAGAGAACATCGTCCCGATCATTCGCGAAAATATCGACCGCGAAAGCCACATCATGACCGACGAAGCGAGCCGCTATTCAAAAATCGGCAGCGAGTTCGCAAAGCATGATGTGGTGGATCACTCGCGCAAGGAATACGGCTACACAGACCGCGAGACTGGCACGAAGGTCAATACGAACACGATTGAGGGTTACTACTCAATTTTCAAGCGTGGAATGAAGGGCGTCTATCAGCATTGCGGGGAGAAGCATCTGCACCGCTATCTTGCCGAGTTCGATTTTCGCTATTCAAACCGTACCAAGCTCGGCGTGAACGATGCGACCCGTGCCGCCAAGATCGTGGAGGGCGCGAAGGGAAAGCGCCTGCAATATCGACGGCCTGACGAAAGCCCGCTCGGCTAATCGTAGGAAGTGGCTTTTGTAGCTAAGCGATCGATGGCTATTGACAGCGTCGCTGGAAAATGCCCCCTTAACGCGAGTGAAGCGCCACACGCGATTCATGTGCTGAAACCTTCGAGGCCCGCGACGCGTTCCTTACTGGAAATTAACCCATGAGGACCATCGTGAATGTCAACCGCCCCTTGCGTTCTCGCGCGGATTGGCTAGAAACCTGTCGACAGAATTCCTATATGTCTGTTCAACAACTAATCGGGAGCCACACCATGATCAAATATTCGGACAAATCATGGGGCTCGGAGGTCTAGGCCTTAACTAGTTCGGCAAAGACCGGACCCCTTTCGGGGTCGTCTCTAAGCCCTTGAAAATCCCTGTCCCCGCGCGCATCTTCCTTGTTGCTCGGGGACAGGGCGAATGTCTCTCGTAGGGCAGCGAGCGCCTCGTCAAACCTTTTATCCAAGCTCAAATAGCAAGCCTTGTTGTACAAAACGTCAGCGTAGTCCTTATCGCGCTCTTGCCGCCCCTCTTTGCGAGTCAGGAATCTCTGGAGAGCCCTGACGGCATCTCGATAGTTCCCCTTTTTCTTGTAGAGTCGGCCAAGCCAAATTGTTTCCGTTCGTTCGTCGCTGGTGGGACCGTGTTTTTCCGACTCCCTCAGAAAGCCCTCTAACTTACGAATCGCATCGTCCACCTCTGACTCCGGCGCTTCGGCCCGTAGTGTCGACACGATACGGTTAAATTCAGTCGACTCTGTCCTTATCTCGTTGGCTATCCGGGTCGCGTCTTTCGCACCGCTTACGGCAGCTTCAGCCTCTTGCTGAACTTTAAATAATTGCTCTTGGAGACGGTCGGAAATACGCGGTATAAGGGACCGCGCTCCAATCCCTGCTATGATACTGATAGAAAAAATAAGAAGTTCATTCGACGTTTCGTGGTTAGGGCTAAACGATTTGAGCATTATGAGCAAAAATTGGACGCCGAACGCCCCGCCAACTCCTATTATGACTGATGTTGCCAGATAGACAAAAGCGGATGATACTCCCAGCGGGGTTTTGTCGTATTTAACAACGAATGTCTTTTTACGGATTGACCCCTCAGCGCTCAGTTGCCGGCAGAAGTCGACCACACCTCCAAGGGCACCCCCCAATGAGACGACGTCCGCGATGTCAAATGAGCTTAGGGGAGAGATGTCTGGCATGGCTCAGTTTTCGCTCCACTATCCCGAGTAACCGACCCCGTCGTTTATGACGCCGCAGATTGGCGTTCCTTTTCTCTCCTTCGCCGCTGCGCTTCGCCCTTAATCGTTTTCGGCTTAGGCGCGCCTTTCTGTTGTTCGGGACGCATACGCATTAGACGCCGCATGACCTCACCCTCGGTCTCTGAAAGTCCGTCTAGGGGGCTTGGAGGCCCAGATTCTGGCATTGCCTAACCCTTTGATTTTAGACTCAAAAATAGAAATTAAGCGATCCAAATCAGATACTTATTGCATAGAAACACGAAATTGCTATATAAACGGCGTCGCCAGCGCTAACTGGCGACGCCTTTTTATGATGCACCTATGGTAACCGCATTGGTGCCTCCTGTGAAGGACCGAGAGCTTACCGTAACCGCTCCCGGTTGTGGCCCTAGGACATAGAGACCACGGTCTATTGTCCGGCTTCTGTGCCGGACTGCCAACTGCAACTGGTGTTACGGACCAGAATGCAGCCGGAATGTTAAGCGCGGTGAGGCCCACACCCCCTCACTCTCTCCCAGGTGGGCGTCCAACCCTAGACACCTGGGCCGTGCAATGACACTTCGCGCTATCAGTTCGGGACCGTTCCTCCTAACAGAGGTTCGGTCCCAATCTTTTCTGATTCACTCGCGAACCATCGTCCATCACGACTTTCCAATCTCCCTACTTTACGCAACTGCCAAAGCGTTCCCCTGACGGTGGTTTCCTTCGCGCCGGTCACCTCCACAATCTGTGCGGCAGTTAAGCCTTTGGAATCCTTCACAAGGTTCTCTATAGAGGCCTTCATTGTGCCCGTAGGGACGCTACTTGCCAAGGTGCCTCCATGGTCATGGGGAACACCTGTCTCGCCAACCCATCGCACCCCAGCCTTCTTTGCCGTCATTTCATTGGCGACAAACGTGTCATCGAAGTTCCTGACAAGATTGTTTCTCACTGCATGATGCCATAGGGCAGTCCGGAAACTGGGTCCAAGCTCAAGCCCCTTCTCTCTTGCAATCGTCGCTAGTTCTTCCTGCGTGAACGCCTTAGGGTACGCCTTGACCATCTCAGAAAACAGGAATCTCCAGATAAGAGTAAGCCGAGAGAATCCGACCCTTTCTGGCTCCACTGAGACCTTTACAGATAGCGACACGTCCCTAGCTACGCTCTGAGGTGTTGCAGCTCCACGTGCCTCAGTCCTTTTAATCTCGGTCGGGAGAGTGTCTGGTTGGTTCTCCTTCACGATATGGTAGGCGCGCAGTTCTCCCCGAACTGATAGCGCCTCCGCTTTCAGTTCCTCAATCTTTCGGGCGATCTCATTGAGCCGGTTCTCGGCGTCAACGATTTGGGTGTCAATGAACTTCATTGCGTCCGTAATACTCCGTGCCAGTCGTTCCGTCAAGCACGGAACTGGAGGGACAGGCGTCCGTTCCCGGGCTGATTGACACAATAAAAAACACTCGACGCCGTCTCCGTGGCGCTGTACCACTGGTAACGGCGAGATACCGAAGAGGTTAACGGGCTCCCCTTGCACGGGAAGACGGAAGTGACATTCCAACGTGGGTTCGAATCCCACTCTCGCCTCTCAAAACATCAAGATTTACAGCGGACTCCGGATGGTGTAGGCTGTCTGTGCAGGGTGCTCCGTAGGCGAATGTCGCCTTCCGGCGAAAGCTGGTTGTCGCTTCTGGAGTGATTCGGCGGCGAGCGCGCTTAGGCGCTTGGGTTAGGGTGACGCCCTAACTGGAGGCGAGAGCTTCGACATTTAAGGCCTCGGTCGATGCGACCGGGGCCTTTTCTTTGTCCACAGAAATTCGATTAGGAGCCGGCCTGTCACGCCACGCCAATTCTACGGCTAGCGTCACATTTGTCAACTAGATAATCGCCAAGCTTATGAAAACAAATGAAAGCAATTTCGCTTTCATTTCCTTTTATGATCTTGCGTTTATTTCGTGCTGACTCGCGCGCTGGTTGAAGCTGTGAGCCCGTAGAGAGGCTCAGCTCTCCCGAACTACTTCACCGCCTCCACGGCTGGCTCTTCGACATGAGCCCGGGCGTGCTTGTGCTCCTCGATGCGCTTCGCCTTCGCGCCCGCCTGCCGTGCAGCCTCGGTGAGCTGGTACATCTCCTGATGGTCGTAATCGTCGACGGCCCGTAGCGCCTCGTCGGTATAGTTCTTGGCGCTCGGATCGCGTTCGAGCCGGCGCGTCCAGAGGTGGATCCTGGCGAACATGGCCAGGATCCGACCATAGGTGACGACCTGTCCGCCCCAGTGGCGGGTGTAAAAGACGAGCGGGTTCTCGAGCGGCATACCGGGCCTGCGGTCGCGCCGGTAGCGGCGCCGGATCATGCCCGTCTCGAGCGGATAGATGTTGTAGAAGTGGAAGCTCGCCCAGAACCAGGTCAGGAGATAGGCGACCGTGTCGGGGCGCGGGCCGCCGGCGACGGCGCGGCGGATCACCGTCTTGATGTGCTCCGGGGTGTAATAGGTGCGCCAAGCGAGGCGGTAGGCCTCCTGCCATTCCTCGCGCGACATCCGCGGATGGTCGGTCGTCACATGTTCGAGGTCGAACTTGTTGAGGTCGGGGTCGATCTCGACCCCCTTCGCGACGGCCTTGGCGTGATCCTCGCTGCCCGGCAGCGGGGTGAGGATCGAAAATTCGAGGATGTCGAGCGGCAGTTCGCGCTGGATGATCTGGATGCGCTGGACGAGTGATTCCTGCGTATCGTTCGGGAAGCCGATTATGTAGCCGCAATAAGTGATGCAGCGGTGCTTGCGCCACTCGAGCAGAAGCTCGCGATAGTCGGAGATGTGGTTCTGCTTCTTCTTCGCCGAGGCGAGATTGT
>Ga0209624_10000230_pt1 | contig 50129 bp, 42 predicted proteins | sample JacPinW_OM2H0_O1_FD_188565 | JGI IMG/M metagenome (GOLD analysis project Ga0209624, IMG submission 188565) | Forest soil microbial communities from Algoma, Ontario, Canada - Jack Pine, Ontario site 1_JW_OM2H0_O1 (SPAdes) (version 2) | ecosystem: Environmental > Terrestrial > Soil > Boreal...
TTACCGCCAATGCGGCCGGACTGAGTCCGAGCAGTTCCTGCACGATATGCTCGACTGCGGCCTCGAGATTTTCGTCGGGAACGGCGCAAGTCGCCAGTCCCATCTCCGCTGCCTCGATGCCAGAAATCGCCCGCCCAGTCAAAATCAATTCAGCAGCCCGTTTCTGCCCGACCAGCGCAGCCAGAGCCGTGCACGCCACCGGCGGATAACAACCCAGCTTGATTTCTGGAAATCCCCACTCCGCCGAAGCGGTGGTATAAACAACATCGCAGACCATCGCGATCTCCGCTCCCCCGCCCAGGCAGTGCCCGTGCACAGCCGCAACCGTCACCTTTCTGCTGGCAACCAGAGCACGAATCACCGCGTGGAATTTGACCAGCATTCCCTCGACTTTGTCCGGAGTGTGCGCCGCCACATCGACGCCAGCCGAAAAAGCTTTGCCCGCACCGCTCAGCACGACGACAGAAAGATCGGAGCGGGCTTCAATCTCTCCCAGTGCCTGCGCCAGCTCCTCCATCATCGCAATGTCGATGACGTTCACCGGCGGATGGCTCAACACAAGCCGAGCCACCGGAGGCGCGATGTTCACTACCACCCGGGCAAGATCGCGTTCCATAAATGTGGAGGCCATGATTGCCTCTGTGGTGAAAGACTCCGACTTACAGATTGATCGCCGACTTCCTGACCTCACCGATGCTCGCCAGCGGATCGCGGGCCCCAGTCTTCTCCGCAATCCATTTCTTCTCAGTGCCAATGATCTCCAGCAGCAGCTTCTTGTCCTCGGCAGACGGCATATAGTCTTTCAGGTGCTCCGCGTACGCGCGATCGTCGAGCTCTTCGCCCGTCTGCGCGTGAAACTTCTGCCCGGCCCAGCGCCCGATCTCGCGATTGAACTTGATATGCGGCGCATACAGTCTCGGTTGACCCGGCTTTAACGCTCCGTTAAAACGCTCGATCAGCCCCGCCACCTCGTCTCGATAGAGGTTGCGGTTGTAATCGTTCAGATCGTCCAGATCCGGGGCGTGCTCGTTCTTAGGTTCGTCGTACCTTCCCTTAACGCCCCACACGTAGGCCCAGTGCGCCGAAGAAGAATGGTCGGTACCGAAGAGGTCGTAAGAACTCGAAATCCATTTGTTGAGATACTTCTGAATCAGCCAGCCTGGGATCACTCCAGCCTCCACGATGCGCCGCAGGCCGTCGTTCCCCGTGCCCATGTGGAACGCCTCCTCGCGCAACATATACGACATCGACCGTCCCAGCGGAGCGAACGCCGAATACTTCAGCATCTGCAGCTGAAACTTTCCGTCGCGGTCAACGAAGTCGGTGTAGGTGAAGAAGTCCATCCAGTTGTCGACGTCTACGTTGAACGCACCCAGCAGCCGCATGTTGTCAAACGCGCGCCGCTCCAGCATCTTCTGCGCCTCAACCTTGCCCGAATACCCGAAGTGATCCACCAACAGCGCACACATCTGCCAGCCATGACGCATTTCCTCAATCATCACTCGCGTGATAGCACGCCGATCCCAATCCGTTGGAGCATTTTCCAGAAGATTGCGTTGCTGTTCGACGCTCGCGAACTCGGTGTCGCCCTGATAAACGATCATATTCATCAGCGCGTCGCGCATCTGCTGCGTGGGAATCTGGCGCAGGTTCTCCCACTTGCGCCTCCCCTTGTACGAACCGAACTCGATCTCCTCGGTGTCGATCGCACCATAGAGGGTATCGAAATGAAAGGCTTCAATGTCCGCCGTGTTGACGCCAATGTCTTTGCGCCAATCGTTGAACATGCCCTCCCAATCACTGAAGGTTCCGATCTTCGCTACTTTACCCGGCATAAAATCATTCCTTATTTCTTGACCATCCAATCGAATAGTCAATCTAGGTACTTGGTACTGGGTACCACGCACTACTTCGCCTTGAAGACCGCCGGCCGCTTCTCCACATAAGCTGCCAGCCCTTCTTTCGCGTCTTCGCTCTGGAACAGTAGTTGCTGATTCTCGCGTTCCACCGCCAGCGCCGATTCCATCGGAATCTCCCAACCAGTCTGCACCGCGCGCTTGATCCGTCCCACGGCCTTGGCCGCCTTATTCGGAGGACAGAACTGCTTGGCATACTCCATCGTGTTTTCCATGAAGCCGTCGCGCTCATAGATGTCATTGATGATGCCGAGTTCCTGCGCTTCTTCAAACGAAAACGTGTTGCCCGTGACCATCAACTCGATCGCCTTGCTCTTCCCCACCAGCCGCGAGAGCCGCTGCGTTCCGCCAGTACCCGGCAGCACGCCCAGATTCACTTCCGGCAGACCGATCTTGCCCGCATCCTTGCGTGCGATGCGGATGTCGGCCGCCATTGCAATCTCGAGGCCGCCGCCCACGCAGTGGCCGTTGATCGCCGCAATTACCAGCTTCGGCGTGTGCTCCAGCCGCAGCAGCATCTCGTTGGCGTGCAGACAGAAGTAATACTTAAAGGTTGGATCGACGCTCGAAAGCATCTTGATGTTCGCCCCGGCCGAGAAAAACTTGTCGCCAGCGCCAGTCAGCAAAATGACATAGACGTCATTCTCCATGCGCGCGCGCAGAATCGCCTCATCCAGCTGGCGGTTCATCTCATAGGTGTATGTATTGGCCGGCGGATCGCACATCTCGATCACCGCTACGCCGCCGTCCCTGCGGTAGTTGACAAGCTGCTTGGTTGTTTCGCCGGTCGCCGGTTGCGTTGTAGTCGCCATGTGTATTAGCTCCTTATCTTCCTGTATATCTGAAATTGCCTTCGTCCTTCTATTACCCCTTTATCATTCCGAGCGAAGCGAGAAACCTGCTTTCGCCGGTACCATTCACACACCCAGGCCTCATCGCCCATCCTTGCGCGCCTTAGTGCCCGTCATCAATCCACGCAGAAAGATATCGCCCATCTCACTTGCAAGTTGTCCAGCATCAGCATCCACGCGAGGATTATGCCAGGTGTAAATCCAGTTCATCATGCCGAACAAACTAAGCACCGCAATGCGTGTGGAAAACTGCAATCCCCGATCGCGCTTCAATTCATCCAGCAGTCCCACGCAGATGCGATAGTACTCGCGTTTGATGGTCGCCACTTCCGAGGCGAACCCATTCTTCAGCGCCTCAGCCTCGTGCGAAAGCACCTTCATGCTCGCCGGATGGGCCAGGAAATATTCCAGATGATTCAGAATAAAGATGCGGATTTTCTGCTCCGGATCATTCACGCCCTCCAACCTCGATTTAAGCCGCTGGACGATGGTCGTAAACGTATGCTTCTGGATGAGGAACAGCAGCCGCTCCTTAGACTCGAAGTAGTAATAAAGTCCGGCCAGCGACATACCGCTGGCGCGCGAAAGGTCGCGCATCGAGGCGCCCTCATATCCCTTCTCGCAGAAGACGTCTGTAGCATGGGCAAGAATCTGCGCCAGCCGCCGGTCAAACCGCGTGGCCGGCACGGGCGCAGCGCGATGCCGCCTGGGAACTCGCGTCGCTGTCGAAGGGCTCGCCATGAACTTCTAACAGTTGCCGAACTATTCGAACGTTCGTTCGAATCTAAGTATACGGCAGTCTGACCCTGATCACAAGTTTAGAAGCCTTCGATGACCGGACACGAAGACCTCCCTCTCACTGGTGCGGCTGAGCGGGTACGGGTTGCGTCACGGGTGGTTGCTGGATCACTTCACGTTCTACCAGCATAATCTTCTTCACCAGGTTTCGATCGTATGTCTGTTCTTTTCCATCAGCCCGCACCAGCACTTGGGTCATCGACACGGAAATCACATCGCAAAGCACTACCGATCCGTCCCTTAGTTCAACCGTATCCCTTGAGAGGCCGCCGAGTTCCACCGTGATGCTACCCCCGGGAAGCTCGTCGGCAGTCACGTCCAGCGGAGTACCGCCTGGCGCGTAGCCTTCCTTTGTCAGGTCAAGTTGGTGCATGCCCACGCTGAGCCGCACCATGACCGGCGTGGTGCCAGCTTCCTGACCATCAACCTTCAACTTAGCGCCCGGCGGCACGGAGATGACTCTCAATGGAATCGTTTTGGCTCCTGGCGGAGCGAGCATGTCCTTCTTGGCCGACAGAGTGATGCTGGCGGGAATTCCCACCGAGTTGAATTGGAATTGAATCTTGGCCGTCTGGCCGGCTTCCAGATCCGAAACCTGAAGGGTCCCTTCCCCGATTCGCACCTTGTTCTTATCCATAAAGTAAACAGTGAACGTAGCGCGAGGTATCTGCTTGTCCGTCAGGTTTTGGACGGACACGTCGGAGGTGAACGTGCTTTGCCCGGCGTACGTGCCCATTTGGCGGAATCTCTCGAAGCTCAGCTTGAGGGCAGGGCTATCAGCTGGCCATGTCATGACAATGGTGGGTTCGTTCTTCGCCAAAAGGACAGGCGCGATCACAAGAAGGAGAATAAAGGCCCGAACGTGACGCAGTCTCGTCATCTGGCATGAGTTCTACCACATTCTAAGGTCACAGGCGATCTGAGATCACAGGCAAAGCGGGGTTCCAAAATCTGATTCCGCGCCCCTAGTTCCTCACATCCGCGAGCAGCCGCTCGATCTCGCCCTTCCCCTCGCCCGTCAGCGGCAACAGCGGCAGCCTGGCCGCACCGCCAAAGTATCCGTTGAAATCCATGCCGTACTTCACTCCGGGAATCCCCATGTCCCCCACCAGGCGCTGGGCCGCGACGGCAATGCGTTCCTGCTTCAGTCGCGCCAACTCGGCGTCACCCTCTTTCCACGCCGCATAAATCTCGTAACACGATGTCGGCGCAAGACAGGCGAAAGCAAGAATCGCGCCCACCGCCCCCACATCAAGTGACGGATGCAGCTTCTGCGCCGCTCCCACCAGCACCTGGAAGCCGGCTTCCTTCTGCCGAGTCTTCATCTTGCCCACCACCGTGACCGCCGCGGAAGAAGGTTTCCCCAAAGACGAAACGGAACCCGCCAGCATCCCAACCTGCACCAGGTCTCCGCCGTCCCCACTCGAACCGGCGGCCGCAGCCGCAATCATGCGCGGCGTCACCGCCTCAAACGTCTCGGTCACCGTCACATTGCGTTGGACGTGCCGCGTCCCTTCCACCATCGTGCGAACTTTCTCCACGTCGCCGCTCGATTCCTTCATCCCGATCAGGTTCGGATGTTCTGCCAGTTCGATCACCAGTTCAGCCGGAATGTCATATCCGGTGGCCTGGGGAAAGTTGTAAATGATCACCGGCAGCGGCGAGCGATCAGCCACGGTACGGTAAAACGCCAGAATGCTCGCCGCCGTCATTTGCTTTTTGTAGTAATGCGGCGTACGCACCATCGCGATGTCGTAGCCCAGCTCAGCGGCGTACTCAGTGAGTCGCAGCGTCTCGATCGCCGACTCATTCCCGGTGCCGGCAATCAGCACTTTGTTCGGCGCAGCCGCTTCTCGCGCGGATTTCAGCACATCGCGCCGTTCCTGGTCAGAAAGCAGGATGGCCTCGCCGGTCGAACCCAGCACGACAATGCCCGCGCAAGGCGTCCGCGAATACCGCTCCACATTACTCTCGATCTTCTTGAAGTACACATTGCCGTCCGGATAAAACGGCGTAGTGATGGGCGGAAAGATACCGTGAAGTAGCATGGCTAATTCTACCCGGAACAGAGCCCCCTCATCGGGAGGGCTCTTATAGAAACTTGGCCTCGGGCACCGCGCCCAGCTGAACCAACAAACTTAACTGGTCCCAATTGTCCCACGCTTCCAGAATCTGGTCGCTCGCGAACCGCTGGATGCTCATGCCATTCACGCTGACACGCTTGTTCGTGGGCGCTATTCCAAGAAATGTACCGGTATGTGTCATCGCTATGGTCCACCGCGCGACAACCAGGTCGCCCTGCTCGATCGTGTCATGGATTTCAACTCGAATGTTTGAGAACGCCGCACAGAAACCGCGCCACAACTCCTTGAAGTGCTCAGGACCGCGAATGTCCGCGCCGTGCTGGCCTTGCCCGTGGCCGATTGCATTCTTCGAACACATGGCATCTATTTTCGCTTCGAGACCCTTGTTCCAGACCTCATCAAACCACTTACGGATTAAAGTCGCATTTCCAGCCATGGCAATCACCCTGCGGCGAATCCTCGCATTACCTAACTCCGGATAGCTCCACGTTCCGCGTGCAACTGCTGCAGAGCCCGTATCCTTACTTCGCCGCGCTGCAGCGCCGCAATGCCTTCCGCGGCCGCCCGCGCCGCTGAAAGCGTAGTAATGGTGGGAATGCGCGCCATCACCGCTGCCCGCCGGATCGCCTTCTCGTCGAACCATGGCTCAAGCCCCGTGGGCGTGTTGACGATGAGGTGAATGCGTTGGCCCTTAATAAAATCGACCACGTTTGGACGCCCTTCTTTCACCTTATATACACGTTCGACTTTCATCCCGGCAGCTTCGATGATGTCGCCAGTACCCGAGGTGGCCACCAGCTTGAAACCCATGTCCACAAACTTCCGTGCTAATTCAGCCACGTGGCGTTTGTCGTGTTCGGTCACGCTGAGAAACACCGTCCCTTGCGTCGGAAGCTTCTGACCCGCCGCCAACTGCGCCTTGCCAAAGGCTTCTCCGAAGCTATCCCCCACGCCCATCACTTCGCCAGTGGATTTCATCTCCGGCCCCAGCACCGTATCGACCCCGGGGAACTTATTCCACGGAAACACGGGTGACTTCACGTAATAGCAGCTTCCGGTATCGAGGTCGGTGCTCCGGTCGATATTTTCCGGCAGGAATTCCCGCAGCTTGCGCCCAGTCATCAGCCGCGCCGCAATCTTCGCCAGCGGCACGCCCGTGGCCTTCGAAACATACGGCACAGTGCGTGAAGCGCGAGGGTTGACTTCCAGCACATAGACTTTCCCCCCCTCGGCGCCATTGCCCGACCCGCCGCTGCCACGTGGGATGGCAAACTGAATATTCATCAACCCAACCACCTTCAACGCTCGCGCCAGCCTGAAGGTGTAATCGCGCATACAGTCCATCTGCGCCCGCGGAATATCCACCGCCGGCAGCACGCACGAAGAATCACCCGAGTGAATGCCGGCCTCCTCGATGTGCTGCATAATTCCACCAATCACTACGTCCTCGCCGTCCGAGAGCGCGTCGACGTCCACCTCAACCGCGTCTTCCAGAAAGTGATCGATTAGCACCGGACGATCATGCGAGTACTCAACCGCCTCCTTCATATACCGCACGACGGATTCCTCGTCGTAAGCAATCACCATCGCGCGCCCGCCCAGAACATAGGAAGGCCGCACCACCACAGGATATCCAACCTGCTTCGCTCCCTCGATCGCCTCTTCCAGCGAGGTCGCCATCACGCCCGCAGCTTGCGGAATGTTCAGTTCTTCCAGCAGTTTGTTGAAGTGTTTGCGATCCTCGGCCAGATCAATCGACTCCGGAGAGGTGCCAATAATATTCACGCCTACGTTCTTGAGAGGCAACGCCAGGTTCAGCGGCGTCTGCCCGCCAAACTGCACGATCACGCCGCAAGATGCGCCCTTCGAAGTCTCGTGCTGATAAATCGCCCACACATCTTCGAACGTCAGGGGCTCGAAGTAAAGCCGGTCACTGGTGTCGTAATCGGTCGAGACCGTCTCAGGATTGCAGTTGATCATGATCGTCTCGTAACCGTCTTCGTGCAACGCAAACGAAGCGTGACAGCAGCAGTAGTCGAACTCAATTCCCTGCCCGATGCGGTTCGGCCCGCTGCCTAAAATGATGATCTTCTTCTTGTCGGTCGGCGCAGCTTCGTCTTCGTCCTCGTAAGTCGAGTAAAGATACGGCGTAAAGCTCTCAAATTCTGCCGCGCAAGTGTCCACCCGCTTGTACACAGGAAGCACGCCGTGTTTCTTGCGCAAATGCCGCACTTTCTCTTGCCCCTCCAGCCGCCACACTCCGGCCAGTCGGCCATCGGAGAATCCCATGCGCTTGGCTTCGCGCAGCACCTCGGTCGGAATCGACTCGATTGGATGCTTCTCCAGCTCAAGCTGCATGTCGTTAATCTCTTTGAGCTGATACAGGAACCAAGGATCCATCGAGGTCATCTTCGCGATCTGCTTCACCGTGTGTCCTTGCCGCAAAGCGTACTGCACGTAGGCCAGCCGCTCCGGATGCGGCGTGACCAGCCGTTGCGTAAGGATCTTAGGTTCGATCTTCGCGCCTCCAACGCGCTTCCCGGTATCGAGCGAGCGAACACCCTTCATCAGCGCTTCTTTGAACGTCCGGCCGATCGCCATCACTTCACCGACCGACTTCATCTGCACCCCAAGGTTCTCGTCCGCACCGGGAAACTTTTCAAACTGCCACTTGGGAATCTTCACCACCACGTAGTCAAGCGTCGGCTCGAAGCAAGCCGGAGTCTTGCGCGTGATGTCGTTCGGAATCTCGTCCAGCGTATAACCCACGGCGAGTTTCGCCGCAATCTTCGCAATCGGGAACCCCGTAGCCTTCGACGCCAGCGCCGACGACCGCGACACGCGCGGGTTCATCTCGATCACCACCATGCGCCCGGTCTCAGGATTCACCGCAAACTGAATATTCGATCCCCCCGTATCCACGCCAATCTCACGTATCACCGCAATCGACGCATCCCGCATGGCCTGGTACTCGCGGTCAGTCAGTGTCTGTGCCGGAGCCACCGTAATCGAATCGCCGGTGTGCACGCCCATGGGATCGAAATTCTCGATCGAACAAACGATGATGACGTTGTCCTTGGTATCGCGCATCACCTCAAGTTCGAATTCCTTCCATCCCAGCACCGATTCTTCAATCAGGGCCTCGCGTACCGGAGACAAATCCAGGCCGCGCGTAAGCACCTCGACCAGTTCTTCGCGATTAAAAGCGATGCCGCCGCCAGTGCCCCCCAGCGTGAACGATGGCCGTACAATCACGGGAAAGCCGATCTTGCCCGCAAACTCCAGACCATCTTTTGTGCTGTTCACCAGCGCCGACTTGGGCACGTCGAGCCCGATCCGCTGCATCGCGTCCTTGAAGAAGAGCCGGTCTTCAGCCTTCTTGATGGCCTCAACCTTCGCTCCGATCAGGATCACGTTGTATTTTTCAAGAACGCCGCCGTCGGAAAGCTCAATCGCCAGGTTGAGCGCGGTCTGCCCGCCCACGGTAGGCAACACGGCAAAACCCGCGCCCGGCGACAGTTCCCGCTCGATGCGGATGATCTCTTCCAGGTACTCGAGCGTGAGCGGCTCGATATAAGTGCGGTCGGCAATCTCCGGATCGGTCATGATGGTCGCCGGATTGGAGTTCGCCAGGACCACCTGATAACCCTCAGACTTGAGCGCCTTGCAGGCCTGCGTGCCAGAGTAATCAAACTCCGCCGACTGCCCGATGACGATGGGCCCGGAACCGAGAATCAGGATTTTCGAGATGTCAGTGCGTTTAGGCATTTATGACGCTATCTTCTTAGACTTTGGTCTTGCAACAATCTCACCCTTTCCACTCCTCCATCATCGTCACGAAATCTTTAAACAGATAATGCGAGTCATGCGGCCCCGGCGCGGCCTCCGGGTGATACTGCACGCTGAACAGCGGCAGGTTCCGGTGCCGCAGGCCTTCGAGAGTCGAGTCGTTCAGGTCGATGTGCGTCAGCTCAACTTCACTTTCAGGCAGCGAATCCGGATCGACCGCGAAGTTGTGGTTATGCGCTGTGATCTCGATCTTACCGCTCTTCAACTGCTTCACCGGATGATTCCCACCGTGGTGGCCAAACTTCAGCTTGAAAGTTTTTCCGCCAAGCGCAATGCCGACGAGCTGATGTCCCAGGCAAATGCCAAAGATCGGCATTCTTCCCATCAGCCGTCGAATGCTGTCCACGGCATAGGTGCAGGGCTCAGGATCGCCCGGACCATTCGACAGGAACACTCCATCAGGTTTCAACGCCATCACATCTTCTGCCAGCGTCTGCGCCGGGACCACCGTCACTCGGCAGCCTTCACCCCGCAGCTTCCGCAGAATGTTTTGCTTGATGCCAAAATCGTAAGCCACCACATGAAAGCGCGCGGGTTCGTCCTTGACTCCGACCTGCGCCACCGGCTCGTGCGAGCGCTCGCCCACTTCCCAGACGTACGGCCCCTTGGTGCTCACCACCTTTGCCAGGTCTGTCCCGTCCATCTTCGGAATCGAGTTCGCTTTGGCGACTAGCTTCTCCGCATCGCTCTCGATCGTCGAGACCACGCCGCGCATCACTCCGTGGTCGCGCAGATGCCGCACCAGCGCTCGCGTATCGATATCCGACAGCACCGGCACCTTGAACTGTTCCAGGTATTCGTCAGTCACCTGCTGCGATCGCCAGTTCGAGCTCACTTTCGAGAACTCGCGCACGATCAGCCCTTCGATCCACGGACGCGTGGCTTCGTTGTCTTCCTGGTTGGTGCCGTAGTTGCCGATCTGAGGATTGGTCAGGACAACGATCTGCCCTGAATAAGATGGGTCGGTGAAGATTTCTTGGTAGCCAGTGATGGAAGTATTGAAAACGACTTCGCCGTAGCATTCGCCTTTGGCGCCGTAGCCTTTGCCTCGGAAGACTCGCCCGTCTTCCAGCGCAAGGATAGCTTGCATTCTCGCTCCGGGGTTTGGATTTCAGAGATTTTATCAGGGATCGGCATCCGGGCCAAGCACGGAAACGGGGCTTCCATGTGGAAATCTCCCGGCTCACAATCCCGGATCAAAAAGCAGACTGCCTAGCGCACTCTGCCCAACTTATCCATGGGCCAGTACCCAAACACTGCCTTGCCGTATATATAGCTCTGATTTACCGGACCGAAGTCGCGACTGTCTTGCGACATCAAGCGGTGGTCCCCCAGGACGAAGTAACAATTCGGCGGGACGACTGTCTCCGGGTACGACCGCGAGTCCACATAGGCGGGCGGAACGTAATCCTCATCCAGCGCTTCGCCGTTTACGTATACCTGTCCGCCATCGATGCGGATGCGGTCTCCGGCCGCACCAATCACCCGCTTGATATAGCTCTTCGATGGATCTCGCGGATAACGAAACACCACAATATCTCCACGCGAAATCGGTTCCAGCCGGTACACAAACTTGTTTACGAAGATTCGTTCCTGGTCTTCGAGAGACGGCATCATGCTCGTGCCTTCCACTTTCACGGGCTGGTAAATGAACACGATGATGAAGACCGAAATGGCCACCGAGAGAATCAGGTCGCGCAGCCACACTCCTAATGCCGGGCGCAACCTCACGCCAGCGTTGGATTCGGCAGGCTCGCTTTGCGGGAGCAACGGCGCCTGCCTGTTCCCTGCTTCGGTGCTTGGCTTGTCGGGCATCAAATTCCTATTGTATACAGATCGTGTCCAAAACAGCCCATCCTTACCACTCCGGCCAAAAGCGGGTTAGAATACCTCAATCGAGGAGAAGTGCATGACGCCGCGCCGACCGCTTCAAAACAGGTACATTCACCGCGCCATAACCCTGGTTTTTCTCTTAACCGTGACTCTGACCATGTCGGCTCAATGGCCCGCCCAGCAAGATGAAGGCGGCATCCCTGCCTACAACGCCGGCCCGCCGTCCGCCGGCACCAAACTCCCCCCTCTTCTCACCAAGGCCGATCTCTGGGACGCGGATGCGAAGTATCCTTATCAGACGCATGCTTATGAGCTGGCGTCGAAGATTCCAACCGTGCTCCACCAGCAGCCCTGTTACTGCTATTGCGACCGCATCGGCCACAACAGCCTGCACAGCTGCTTCGAGAACACACACGGAGCCCGATGCTCCACTTGCCTGAAGGAACTCTATTATTCCTACCAGCAGAACAAGAAGGGCAAGACTGCGGCCCAGATTCGCGCCGGCATCATCAAGGGTGAATGGAAGTCGATCGACCTGCAGTCGGCTGCGACTATCAATTAGCGAGCAGTCCGGGTTGCATCGAGTAACCCGGCCCCATCAAGTTGCGAAAGAGCAAGGGCCAGCCAAGTGATGCACTTGGCCGGCCCGTTTTGTTGCAACTTATGCTCAGCTTATTGTTGAGCCTTCGGCTTTGCCTTCTTCCTCGCCCCTGGGGCGGTGGTTTTCTTCGTTTGTTCTTCCTTGAGCAGTGTCAGTGAATCCGCTGCGTTAAAGGGGTACTCGCGGACGGACTCCTGCGCTGCCTGGCCAAAGTTACTCAGCGTGATGTCTACACGGCGATTGCTGGCTAGGATGATCATCCTCATATTACTGAGTACTCGCTGCCGATCTTCCGGGCTCAGTTCGGGATTCCGTTCAACCGCATTTCTTACCTGCCGGTCAGTGAGGTTTTGTTGCTCGCCAAACGCCTTGGTCTGGATGTTAGCGGCAGGAACGCCCTGTTCAACCAGGAAGCGCTTGACACGGTCGACCCGCCGCTCCGAGAGCCCCTGATTGTATTCCACGGAACCGCGCGGATCGGCGTGGCCTTCCAGAGTCAGGCGAGCATCCGGCTTGGCCTGCAGATAGATCAGGAAATCACCGGCGAGCACACTCAAAGTTTTCTCCTGGCTGGCAAGCAAGCCGGCGTCAGGATTCTCCGGCGTTGGCTTCGCGGTCGCAAAATAAACGCTATGCAGGGCCAGCCTTTTCTCGAGAGCAACGACGTCCGGCAGCGGGGGTGGAGGTGGCGGAGCTTGCACGTACACCGTGGTCGAAGCCGATGCCGTGAGCGGCAGATTGCGATCATCACTCACGTTGCACGTTACCGTAATCGTGCCAGGCTCTGCGCCCGCGGTGCTGAGCGTAGCGGCGTAAGTATTGCCGGAAATGTTTCCTGCGCTGGACGTGTAGTTGTAGCTTAAGAGACGGCCGTCGGGGCTGCCGGCGGTCGAAGTAATAGTTGAAGTTCCACCCATCGGCACGCTCGCCGGATCAGACGAGCATGAAATCAGCGGCGGATGCGACATTTTCACAGTAAACCTGGCACTGCAGGAGGCCACACCATTTTGGCTGCCATCGCTCAAGCGGGCAGTGATCTGGTAGGGGCCTGCCTGCAAGCCGGTCGTGTCTATCTGCGTCGACTCACGAGTCTCGCCAGGTTTCACCCCAGAGCCGCTCCAGTTATACGCGACGGTACGCTTGGGATTGAAATTTGATCCAGCCGCAGTCACGGTCACAAACTCGCCGGCAAAGACCTCGCCCGGTTGCAGCGAGCAAGCTGCCGCGGGCGGCGCTAGAGTCCGTTCACCGCCCCACATGAATACCACACCACTTTGTAGTCTCGCGCCTCTCACTTCAGCACCAAATTGATAATTTGAAAACACGAAATCGGCTCGGAGCAGACGCAAGGCGAAGTGCCGATTCAAGTTCATATCGAGACCGCCGCCAGCCATGAAGCCGGCTTCGTCATCGTGCCCGAAGACTTCGGAGTTCAGGCGATGCGCGCCCACAAGAGCTTCTAAAAACGGGGAAAAATGGCGGCTGCGAAAGGTAATCTTAGGCCCCGCGGAGAGATTGAAGAATTCGGCATCGTCAATTCGCATTGCCACGCCAGTCTCACCGCTGCTCAAATTGCCACTGATGTCGCCACTCACTCCGAACCAGCGGCTAAAGTTGTAGGTGATACTCGCACCCGCGCCCCGCGGATTCGATTCCAAGGGACTGCTTGCCGGGAGCACTCCTCCAGGAAGCAGTCCGTTTATTTTGGCATCGGGATAGATGAAGGAGTATCCGCCGTAAAGCTCCCATTTAGGAGTGGGCTGACCCTGCGCCGCCGCGTGCACGGCAACGCCGCAGCAGCCTCCGATCACTGCCAACAGCATAACTACAACACCACTACGACGGCCATAAGAATGAGATGACATGTGCCAATTCCTCCGAAATTCGATAATGCGAAATCATGCTTTTCCTATCGGGGTCCGAAGCTCACGGACCCGGACAGACAGGAACATTTACTGGATTGCTTAGCAATGTGACCGCCCCCGTCAGCGCCAGCGCTCTTCCATTCAACGTTGCGCCGGTGTCGAGCGAGACGGATGCTTGCGCCATAATGGTTCCGGCAAAGGTTGTGGTCGTTCCGAGCGTCGCTGAACTGCCAACCTGCCAGAACACGTCTTCGGCCGTCGCGCCGCCGCTTAGAATGACATCGCTGTTGTTCGCTGCCGTGGTTAGGGTAGAGACGATCTGGAAGATGTAGACTCCGTTGCCGCTGAGCGTAAGGTTCCCCGTGATGCCCAGCGAGGGCTGGGCGCTGGTCGTCTTATAAACGCCGGGCGCGAGAGTTTGCCCTCCGATATCCGCAGTGAGAATGGCCCCGCCCGCCGCAGCCGCGGCGAAGTTATATGCCGTGGCCAAGTCTCCCTGGGCCGTCTGGGCGACCGCATCGCCCGCGTATTCCGTGCCGGTCAGCGTTCCTGGCGGGAATCCAGTGATCGCGGACGCCGGCCATATCCCCACATCTCCAGTAACGACAGTGGGCCCGCCATTTGCAACGGCGGGAGTAGCGGCCAGAATTCCAAACATGCAGGCCGTTCCCAACGGAACGGTGGCTGCACATGCAGCGGTGTTTGTGGTGAAGGTCCATGCGTAGTTACTTGCCAGCTGGTCGCCGCCGAGATCCTGCGCCCCCGTGGTGATGGTGGCGGTATACAGAGTGTTCAGCGCGAGAGGGTTGTTCGGGGTAAAGGTCGCGACATCGCTTGCAGCAACATAGGTAACTGTTCCTGCAACGGCTGTAGTGCCCGGCCCGGTCAACGTAAAGGTTGTCGTGTTGATGGTGGAAGAGTGCATCGCTGCGCTGAAGGTCGCGGTCACTAACGTGTTGGGACATATGGCCGTCGCAATATTTGCCGGGGCTACGGAAATCACAGTCGGCGCGGCGCATGCTGTGGCATTGGTTGTGAAGGTCCATACGAAGTTACTGGCTAAGGCATTCCCAGACGGGTCTTGGGCGCCAGTCGTGATTGTGCCGGTATAGAGTGTGTTCAGTGCGAGAGCGCTGGATGGGGTGAAGGTTGCGGTTGACCCGGCGTAGCTAACTGCTCCTGCCACGGCTGTAGTGCCCGGCCCGGTCAAAGTAAACGTTGTTGCCGTGATCGTCGCGGGATTCATCGCTTCGCTGAAGGTCGCGGTCACGACCGTGCTGGGACAAACGTTGGCCGCAAGGTTAGCGGGGGTCTCAGAAATTAAAGTGGGTGCCGCGCAAGGGCTGCTGCCTGTGGTGAAGGTCCACACAAAGTTACTCGCCAGCGCCAGGCCATATGCATCTGTAGCGCCCGTCGTGATCGTGGCGGTATAGAGGGTGCCCAGAGCAAGAGCGCTGGACGGCGTAAAGGTCGCGGTGTTGCCGGCGGCGGCGTAGGTGACCACGCCTGTGACCGCTGTTGTGCCCGGCCCCGCCAGCGTAAAGGTCGTGCCGTCGATGGTTGCGGGATTCATTGCCACACTGAAGGCAGCGGTGACAACGGTGCTGGAACATGCGCCCATGGCAGCAACGAGAGGCGTCACGGAACCCACGGTTGGCGCCGTCACAGTTGGGTTCGCGCCCGGCTTGTCATACTCGCTGCATCCAGTCGATACGATGAGCATCAGAAGTGCCGGAAACCAGATCTTGGAATTGCTGTACTTGCGCATGAACTTCATCCTTCTTCTCTCGGCTTCACTGCAGCCGCGATTGCTTGACTCTTTTCGCAAACTAACTCTCGCTCGTCGTGAATACAAGGATTCCGCCCCCATCGAATGGGCGTATCGTGGGCCAAACTTCCCATTTCGGAATGCGGAGTGAGCGACTCTGCAGACGGGCCACTTCGATTCTTGAGGCGAGACTGGCTTGGTGAAGAAGTTGGTGGAAATTGCTCGCTGCTCGCAACCCGGTACCAGTTACGGCAACCCCGGAATTGCCCTATACCCGCCCTTTGAGTGATACTTGAGTGTCGGCTCTTCGAACTACGAGAGCCAAGGAGTCCCTATCACGACGAGCGCAGGAAAAATTCTCCATATGGCTCAGAAGGCTACCCCAAAGAAGTCATCCGTCGCGGACGACCCCCGCGTCGCCCAGGCCCTGCAGAACTATGAAGCTGGCCTGCGCGCTTTGCAGGAGCACAAGTTCGAGAAGGCGAAACCACTGTTCCAGAAGGTGCTCGCCGGGCCCAGCAAAGAGCTGACCGACCGGGCGACCGTTCATCTCAGCATCTGCAACCAGCACCTCGAGCGCTCGACCACTCAGCAGTTCAAGAGTGTCGAAGAACACTACGACTACGCCGTCTCTCTCATGAACGTCGGAGACTACGTCACCGCTCGCGAGCACATCGAAAAGCTGCTCAAGCAGGCGCCCAAAACTGATTTCGTAGTCTACGGTTTAGCCGCACTCGATTGCCTCACCGGGCATGTCGAAGACTCCCTCAAACATCTCGACGAGGCGCTTCGCCTGAATTCCAGTTTGCGCTACCAGGCGCGCAACGACTCCGATTTTCACAACCTGGCCGAAGACCCTCGCTTCACCGAGCTCTTGTACCCGGATCCCGCTGCCGACCTTGCTGCGCCGGAAAGCTCCTTCCGGGAAGACGAGTCTTTTTGATCGACGCACATTGCTCGACGCAAATTGCTCGACGCACATTAGACCGGCATACCGGATTCTCGGATGGAAACCAGAATCGCTGATCTCTTGTCGATGGAAAAGGCTACGCGCGAGCGTGGTCTCCGCGTGGTCGCCATCGGCGGCGGCACCGGCCTCTCTACTCTGCTCAAAGGACTCAAGCGCTTCGCTCTCACGCCGGCGGAGATGTCCGCAGCCCCGCCCGGTTTGCCCATCATTCGCGACCTCTGCGCCGTAGTCACGGTCAGCGACGACGGCGGTTCCAGCGGACGCCTGCGCAAAGAACTCAACATGCTTCCTCCCGGCGACATCCGCAACTGCATCGTCGCCCTCAGCGAGGATGAAGCTCTACTCTCCCAACTGTTCCGCCACCGCTTCGATAAAGGCTCCGGCCTCGAGGGGCACAGCTTCGGCAACTTGTTTCTAGCCGCACTAACCTCAATCACCCACGATTTCTCAGAAGCCGTGCGCCTGTCTTCGGAGATTTTGGTCACCCGTGGCCACATTTATCCCGCCACCACTTCCAATATCGAACTCGAAGCATTGATGGAAGACGGCACCCGTGTCCGCGGAGAGACCAACATCACCGCCAGCAAGGGACGCATCCACGAACTTTTTCTCGTACCACCCAACGTCGATCCCATGCCGCAGACGCTCGACGCCATTGCCAGCGCCGATGTCATCAGCATCGGTCCCGGTTCCCTCTTCACCAGCCTCATCCCCAACCTGCTGGTGCACGGCATCGCCGATGCCATCGTCAACTCGCCCGCCACCAAGGTTTACATCTGCAATCTGATGACCCAGGCCAACGAGAGTCTGGACCTTACCGCCGCCGATCACATCCGCGCTCTCAATCGCCACGCCCGCCAACAGCTCTTCGACTACGCCTTGATCAATCGCACCCCGGTCTCCGAGGAACTCAAAGCCAAATACGCGCTCGAGGGTGCATGCCAGATCGTTGTCGATCTCGAAGCCATCGAAGCTTTGGGTGTGGTCCCGGTTCTGGGAGATTACCTCGAAGAGGCCGGTGTCGCCCGTCACAACACGGCCCGGGTCGCAACCGACCTGATGCAACTTACAAACCAGACGGAGCGTAAGCGCCGCTCCGCTGGGAAATCGTAAACTTACGCCGCCTCTACTTCTTGCTTTCGCGGGCGCGCCACACTCGCTAGAATGTCCAGTATGAATTCGGTAAAGAACAAGATAATCACGGGGACGATCGCGACCCTCCTGTTGGCTCTCGCCCTGCTCGGAGTTGCCGCCGCACAGAAAGACGCAGACGACGAACCCACAGCTGTCCTGAATTTTCTCGTGGTCAAAGAAGACAACGGCAAACCGATTCGCAGCGCCGCCGTGATCATGCATCCGGTCAACACCCACGGCAAGCAGAGCCGGGGCGGACTCGAACTCAAAACCGACGCCGAAGGCAAGACCAGCTTTGAAGGCATCCCCTACGGCAAACTGCGCGTGCAAGTGCTCGCATCCGGATTCCAGACTTTTGGCGAAGATTACGACATCGATAAGGGCAAGATGGACATCACCATCAAACTGAAACACCCGCAAGGCCAGTACTCCATTTACCAGGACCACCCCGAGGAACAAAAAGATAAGAAGGACGAAAAGACGCCGCCTCCTGATCCGAACGCCAAGCCGCAGTAGCCGGCTCGTCGTTGTTGTTAGGACGTTGCACACGCAGACGGAACAAATCTCTGGCAGCGCACTCGAAGGAAATGTTAGTGTCTAACTCCAACCTTGCCTGGAGGTGACCATGCCAATCCGTCGCTCACTGTTCTGCGTGACGGTCTCTGTACTTCTCTTGACCGCTCTTTCTTCCGCTGTGAATCCGGAGTCCACTCCAACTATCCACGATCGCATCAATGGCATGAAGGCCGCAGACGGCCTGTTCCCAACCGCATGGGACGCAAAGACCGGAAAACTTTTCCTGCAGATTCGCAAGTTCGACCAGGATTTCCTGCTCGTAGTCTCCTTACCCTATGGGCTGGGATCGAATGACATCGGACTGGACCGCGGCCGCTTAGGCGAGGAGCGAATCGTACACTTCACCCGCGTCGGTCCCCGCATTCTACTGGTCGCTCCCAATCTGCAATACCGTTCGTCCTCTCCGAATCCCATGGAGAACCTGGCCGTCAAACAGTCGTTTGCCGAGTCAGTTCTAGCCGGATTCAAGGTCGAAGCCGAAGAGGACGGCGCAGTCCTGATCGACGCCACAGACTTCCTTCTTCAGGATTCTTTCGGCGCCGGCGAACAGCTTGTCGACACCAAGCAGGGTGCTTACAAGTTGGACAAAGATCGCAGTGTGTTCGCCCTCGGAAACACGAAGAACTTTCCGCTCAACACGGAATTCGAGTCGATTCTGACTTTCACCACCGACCACCCCGCCGAACACTCGCTCGTAGCCACCGTAACTCCGGACGCCCACGCCGTCACCCTGCGCGAACACTACTCCTTCATTCAATTGCCCGATGACGGCTACCAGCCCCGCGCTTTCGATCCCCGCTCCGGCTTCTTCGACACCAGCTACCGCGACTATTCCGCCCCGCTTGGCGGTGCGTTGGACGTGCGCCTCATTCAGCGCCATCGCCTGATCAAGAAAGATCCCAACGCAGCCGTGAGCGAGCCGGTAAAGCCACTCATCTATTACGTCGACCCGGGAGCACCCGAGCCGATTCGCAGCGCCCTGGTCGAAGGAGCAAGCTGGTGGAACCAGGCTTTCGAGGCTGCCGGCTTCAAAAACGCTTTTCGCGTCGAAGTGCTGCCTCCGGGAGCCGACCCCATGGACGTGCGCTACAACGTCATCCAGTGGGTGCATCGCTCCACCCGCGGCTGGTCGATGGGGACCACGGTCTCCGATCCTCGCACCGGCGAAATTATTCAAGGCCGCGTGACTCTCGGCTCCCTGCGCGGCCGCCAGGACTACATGATCGCCGAAGCCCTGCTAGCGCCTTACGAAAAAGGCAAGCCTATCTCTCCGGAGATGCGCGAGATGGTGCTGGCCCGGCTTCGGCAACTCTCCGCCCATGAAGTCGGTCACACCTTAGGCCTGGCCCACAACTTTGCCGCCAGTTCCATCGCGCCCGGCACTTCTGTCATGGACTATCCCCATCCCTGGATTACCCTAGACGCCAGCGGCAAGCCCGACCTCTCGCATGCGTATGCGACGGGGATCGGCTCCTGGGATAAGGTGTCGATCCAATACGGATATTCGCAATTCACTGCGGGTGCCGATGAGCGTGCAGCCCTCGACAACATCCTGAACACCGCCCACGCCAGCGGACTTTTTTTCATCACAGACCAGGATGCTCGGCCGCTCGGCAGCCCGCATCCTCATGCCCACCTCTGGGACAGCGGCCCCGACCCGGCAGCGGAACTCAATCGCATTCTCAAGGTTCGAGCCGCAGCACTGTCGCGTTTCGGCGAAGACGCCATTCAGTCGCACACGCCCATGTCCGCACTGGAAGACACTCTCGTTCCTCTTTATTTGCTGCATCGCTACCAGACCGAGGCCGCAGCCAAAGAAATCGGAGGCCTCGACTATCGTTACGCCCTCCGCGGCGACGGCGAGTTGGTAACCAAAATTGTGGATCCTGCAAACCAGCAAAAGGCGCTCGACGCTGTGCTCAAGACGCTCGCCCCGGAAACTCTGACCCTCCCCGAATCGCTGTTGCGGATCCTGCCACCGCGCGCTTTCGGCTATCCCAGAACCCGCGAATCATTCGAAGGACACACCGGCCTCACGTTTGATCCGGCCGGCGCTGCAGAATCCGCAGCCGACCTCAGCCTCACGCTGCTCTTTGATCCCCAGCGCGCTTCCCGGCTGGTCGAGTATCACGCCCGCAATGCGGCCAATCCCAGTCTCAATCAAGTGATTGAAGCTGTTTTCAACGCCACCTGGAAAGCGCTGCCCGCCACCGGTCTGGGGGCTGAGACACAGCGCATCACTGAAGCTGCAACGGTGGAACATCTACTTGCGCTGGCCGCGAACCCTGGTGCGTCCCCCGAAGCTCGCGCTCAGGCCCGCGCCCAGGCATTGTCTCTTCGCTCGTGGATGTCCGCGAAAGGGACGAAGGCGCCAGAGTCTCCCGAAGAAAAAGCCGCGCGAACCGCCGCCATCGCCCGCATCGATGCCTTCGAGAGAGATCCGGCAAAGTTCACGCCGGCAACCGATGTTGCCGCACCGCCCGGACAGCCCATCGGAGACGATGAGCAAGACTAGCCCAGCACGAGTAGAATCTTGCGCATGAATTATCTTCTTAAAACCGAACCCACTGTCTATTCCTTCGCCGACCTGCAGCGTGAAAACACGACGATCTGGGACGGAGTCACCAATCCCGTTGCCGTGAAGAACCTGCGCGCCATGAAGCCAGGCGAACCGTTAGTGATCTATCACACGGGAGATGAGAAGAGCGCAGTGGGAACTGCCACCGTAGTATCAGTCGATGCCAGCGACGCCAGGAACCCTCAGGTGAAGATTAAAGTCGGCAAGCCGATCACTAAGCCCGTGACGCTAGCCGAGGTGAAGGCGAATAAACTCTTTGCCGATTCACCACTGGTACGGCAAGGACGCCTGAGCGTCGTTCCCTTGACCGACGCTCAACACAAGTTCCTAACCAGCTAGTAACGGATCGCGGCCGTCCAACGCTCTAGTGGACTCTCGCGTCCCTCCGGATTAGCGCGTGATCCACAAAGAAGCCGATTCCCACCGCCAGCGGAATCACGCCGAACGTAGCCGCGATCATCGCATCAGGCTCGACGCGTCCGATCAGAACGAAGGTCACGATATAGCCGATTGCCCCCGCCACCAGCAGAATCCCCGCCCGTCGCGAACGTGCCCCTTCCGAGAGTTCGGCTTGCATCGGCACTTCCATGCCGCGCGCGATCGCCGCCAACCGCTCTTCGCTACGCAGCTTGCGCACCCGGAAAAACGTGTACATGGCCGCCATCGGGATGCCAAAAATCATGACCACCGCCGCCAGTCCTACGATGTTTCCGTCCATAGACCCTCCTGAACTTCGATCCAGCGCCCGTCTCGTCGCGGCGCCTTGTCACTTATCAGGTACGAACCCCGGTGGAAAAAGTTCAACGCTTTTGCGAGTTGTGCTCCTGCTTACAAATCTTTGCAAAACTCTCAGTGTCCCCGTAGCAACCCCGGCTTAAACTGGAGGTTCTTACGCCAGTGGCTCCGAACGATGAGCCCGAGAAGGAGACTGGGCAAAATGCACCTCGAAAGGGTGGGGACGAGAACGCTCCCGCGGTTGTCGCTGCGCTTGGCGTGCGTCATCGCCTGCCTCGCGGCAATGCCGTTCGCCGCTCCTTTGCGGGCGCAGGATGTCCAGGAAAAGGTCGAGGTCGGCGACCTTTCCCGCACCTACGTCGTGCATCTACCCAAGGGCTACGACTCAAAGCAGCACTATCCGGTCGTAGTTCTCCTGCCCGGTCAAAACCAGCAACCCGACGACATGCAGCGCCTCACCCACTTTGACCAGCTTGTCGCCGATAAGGCGGGCATCATTGCGGTGTATCCCAACGCCACGCGCGGCAGATGGAATATTGGAGTGCATCAGGAGCAGCCGGCAATGGCGCCCCGCCGGGGCTATGGGCGTCACGGAGGTTACGGAGGAGGAGGATATCCGGGCGGTGGTGGCTATCCCGGTGGTGGCGGCGGCTACCCCGGCGGAGGGAGTGGAGGAGGGCAGAGCGGAGGGCAGAATCCCGGTGACAGCGGGAATGACCATCGGAACAGGGCTGAGCCTGCAGACGATGTTGCTTTCCTCAACCAGATGCTCGACCAGATCGCCCTCAAGTACTCCGTAGATACTCACCGCATTTACGCGACTGGCTTGGGCGACGGCGGATTCATGGCGCTGCGCATGGGCTGCGAAATGGCCGATCGCGTGGCCGCAGTCGCTCCGGTAGGCGCGGCCCTGCCTAAGACGATGATCTGTCTACCGGCGCGACCAGTGCCCGTGCTGTTTTTGAGCGGCACCGAAGACCCCGTCGTTCCTTACGGAGGAGGCACCTACAAGCCGGGCCAGTTCCACGTACTCTCCGCCGAAGACAGCGCCAAGACCTGGGCCAAGTTCGATCGCTGCGACGAAAAGCCGACGCAAGATAAAGTCCAGCCTTTGCAGAAAGGGGAGAAGGAAAGCAAAACCTTTACTTTCAGTGGCTGCCATGACAACGCTCAAGTAGTGCTCTATGCCGTCAAGGACGGCGGCAATACCTGGCCCGGCGGCCAGCAGTACATGAGCGAAAAAGAGGTCGGCAAAACCAGCAACGCCCTCAACGCCAACGAAACCATCTGGAATTTCCTGTCTACAAGGAAAATCGCGGACGTAGTCAGCACCGGAAAGTAGGTCCCTTCACTCCAGATTCGGATGTGCACCAGGATAAAACTTGGCAATCATTCTTCCCGTCATCAATCCGCCTTCATATTCCGGAATGATCACTTCGTCCGCGCCCGAATTACGCATCGCCTGCGCATAACGCGACTGCCCCGCCCGCGTAATAATCCGCGCCTTCGGATTCAGCGCCTTGGCCGTCACCGTGATGTAGAGATTGTCGGCGTCGTTGTCGATCACAATGCACACCCCACGCGCCTGCTCAATCCCAGCGGATTTCAGCACGTCATGCCGTTTGGCGTCGCCCTGGATGGTCAGCACTTTGTCCTTTAACAGTTCGCGGCACAAGCCCTCATTGGTCTCAATCAGCACAAAAGGAATCTTCAGGCGGTTGAGTTGATCCACCACCGTCCGGCCCACCTGCCCGTAGCCGCAAATGATGAAGTGATCGCGAAGTTTTTCGATGCTGATGTCGTTGACCATAGTTCTCCAGGCCTCCATCCCTTGCCGGTTGAAAATCGTGACCGCCACCCGCTCCGCCACCCAGATCTGAAACCCAAACACGCCCGCATACACAAAGATCGAAAACAGCTTGGTCGCATTGTGCACCCGCCTGGCATCAATCGCATGCGGCTGAATCATCCAGAACAGCGCATCCTGCCAGTTCAGTCCCTCCAACCGCCGGTATACCAGCACACACACCAGACTGAATCCCGCGAAGACGACCAGCGGCAGCCATAACCGGCGCAAAAACAGCAGCAGGATTCGGACCATGGGGCAGAGATACTAACGCAACTCCGGCCCTATAGCAACGAAGATACAGCGCCCCAAAACCGATAGCACGAATCGATTTCTTGAGTTCCTTTCAGAAACAAAAAAACCACCCTCCGCACGATCATGCGAAAGGTGGGGTGAGTGCCAAGCCTTATTGAAACAAATTCAGAGTATTCGTAGCATCATCCACGTAGTAGAGGCCGTGGCCCGGGACGGGTACCAATCCGAACAGAGCTCCACTTCCCGGCGGAGTGCCGCTGCTGTCGAGCAGTTTCTTAAAAACCTGATCGCCATTAGGAGTGGTGGCAACCAGAAACCCATTGTTCCCGTTCACGGTCAGGATAACGCCATCCCGCGCCACCGTCAGGCCAAGAGGATCATTAAGGCTGCCGCCCTGCGTGACCGTAGCTCCGGTCCCAGCCGAGGTGTCGCGAAACACCGGATCCGGAATGGCCGTGATTCGATTGTTCAAACTGTCGGCTACGTACAGCAGGTCTGCGCCAGGGCTGAGACCGAGGCCGGTCGGCCCGATCACCAGCGCAGCCGGATCCGTCCGCTCCGAGAAGCCGGAACCGATCACCGTGATCGCCTGCAATTCAGGTTTCTTCCCATTCAGTCCGGTAAGCGTCAGCCGCGTTACCGTTCCCCCATGCACCACCTTGCCGCCTGCCCCCACAGTTCCGTTCAGAACATTGGTGACGAACAAATCCGCGCTGCTTCCGGCGTCGAACGCCGTCATATCCCACGGACCATTAATCAACGAACCGAAGAACGTCTCCACGACGCTGCCCTTGCTGTCGAGCACCAGCAGGCACCCCGCGCGCGCCGTCGCCGAGGTTCCATCGGTAGTCGGCAAGCTGCCCACGATCACCCATCCGCTGCGCAGCACCCATAGCGCGGTAGTCAGGCCCACGCCGCCCGGACAAGGTCCCGGCAATTTGTGGGCATCGATCTGGGCAAACAAGCTGACCACTCCATCCGGGGTAGTCTGCACAATCGTTGTGCCGGTACCCTGAAGATTCGCGCTATTGTTGAAATTGCTGATCAGAAGGTTTCCTTCCACGAGAGAACCGGTGCTTCTCGGCACGGTTACGATGCCGTAGGGGTTTACATCCCCATTCTCCGGAACCGTGGATGCGACTACTTTGATGCTGCCTGACGCGTTTGAATGAGTCTGCTGGGCGTAGACAGCCTGCCCGCAGGCCGCAACCAGCGATGCGGCAACGACACAAGTTTTGACTCTGTCAAATAGTTTCATGAGGATCCTCTCTTAGCTGAGCTTCGGACGAAGCAGAACGGCATCGCGGAACAGCCGCGCTGCAGGAGCCAGCAGTGTGGGATGGATCGGAGAGGAGATTGTCAGGGGATTGTCAGCGAGTTGTTAATTCCATGTCACTTCTTGCGACCAGCGGCGCTTCAGCCGTTGATGGCGACGATCCGCTGGCGACGCTCAGCGAATCAACTCCCGCAACTCCCGCCGCAGAATCTTTCCCGAGGCCGTCTTAGGGACAACCTCCACAAAGCGCACCTCCCGCGGCTGCTTGTAGTGAGTCAGCCGGTCTGCGACAAATGCGCACAATTCTTCTTCCATCTTTCTGCAAGTCGCAAACCCTTCGCGCAAAGCAACGAACGCCACCGGAATTTCTCCCGCCGCCGCATCGGGACGCCCCACCACTCCGCACTCCCGCACCGCCGGATGCTCCAGCAGCACCGCCTCTACCTCCGCCGGAGCCACCGGAAATCCTTTGTACTTAATCATCTCCTTGCGCCGGTCAACCACCCGGTAAAAACCCTCAGCATCGCGCGTCACCACGTCCCCCGACCAATACCATCCATCGCGCAGCACGGCCGCAGTCGCCTCCGGCTCTTTCCAGTAACCCTGCATGAACTGCGGTCCAAGCATCACCAGCTCGCCAGGCTCGCCGGCAGAAACTTCAGCCGCACTCTCTGCCGAAGCCGTCAAATTCTCCGCGCCAATCACCCGGCACTCCGTCTGCGCCACCGGATGCCCGATCGAATCCGGCCGGTACAAATCCGGTTCCAGATAACCAACATGCGTCACCGGCGATGCCTCAGTCATGCCGTAGCCCTGAACCACAGAGATGCCGGTCAGCGCCGTAAATCTTCGCGGCAGTTCCGGCGCCAGCGGTGCCGCTCCGGACTTCACCCAACGCAGTTTGTGATTCTTCGGAAACTGTCCCGCCTCCGCCGCCAGGCACAGTGCGTTCATCGCCGGCGGCACCAGCGGCATCATCGTGATCGATTCCTCCGTCAGGAAAGATGTCAGTTGCCGCACATTGAAGCGCGGCATCAGCACAAGCGTCGCCCCCAGAATCAGCGCCGGGTTCAACATCACATTCAACCCGTAGATGTGATAAAGCGGCAGGAAGCAAAGAATATTGTCCTCGGAATTCAGCGGAGTCGCGCGCTTGCCCAGAAACTGATAGACGTTCGAGATCAGGTTGTAATGCGAAAGCATCACCCCCTTCGGCAGTCCCGTCGTGCCGCTCGAATAAGGAAGCGCCCCCAGCGTTTTCTCCGACCCTTGATCAGGCTCGGGCAGGACAGCACTCACCGGCTTCAACAGATCGGAGAACGGCTCGACTCCGCTTCCCTGCTCCCGTGTGCAAAACACCCGCCGCAGATTCGGCAGCCCCACAAGGTTGATTCCCGCAATGTTTGGTCCATCGGTGATCAGCAACACCGCACCCGAATTCCCCAACTGATGCCGCACTTCCCGCTCGCGATACGTAGGATTCAGCAGCGTGGGAATCCCTCCAACCAAGGTCGCCGCGTGATAAGCCACACCGAACTCCCACGAATTGCACAGGAAAATAGCCACCACTTCCCCCGGCTTCAACCCGGCCGCAACCAGCCCGCGCGCCAGCGCTTCCACCGTCTCTCCATATTCGGCATAGCTGACCCGCCGTCCGCAAGAAGTGTCCACCAGCGCGGTTTTCTCCGGATGCTTTCGACACGAAGCCAGCACAGCATCATGCATAAACACGTTCTTGGGATCCGCATAGAGCTCAGTACGCAACATGGCGGGGATGATTGTAGCGGAAAGCGTAAGGATTCTGGCGCAGCGAGGGGCGGCTGCAGCCGCCCCTCATGCTCCCTCACCCCGCGCTGGGCAGCGGCACCCGTGCTCGCACCGCAAATCGCTCCGACCACCGGATCCTCCCAGTGGCCTGCATCACCACAAACAAAGTAATGATGGCGATCACCGTGATAGCCAGGCCAGTAAATCCTTTCCAGAAGAACGCATACGAGAACAGCACCAGGTAGATCAATTGCGCCGTCCCGGCCTCGAGCGCAGCGAAGCGCAGTCCCACCACCAACCGCAGATAGCTAACCACCAAAGCAACCGAGACGACCGAAGACAGAATCATCGCCGCGTGGATCGAAATATGATCCACCAGATAAGCCAGCAGCAGATGAAAGGCGAAAAACGCCGTCGCCAGAAAGAAGTAGTTCAGCGGATGCAGGTCGATGTTGCGCAAAGTAGTAATGATGAACATCAAGAAGAAAAAGAAAAACAACGACACCGGCGCCGCATAGCTGATTTCCCCCGCCAGCGGCCCCGGTTGCAGCTTCTGCGGCATCGTCATCCCGATCTGAAATCCTGAGACCAGGTTCGAGTATTGCCACGTCAGTTGCCAGCCGCCGGGAACAAGTTCTTTGGACGTAGGCGAAAGCGTATCGTCGGCAAAATCGATATCTCGAAAATTAGTCTGCATGGTCAGTACGAAGTCGCGAGCCTGTGCGACTCCGTCGCCGAGTTCGTAACGCCAGGAATCCAGTCCTTGCGAGCGATAAGCCACATGCAGGTTGGCGGTCTCCCCGGCACCAACTGTTGCCTGACCCGCAGTGCCGTGGTCGTCAGCGATCAGCGCAATCGTCTGCTGGTTCATTTTCATCTGCAGCCCGTCGTAAATCGCCTTCTGCGCCGGAAATTTCAATCTGAAATCGACCGTCTGCGCCTGCGCGGTGTTATTGCGGAAGACGTAGTCTCCAGCAAAATCAACCGCGTAGGTGCTGTACCAAAGCAATCCCTTCTGCCGCGGAGCGAGACGAAGGTTTACGCGAATCCGGCTCGCTTCCACCGGCATCGGAACCTGCCAGTGCTCATTGGTGCTGTGAACAATTACCTTCCCGTTCTCGACCGTTGTCGTGTTCACAACGTCAGTCGTGGTGTAGGTAGCGGTCGGTGGCGACTGCTGTTGCGCCGTCCCCCAGGTGGAAGCCACGCGGCCCTGCAATTGCTCGTTGCTGCCGTAGGTGCGGTGAGAAATGGTCGCACCCAGAATCAGCCACGCAATGGAAGTGCAAACGAAGATGAACGCCAGTGCCAGAACTTGTCGCAGCAAAAGATTTCCTCCTCTAGCGATATGTCGCACTGCTACGTTTGCAAGGAGGCTGCCGCCGCGGATGCGCTGAGAGCAGACAAGTTAGGCCCACCCGGTCGGCATGACCGTGTCGGTACGAACACGTGTGTGTGTCGGGGAATAGACGGTTTAGAGGAGGGGTGACTCTAGTTCGCCAGCTTGCGCAGAAACTCCTGCTCATCCATGCGGTACTTGAAGGCCTTCCGCCCGTCGATGAACACCACCGGCACTTCATCATTGAACTGCCGCCGCAGTTCGGTATCACTATCCACATCCACTTCCTGCCATGTGAAACCGCCGCGTCGGGAGAGCTTGGTAAGGCTCTCCTTCACCACCTCGCAGAGGTGACAACCCTTGCGCGAGTAAACCACGACCTGGCGCGACTCCGGCACGGCAGGATTGTAGCCTTCCTCGGACCGCCGATTCCACTGCGAAATTGCATAGAATTGCATAGAAATGAAAAGAGGTAGAATTCCGCTATGCATAAAGACCCAGACAAGCCCCTGCGCGGCAAAACCTGCCTCATCACCGGCGCTGCCCTGCGTCTCGGACGCGCCTCCGCCCTCGCTCTCGCCCAGGCCGGCGCCGACGTCGCCATCACATTTCGCACGTCCGCCCGTGACGCGCAGCACACCGTCGTCGACCTCGCGAGCCTTGGCGTCCGTGCCCTTGCACTGCACTGCGACATCACCGACGAAGCCAGCGTCAAGTCCATGATGAAGGAGGCCGGACGCGAACTGGGCCGCATCGACATCCTGGTCAACAACGCCGCCAACTACGCCACCGCGGATTTCGAACGCCTCACCGTCCGTCAGTGGGACGCAATGTTCGCCTCCAACACTCGCGGACCATTCCTGGTCTCCCGCGAAGCCTTGAAGTGGATGCGCCGAAAACCAACCGGACCAAGGCGCTCAGAACCAATCGAAGCCAAAATCATTAACATGGGATCGCTCGGCGGCCTCCGTCCTTGGCCCACCCACGCCCATTACTGCTCCTCGAAGGCCGCGTTGCACATGCTGACCAAGGTCATGGCAAAAGCTCTCGCCCCCAAAATCGCCGTCAACGCGGTAGCGCCCGGCATGATCGATCTGGGAGAGAAATCGGCCGCCGCCTTCATGCGACGCATGGCGAAGCAGACCCCAATGCTGCGCAACGGCCGGGGAGATGAAATCGCCGCGGCAGTATTATTCTTCGCCACCGCCCCGCAATTCGTAACAGGACAGATTCTCGCCGTAGATGGAGGCCTCGGCCTGTGAAGGACAGTCGCTCATGGAGGGATCGGGAAGGGCACGACTTCAGTCGTGCCGTTAAGGCGCGAAATCGCGAAGCGCTTTAGCGCCTGAGTCCGCTTCCTGCCTGACCGCGATCTTCACCCCCGCCGAAGCCGAATCGATCTTCCGCCTCCAACATCCACTTCTGTACCACAGCGGCTCAAGGTATATTGGGGCCAATGAAGAAATCCAGGAAGCTATCCCCCAGTTCGAAGAAGTCTGCTGCCCAGGTTTCCTCCGGCGCGCACGGTCCCACAGCGAATCCTCCCCGCGTTGCCGTCGCCATCATGGCCGCGGGCAAAGGCACGCGCCTTAAGTCGCAGCTAGCTAAAGTGTTGCATGAAGTTGGCGGCAAGCCGCTGTTGACCCGCGTGATCGCCGCAGCCACCCGCGTCGTGCCGCCGGCCGACGTCTTCGTCATCATCGGCCACGAAGCCGAACGCGTCCGCTCCACCGTCGAACACACCGGCGTCAATTTTGTCCTCCAGGCGGACCAGCGCGGCACCGGACACGCCCTGATGGTCGCGCAGCCGGCTCTCTCCACCTACGACCACGTCATTGTTCTCTCCGGCGACGCTCCCAAGATTACCCCTCAGACCATAGCCGAACTGCTCAATTTCCATCTCGACCAGCAAGCCGCGATGACCTTGCTCAGCGCTGACCTCGACAACCCCACCGGATACGGCCGGGTAATTCGCAAAAAGCCCCGCAGCACCGAAGTCGAAGCCATCGTCGAAGAAAAATCCGCCACTCCTGCTCAGAAAGCAATCCGCGAAATCAACGCCGGCTTCTACGTCTTCGCCCTGCCGCAATTGCTCTTGCACCTCGGAAAACTCTCGACCGCCAACCCCCACGGCGAGTATTACCTCACCGACATGGCCGGGGTCCTGCGCCAGGCCAGGCAGCGCGTCGTGGTCTGGAAAACGGAGAACTCCAGCGAAGTTCTCGGCGCCAACACCCTCGCCGAACTCGCGGTCATCGACCATCAGATCCGCGTGCAGAAGTGTCTGCAACTCATGGCGGAAGGCGTCACCATCTTCTATCCCGACACCTGCGTAATCGATGACGAAGTCGAAATCGCCCCAGACACCGTGATCGAACCCTCCGTGCAGATCTTGGGACGATCGCGCATCAGCGCAGCTTGCCACATCAGCTCGTACTCCGTGATTCGTAACTCCACAGTCGGCCCCGGCGTCCTCATTCGCCCGGGCTGCATTCTCGAGGAAGCCAACATCGGCCCCAGAGCCGTCCTCGGCCCCTATTCCCATCTCCGCCCCGGCAGCGATATCGGAGAAGGCGCGCACGTCGGCAATTTTGTCGAAACCAAGAAGATCAAGCTGGGCAAGGGCTCGAAGGCCAACCACCTTACCTATCTCGGCGACGCGGAAATCGGCGCCGGCGTCAACATCGGCGCCGGAACCATCACCTGCAACTACGACGGCGTCCAGAAGCACACAACTATAATCGGCGACGGAGCCTTCATCGGCAGCGACAGCACCCTGGTCGCGCCCGTGCGCGTGGGCAAAGGCGCTTACGTTGGCGCCGCGTCGTGCATCACCAGCAACGTCCCCGAAGACGCGCTAGCGGTAGGCCGCGCCCGGCAAGTCGTGAAGGAAGGCTGGGCCCGCGACAAGCGAGCCGCAAGGAAACCAAAGTAGATTCACCACGGAGACACAGAGACACGGAGAACAATCCAAGATAAAGATAAGGCACCAGATCCGGATTTTCTCGGTGTCTCAGTGCCTCCGTGGTGGATTAGTTTGTCTTAGTGCGAGATCGCGGCAAACAACGGCGAGTGCATCAGCGACTGAAACTGCGCGTCGCTGTCCTTGAAGTGCATCGCAAACTTTGTGCCGTCGGAATCGAAGGTGGCCTTGTCCATCGCCGCCTTTTCAACCGGCGAGGCACTGCTTTTCTCGTACATGATCGCGGCCTTCATGATCACGGATAGCGTACTCGCCGTCAGGGAGTCCGAGGTCACAACCGTCAAATCGAAATTCACGCCGCTCGAAAAATCCATGGTGTAGTACGAGCCCAATACCCGCTTCTTCACCGTCTCGTAGTCGGCGATCTTCGCCGCATCGCCCAGCGCCGAGCGCATCATGTTCTGCGACCCCTGCTGGTCCAGAATGCTCCAGAAAGGTGCCGCATCCACGTCCGACATCATGTCGGCCATGGTCGAGTTGGTATCGATATTCAAGATCTCTCCGTCCCGCGTATCCAGACCAAGCTTCACTGCTGAAGGCTCCCCGAACAGCAGCGTGCTGTCATCGAGAAACGTCATTACGAACCCGCCATCCATGGGATAAAGACTCGAGTTGTGGTACTTAGTGCCTTTGATCTTCCGCAGGGTCAACTTCTTGAGCACGGCCTTCATGTTGAACGGTCCGCTGGCGATGCCGATCGTTCTGATCCCCAGCTTGGGAGCGCGGAACGAAGGTAGAGAAAGCGTGTCGATATCCTTATCGGGATTGATCCCGACGCCCTTCAGCGCGCCCTCGAACTGCTGGAGGTTTTCCTGCGCCTGCATCAGTTGCTGCTTCAAGGCGGTCGCCGTCGGCGAGTCTTTCAACGCGCGGTAATCCACCGAGATCAACTGCTGCAGATCCGCCGGTACCACGGCTCGCGCCGATGAATTGAGCGGCATCGCATTCGCCATGCCTGCAAAAAGAGCCACCATCACCACAGCGCTTAGACAAGCCTTCAAGGTTTTCATAGCCTCGGTCCTCTTAAATTAAATCTTTCCTGAATCTACTGAACGGGATTCCGCCTTTACCTTGCGGATTAGATGCTGCCTCCACCTTTCCCGTTAGCCCAGTCACTTTATTCTAAGCCAACGATCCACTTGCCTGCCCAACCAAAGGTATTAGCACAGTGAGCAATTTTGCTCAGTTTTCCTCCCTGGGGCCGCAATTAAACTAACTACCGGGACAACCTACCGCTAACATGATCGTCGATCCGCTACCGCCTGCACACAGATCGTTTCTGGGCTCCAAGAAATCAGGGAAATGTTGAAGATCCTTCTGTACAACCCCGACAACGGGGTCACGCGCAATTTCATGCCTCACCTCTGGATGTTCCTGCTACAGTCTCTAACCCCTCCCGGCCACGAAGTTGTGCTCATCGATGGCAACGCTCAACCCATGGATGAAGCCGGAATCGCCCGCTACGTTCTCGAGCAAAAGATTGATCTGGTCGGCATCGGCGCTATGACCCGCATGATCGCCAAAGCCTACCGCATGGCCGACGCCGTCCGCTCCGCGGGCGTGCCCGTAGTGATGGGCGGCCCTCACGTCACTGAAATGGCGGACGAAGCTCTCGGCCGCGATGGCGGTCCCCGCCACGCCGACGCCGTCGCTCTCGGCGAGGCCGACGACACCTGGCCGCGCATCGTCGAAGACGCTGCCCGCGGCCAGTTGAAAGATGTCTACGCCCCCGTCGACGCCTCAGGCAAAGAACTCAAGCCATCCCTCAAACCCTATCCCGTAATTCCCTGGGACACCATCGATCTCCACCAGTTCAATCTTGTACCCGGATGGGCCAAGAAATGGCTGCAAAAGCACCGCACCGGCTGGGGCACTTTCCGCATCGTTCCCGTCGAATCGGGACGCGGTTGTCCCTACGGCTGCGAGTTCTGCACCGTAACCGGATTCTTCGGCGACTCCATCCGCTTCCGCACCAACGAAAGCGTCGTCAACGAACTCCTGCTGCTCAAGGCCCGCGCCCGAAAAGAACTCGGACAAATTGCCGTCTTCTTTATCGACGACAATTTCGCCATCAACCTCAAACGCACCAAATCCCTGCTGCGCGACATCATCGCCGCCGGCGCCCAGCTGAATTGGGTCGCCCAGATCAGCGCCAACCTCCTCCGCGATCAGGAACTCGTCGACCTCATCTCCGCCTCCGGCGGAAAGTGGGTCTTCATCGGCATGGAATCGATTGACCCCACCAACTTGAAGGATGTAAACAAAGGCTTCAACAAGCCCGAAGAGTACGCCGCCGTGCTCGAGCGCCTGGCGCAGCGCAACGTGTATGCCATCACCTCATTTATCTTCGGAATGGATAACGACACGGTCGGCGCGGCCGAGCGCACCCTCGAGCAGGTGCGGACCTGGCCACCCGGTCTGCCGATCTTCGGTTTGCTCACTCCCCTTCCGGGAACTCCGCTTTACAAGCGTCTCGATGTGGCGGGACGATTAACCCGGCCCAAACACTGGCAGGAGTTCATTCCCTTCGCCATGGCGCACACTCCGCTCAAGATGACCATCGACGAAGCCCACGCTGAAGTGAACTACGGCTGGTCCAACGCTTACGGCCCAGAAGCCATCGCCCACGCTGTCGACTCGCTCGACGACCAACCGATCGGCTATCGCGTCAACATCCTCATCGCCCGCCTATGCTTCCGCGGCATCTACTTCCCCATGCTAGGCCGTTTCGCCTGGTGGAAGGTGATCTCGGAGAACCGTAAGACCATCTTCAAGCTGGCCAGGCAAGGCTTCGAGGCCTGGGCGGGATCTCGCTCCAAACCCGAACCCGCCCCGGCCACAAGCGCAGGAGACTAGTCAGCGCCTCATAGCGCATCGCAGAGACCTAGCGTGCTACGTCCCGCTTTGCCGCGGACATGTCCGCGCCTTATCCTGCTCGTCGTTTCCTCAATCGTCATCGGGATCGGTAGGCGGACTCGTATCCGCCCTACAGGCGGCATCGTTGGATGGCGGCGTGATGGGCTGAAACATAGCCGGGGTCTGGTTCGGATTGAAAAGGTCGGAGAGATCGTCCAGCGCATTCGTGTCCGCATAGCCCAACGAGGGCAGACTAAACTTCGTCTCAATAAACTTCAAAATACTCCCGAAATCGTGATTGACGTGGGAGATGTAGGCCGGCTTCGTGTATGGCGACATCACAATCAGGGGCACGCGGAATCCATACACGTATCCACAACCCCACTGCGCACAGTTCGCCAGCACTTCGGGCGGCGGCACGTGATCGTACCAGCCTCCCCAGTCGTCCCAGGCGATGATGATGGTCGTGTTCGGCCAATACGCGCTGTTACCGATGGCGTTGACAATCGAGCTTACCCAGGATGGACCGCAGCCGTCGTTGAGCGAAGCGTGGTCGGAGTCCTGTCCGTCGGGAATCACCCATGTCACTTGTGGCAGCTGACCGGTTCCGATGTCGGCGAGAACTTGGGCGTTACTCTGGTTTTGGCCGACGACCACCTTCGGTGCCTCGCCCGTCCAATCCGGTCCTACACAACCTGTGGCATTCGGCGGAGTAGCATTAGGTCCGCACATGTGCTGAATCGCGTCGGGCGCAGTCCAGATGGACCCGGCAGAGGGCGCGTAGTAACGCCATGAAATTTTCGCAGCGTCGAGCAAGTCCGTCAGCGTTGCATGCTCATAGCACGGATACATCTTGCTGGACTCTTTGCCCGTTGGATCGATCAGCCCAACTAACGCGGCGGGGGGAGAGAAACAGCCGCTGTTCTTGACCGCCCCGCCATTCTCGGCCGCAAACAGATTGCTGGTTGCTGTAGGCGCTGAGGTCCCCGAAAGGATGAATTGATGAGCTGGGAAACTCGGCCCCTGGTTGGTCTGGAACATACGATTGGCAAACGTGTACTGCGCGGCCATCTGCAGATAAGGCTGAACGTCAGAGGGTTCGACATATTTGAACTGGGGATTGGGATAAGCGTTTGTCGGGCAAGTCGCCGGTATATCGCATGGAATAAGGTCCGCCCCATCCATCTTGCACACCCCGGTGGAAGAGTTCAGATCACACATCTTCACGAAAGAGCTGTGGGTGTGGCTTAGATCGTAGTTATCTGGGTTGCCACCAACCGTGCCCAGATCGATAGGAGTCAGCGCAATGGTCTGATGGTGGGAATTGACTCCCGAACTGGCGATGTCGTATTGCCCGGGATTGGTCCCGCAGCCCGGCACCCCGCCATTGGCACTGCACAGTCCTTGAAACAGGTTGTCGGGCGTGCGGTTCTCCTGAAAGATGATCACTACGTGCGGCAAATTGTAGTTTGGCGGTGGTAGCTTGGAGCTGGGATCGCCCCCGCCACAGCCATTCAAGCTCAGAAGAATTCCAACGGCGCAAAGCGCCACGATCGAGAGTGACACCAACACCAGACGACTCATCGGGGGAGATATCCTCGTCCGGGGAAAGGCGCAGTCCTCCGGACATTCAGGCTTGAACCCCGCAACCGAGTTTTCCACTCGGTCAGCTCCAAATTTATTCAACGGCATTTGGAGCACACCTCTACATGCCGTAGAGAAGCAGCGTCCAAGTCTTTAGTTGCTGCCTCCGCAAGAAGCGTTGCCAGCCAGGTCCCGGCCACGCCCTCAGCCCCTCACGGCGTTCGCCCTCTTTCGCACTCCGGCCACAAAAGCCTGGTCCTTCATCGACGCCAGATTGATCTCCACATTAGCCAGCGCGCCAGTAATCGCCGCGCCAGCCAGTGCCTGGGCGGTAGTCAAATCCGACTTCATATTAGGATTGCTGATCGCAAACAGCCCCTCGGTGATCTTCGCCACTTCATACGCCTTTTCCGCCACACCCAGCGGGACGCCCGTAGCCAGCTTGAGACTGGCATCGATCAGCGCGTCAGCGCTGCCAGGGTCAGTCTTGGCCTGCTTGTAAGCCTTCATCACAGCATCATAGGATGATGCATCAGCTTCCACGGCCGCCTTCAACTCCTCGCGCAACGGCCCCAACCGTGTAATCGCTGCGCTCAATTGCGACTCATATTGGAGGTACGCCTTCTTGCCCCGCGACATCGAGGCCACCATCGTCGCCAGCCCCGCCGCCATCGCTCCCGCCGCCGCAGCCGCACTCCCACCACCGGGCGTTGCCGTCGGCGCTGCCAGTTGCTCCACAAACGGCTCAACCCCGGCTCGCAGTCCGCCCACCGCCGCCTTCCCACTCATCACCGCCGCCAAACGGTTCTCCAGGATTAAAGACGAATCGAAGTTCTCCACCTGCAGAAACCACTCCGCCACCGCTTCCAGCGCCTTCTTCGGAATCAGTCCCACAATCTCGCTCGATACCGGAGTCACGCCATACCGCGCCGCTTCCCGTTTCACCATTTCAAACACGCGATGTACCGGCGTCTGCTCAAAATCCGTCAGGTTCATCGAAACCTGCGCCAGCCCTCGAACCAGAAATCCCGCGCCTTTGACGAAGCGCATCCCCCCGCTCGAAAACCGCACCGTCTTCGCCACTTTTTTCGCGATCTCGACATCGGGTGTGTTGAGAAACACGTTGTACGCAATCAGAAACTTCCGCGCTCCCACCACCGTCGCGCCCGCCGTCGGATGCACCCGCGCCTCGCCGAAATCCGGCTTCCGCGCGGCATTCGTAGCAATCTCTGCCCGGATCCCCTCAAACTGCCCGCGCCGGATGTTCTCCAGATTCTGCCGCTCCGGCGTCGCCGCCGCCGCCTCATACAAATAAACCGGAATCTGATACCGCTTCCAGATCTCCTCGCCCACATGCCGCGCCATAGCCACGCAATCTTCAATGGTCACGCCATCAATCGGAATAAACGGCACCACATCCGCCGCTCCCATCCGCGGATGCGCCCCCTTATGCACATTCAGATCAATCAATTCCGCAGCCTTCCCCACTCCGCGAATCGCCGCCTCCTGAATCGCCTCCCGCTCGCCCACCAGCGTAATCACGCACCGGTTGTGGTCCGCATCCATCTCGCGGTCCAGCAGGTAGACGCCCTCCACCTTCATGGCGTCAACGATAGCGTCAACTTTGGATTTGTCACGGCCTTCCGAAAAATTGGGAACGCATTCGACGAGCGTAGACATAGGTCAGAAGAATATCCGGGCCACACAGAATGAAGCAAGGCTACTCTAAACTAAACTGTCATCCTGGGCGGAGAAGCGCGCTGCGCGAAAGCGGAGCGCGCGTCGGAGTCGAAGGCGAAGGCGAACCACAAAACCTTAGTCATTCCGAACCGGGCTGAAAGCCCGGTGAGGAACCTGCTTTTCAGACAGCGCCCAGAGCTCGCTTCCTTTAATAGAGGAGGCCGCTACCGCCTCCTCCAGAACCTCCCCACTCCCACTCGCACCTGCACCGTATTCAGCCCCGGATTCGGCACCGCCAGCCCCGCATTTGATATATGCAGATACCGCAATTCCACACTCCAGTTATATTTCGGACCCAGCACGTGCGTCCCCAACGCCGCCGCCGAAGTAAAGTTCACCGAGTTCGTGTACGTCGGCACGTTGTGATCGCTGAACAGCGTCCCTCCACTCAACTCAAAATAAGGTGACAACCGTCCGCGCCGCTCGAAATTCCACTTCAACCCAAACGGATTGAATCCCACGCCATAAGCCGTATTCGCTGGCTGAAAGATCAGGTAAGCCGGCTCCGCATCCACCGCATACTCAAATCGCCCCCGCAAAAACCCGGGTAGATGCGGCCCCGTAATCACCCACCCATACCGCAGCCCAGCATCAAAAATCCCAGTCCGCGAAGTCCCGCCCGGCACCGAGTGCCCGCCCCCAGCCCAGATCTCAACCTCATGCCCACCCTCTTCGGGACCAGGCTCAGCCTGAGCCGATCCCCTAGTCGTTACGAGGACTAACAATCCTAGAAAGAAACTTAGCGCCACGCCGTCATGCCATCTGATTCGCATGATTAGAGAGGTTGCCCGACGCTCACCGATTTTGCAAGCGGGTGGGCTTTACCCTGCGTTCCGCTGTGTCCCCTGTGGTGAAGATTTTGACTTGTGACCTAAGCAGGCGCGGCGGGTGCCCCATGTTTCGCGTCCTTTGCGAAACGTGGGATTCCACGGACTTCACTCTCTTGGAATCCGACTCCGTTCCTTTGCTCGTTTCCGAAGCGAGATCGGGAAGGGCACGGCTTCAGTCGTGCCGTAAATCGGACATGAAGAATGCGGGCTTCAGCCCCTGAGGGACGCCCAGCCACCATCCCCGCCCGTGGCTACAATGATTCGCGCTGTCTCCTTGGGAGCTCAACCTCTCCGCCCTCGCCGTCCCTCTCTTCGGTCCCCGTCGGCACAACTGCCTCTGGATTCTTCTCGCGCCTCAATCGTAACTTCTCTTCCACTTCCTTCAGCGCATTCTCGAACTCATCCCGTTTCGCAATTCTCGTGGACCGTTTACTCATAGCTCAATCATCCCACAACGCAGCTGTCGCGAATTGCCGATCCTCCTCCCGTGACCCCGACACCACCGACGATCGGCCCGGCTTGACAACCCCCGACCCACCCTCTTATAATTAGCACTCGATAGGCGAGACTGCTAACAGCACTCCCTAACCCTTAACATTTCATAGGCTTACAGAACGTCAACCGTACTATCCAACCTTGAAAGGAGTTGCAACCATGGCTAAATTTAGCCCGCTACATGACCGTATTCTGGTCCGTCGCGTGGAAGAAGCATCCACCACCCGAGGCGGAATCATCATCCCCGACAGCGCCAAAGACAAGCCGCAGGAAGGCGAAGTAATTTCCACCGGCAAGGGACGCACCAACGACGAAGGCAAGACCTTCCCTCTAGCCGTTAAAGAAGGCGACCGCGTCCTCTTCGGCAAGTATTCCGGAACCGAAATCAAGATTGACGGCGAAGACTTCATCATCATGAAAGAAGAAGAAGTCCTCGGCATCCTGACCGGCGCCGCCAGCACCGCCAAGAAAGAACTAGCCGGCTCACGCAAGTAATCGCGGAAATAAGGTTTGTCATCCTGAGCGCGTACTTCGCGCGAAGGATCTCAATCGAATCCGCACTCTCCGCTCTCAAGGTTTTACTGAGAACAGAGAACCGAGAACTGAGAACTTATTCTTAAGGAGAAAAAGCAATGGCAAAGCAAATCGTACACGGCGAAGAGTCCCGCCAGGCAATCCTGCGCGGCGTCAACCTTCTTGCCGACGCAGTAAAGGTCACACTCGGCCCCAAGGGCCGCAACGTGGTAATCGAAAAGAAATTCGGTTCACCCACCATCACCAAAGACGGCGTAACCGTTGCCAAAGAAATCGAACTCAAGGACGGCCTCGAGAACATGGGCGCCCAAATGGTTCGCGAAGTAGCCAGCAAGACCTCCGACGTAGCCGGCGACGGCACCACGACGGCAACAGTCCTGGCCCAAGCAATCTACCGCGAAGGCGTAAAGACAGTAGCCGCCGGCGCCAATCCGATGGCGATGAAGCGCGGCATCGAGAAAGCCGTCTCTCTCGTCTGCGGAGCCTTCGACAAGAAAACCGGCGAACGCGCCAAAGGCGAACTAGACAAGTTCTCCAAGCCCGTCTCCGGCGAAATGATAGCCCAAGTCGGCACGATAAGCGCGAATAATGATGAAACTATTGGGCACATTATTGCTGAAGCTATGAAGAAAGTCGGCAAGGATGGCGTCATCACCGTTGAAGAGTCGAAGACTCTGGAGACGCAGTTGGAAGTGGTCGAGGGGATGCAGTTTGACCGCGGATATCTGTCGCCTTACTTCGTTACTGATCCTGAGCGGATGGAAGTTGCACTTGAGAATGCTTACATTCTGATCAATGAGAAGAAGATCAGTTCTATGAAGGATCTTCTGCCCTTGCTTGAGCAGATTGCCAAGAGCGGCAAGCCGTTGTTGATTATTGCTGAGGACGTTGAGGGCGAAGCACTCGCTACCCTCGTCGTCAACAAGCTGCGTGGAACGCTGCAAGTCGCGGCCGTCAAGGCTCCCGGCTTCGGCGATCGGCGCAAGGCGATGCTGCAGGATATCGCGATCCTCACCGGCGGCAAGGCCATCACGGAAGACCTGGGCATCAAGCTCGAGAACGTGCAGATCAGCGATCTCGGCCAGGTCAAGAAGCTCACCATCGACAAGGACAACACCACGCTGGTCGAAGGCAAGGGCAAGCACTCGGAGATCGAAGGCCGCGTGAAGGAAATTCGCAGCCAGATCGATAAGACCACCAGCGACTACGACCGCGAGAAGTTGCAGGAGCGGTTGGCTAAGCTGGTCGGGGGCGTAGCCGTGATCAAAGTCGGCGCCGCAACCGAGACCGAAATGAAAGAAAAGAAAGCCCGCGTCGAAGACGCTATGCATGCAACCCGCGCAGCCGTGGAAGAAGGCATTGTCCCGGGCGGCGGAGTGGCACTGGCGCGTTGCGTCGCGGCTCTCGACAAGCTGAAGCTCGAAGGCGATGAGCAGATCGGTGTCAACATCGTGAAGCGCGCCCTGCAAGAGCCGATGCGTCAGATCGTCGAGAATGCCGGCGAAGAAGGCGCGGTTGTCCTCGGCAAGGTGCTCGACTCCAAGGACCCCAACTACGGCTTCAATGCTCTGAACAACGAGTATGAGGACCTGGTCAAGGCAGGCGTGCTCGATCCCACGAAGGTAGTGCGCACTGCACTCACCAACGCCGGCTCGATTGCGTCGTTGATGCTCACCACCGAAGCCCTGGTCGCGGAGATTCCGGAGAAGAAGGAAGCTCCAATGCCGGGTGGACACGGCGGCGGCGGCATGGAAGGCATGTACTAAAGGCAGTGGCCAGTGGTCAGTTGCCAGTGACCAGTAAGGTCAAAGGCCCCGCTCGCGAGAGTGGGGCCTTTTTTGTTGTCGGAGAGAGAAGCAGGTTCCTCGCCGGGCGTGGGGCCCGGTTCGGAATGACAAAGAGTTTGTTGAAGTTTTAACGGTAAGCTTCGCGGCGGTGTCTTACTGAGAGGATTTCGATGACATTATCGACGTCACGAAAGCGGACGCGATAGTCGCCAACGCGGAGGCGGAACTCGGGCGGCTCGATATCCCGCAGTCGTTTAACGTCGCCTTCGCCGGTGAAGATTGTGCGGGCCAAGGTGTGGAGGATGCGTAGGGCTGTCTCCCGTTCGATTGCGCGGAGTTCGGCCTTGGCCCGGTCTTCCAGACGATCTTCTTGGGCATACGTTACTGGTCAGGGCCGTTTGGTTTCAGCGGTGTGCGGCCCATGCGCTCAAAGTCTTCGGAAGTGAGGCCGAATTCGGCGAGAACCTTTTCGTGCGCGACGCCTTCGCCGCGGGCGAGCGCGGCCTTGGCCTCCTCGGCCTCGCGCGCTTCTTCCGCGCTGACCGGCTCGTCGTCATAAGGAGCGCTGGCGAGAGTGCGGGCAAGCGGATCGAGCATGATCTCCAAGAGACCAACCACGGCGGCGACCTGGCCCGGAGCCATACGGTCGATCAGCTCGTGCGCGTGCTGTTTCTCGTCGCTGGAACCGTTTGCCATAAGGCAAGTCTAGCGAAATCTTGGGCGTGGCGCTAGGGATTCCCTCTGATGCTCACCACCGAAGCCCTGGTCGCGGAGATTCCGGAAAAGAAGGAAGCTCCAATGCCGGGTGGACACGGCGGCGGTGGCATGGAAGGAATGTACTAAAGGCAGTGGCCGGTGGTCAGTTGCCAGTGGCCAGTAAAGTCAAAGGCCCCGCTCGCGAGAGTGGGGCTTTTTTTTCGGACCGATTCGGGAACGGGTGTAGGTTTTTTCTTAGGATTCTTGTCTGGGGTGCTGGCGCGTCGATAGAATTTACCTGTGCGATGCGGCGTTTAGGAGGGTATCGCCAGTGGGTACTGGACGCTGATCGCCAATCAGTCGAGTGGCTTTTCAGCCACTAGGGTTCGACTCCCTTACCCTCCTCGGGTCACTCGACTTGTACCGAAGGTTCTTGACTACGGAGTGGATTGGCTTATCATAGAAATTGATTGGCGATCGGCGTTTAGTATCTGCGAGCCCCGAGCAAATGCTCGGGGCTTGGCTTTTCGGCGGCGCGTGGAATGAGTTTTTCGGCATCGGCTTCTAGCTGTTAGCTTGAATCAAAGGCCCCGCTCGCGAGAGTGGCGCCTTTTTTTCGGGGTGATTCGGGAATGGGTGTAAGTCACTCGACTTGTACCGAAGGTTCACTGAAGGATTGCTGCGGGCGCGCCCGCGCCTAAGGCTTCTATTCCCGTGAGGTAGTCTGATCTTGTGCCAGCGCCCATTTCTCGCGCAAAGAAGGCGCGAGAAATGGCGCACCCGGCGTTAGAATCGTTTTATCCTTCATGCCCTGTGGTGAACTGCGGAACCCAGTGTTCTTAACGTTCCCATCGCGAAATGAAAAAGCATCGACGGCAAAAAGACGGCAAGGTTCTGGGTGATTACCGGAAGGTCGGGGCAAAATTTGTCCCGCCACTGCTGGACATGCCTATGCGGTTCGATTACATAAGCTGGGCTAGCCACACCATGCCGGAATTGATTTGGTGGGACGTCCTTGCAGACAAGGTTTCCCATCGCTTCGCGGCGAAGGTGGCCGAGAAAATCGCCCAATACTTTAAAGGAAGGGACAATCGGGACTGCTGGTGGGCATTTATTTCTGACTATAGTCGGCTCACCGACGAAGACGCGGCCGGACTGAGGGAGCACCTTTTAGAAGAGGGTGTTTTGCCTCAACTCAACGAAAGCCTAGCCGACTTTCTAGATCTATACCCCGCGTGCCCGATATCGCGGTTCGGCGAGCGAGGGCCGACGGGCATAGTCGACGTTGGCTATCTTGCTCGATTTGAGAACCGGATGAGAGAGCTTGAAGACAAAAGGTCGAGAAACGGAGTCCTTATTCAGGCGCAGGCCCTTTACTTGGGCTTTATACTTGGCAAACTGTTCGTGAAAAAGGGCCTAGCCCTGGCCGATTTTCCAGAGGTGCAGAACTATCCGAACTCCGAAAAATCCCTGAGAGTCGGGGCTGCGATCTGCTCCTCGGTGAACATGGCAGCGGGCAGTATGCTTCCTAAGTACCCAGAGGACACTTGGGTGCAATACTTTTGGAAACGTAGCCTGGATCTGCGCCCACTAAATTTTCGCCAGCTGGAAACCGATGATAGACGAGGCTAAGTTCGAAAACCTCATTCGTGCGATTGAATCCAAGGTTCGCCAAGAACTTCGACTTCGATGCGAGGCATACGCACCCGATTTCCAGGTGCCTGAAGTGTTTAACGTCCTCACGGCCCTGCTTGCCAGACAAGCGACTCTAGCCATCCAATTCGCATGTGCCCCTCAGTTATGGAACTGGCATTCGGCACCATTGTTCCTACGCGCGATGACTGATGTCCACATCACGCTGTCATGGATTCTTCTCGACCAGAAGACGCGAGCGCGACAGTATATTGACCATGGTTTGGGCCAAGCCGTATTGGAGTTGGAACATCGCAAAAAGTGGTTGGACTCTGCCTCGGAACATTCTAAAGAGGACATGAACCGGATGATTCGGGCCTACGAAGCATGGATCAACACGCAAAGGTGGAGCTTCCTCGTCGAGGTAAACGTGGGAGCGTGGTCAGGTAAAACGACACGAGAGATGGCCGAAGAAAGCGGAATCCTCGATTTTTACAACTATGTCTACACTCCCTTCAGTCAGGGTGCCCATAGCACGTGGTTTCACGTCGGCCGCTTCAACTCAGGCCCGTCGGAAAGCCCCCTTACCAGACAACTCTGGGTGGCGCGAATCGAGGACGCCTCCGACGTCTGGACCCTGAGCCTAGCCGCCAAGTACTTAGACAAATCATTCAACACTTTCGACGAAAAAGCGTTGGAGCGCCCCCCGTCTTCTCAAATCCAAGACTGGATCGGCGACGAGATTGAATCTCGGTTTGGGTCGGACAAGCGGAGTTCCGGCCCAGCTGGTGAGAATCAGTCTGAGCCTAACCCGGGTGCCGGGGACCTTGACCACTGAACCGGCGCCCACTCGTTCTCTGATCTTTTGCTAATTTATCTATGCCGGAAAGAAACCGGCTGCCCCACCTTTCGCGGTTTTCGAAAGGCGGGAGCCGATGCTGCGGGGCTACGAGGGTTGGCCGTGGCCTCGGCCACGTTTTGGTGGCGGTGCCATGCGACGTCAAAAGCGGCGCTGCGGGCTGCATCCAGCCCCCGGTCACTCATCACGCTGATAGAAGATGAGCCACCTTGGCTCGATTTCTCGCATGTAAACATGGGCTGGCAGGGTGGCTGCCTTGTCCAAATCAGGCAAGAGGACGCCCTCGCGCTCATAGTCGCCCGGCACGTACTCAATCCCTTTGGCCCAGCCCGGTCCGATTGCCGTGCCCTCGCTGGCAAAGATGAACCTCACTGCGCCGGTGGGTCCTGTCATTGCTACTTGAAGGCCGGGACGAATTTGGGATATCAGGTTCTTGTACTCGTCAAGCCGAGGCTGGTCGGGCTTGTGCGGGTCGCTGCCGCCGAGGTACCAGCCGCGCCGCGCATCCTGCGTCGCCATTTCCTGTAGCTGTTCGAACGCCTGGCGGTGAGCGTGAAAGGTCGCAATCAACTCCCGATCCTTGGGTTCCATCACCCTCGGTGCGCGGCATCCCTTTTGCCAAAGGGCAACGGCCGCGAGCACAACGAGCGCCAGAACTGTGCCTGAGACGAGCTTAAGGCCAAAGGAATGGCGATTCATACGTGGGCACTCTCGGTGAAGGAGGAGGATAGCACCAATATTGGGTTGAGCCGGGCTGACGCCCGGATTGATTTTCCGGCTTTACGCGGCGCTGAAGCGCCGCTCTTCCACGGTGCTGCGCACTTCCCTCTCGTCCTCCGCGAGATCAAGATCAACGTCAAAGGCGTCGGACAGGAGTGTCCGACCCACACGAGCGATCCGCGGCCAGGCTCCCGTTAGTGTTTCTGATCGAAATCCACCAGTTGCTGGCCGAAATCAACCACTGTAAGTCAATCAAAAGAACGGAACTATCCGCCATCCCCGGGGTTGAATCTAATAGTCAGGAATTCTGGGGGTATTTATGAAAAGCAAAGTTTATAGAACGCTTCTTAATGCTGTGGTAGCAAGCGCGATGGCGCTGGGCACTGGCAGCGCGTTGAGGGCACAGGATGCATCGATGGACAAGCCCTCGCCGGCTGTGAGCACTCCAGCGGATCAAGGGCAGTCGAGCGAGCAGGCCGCGGCGCAGTATAACGCGCCGCAATCCAATGCGGCGGAACCGAGCGCGCCTCAAGATCAATACTCGGCACCTCAAGATCAAGCGCCGCCGCCGGGGCAGGGCTTGAGTCCCAATCGGCAATATTCGCCGCTCTCCCCGGAGCAGTTGCATCAGTTGGTCGCGCCGATCGCGCTGTATCCGGACGCGCTGGTGGCGCAGATTCTCGCCGCCTCCGCCTATCCCACGCAGATTGTCGAGGCCGATCGCTTTCTCAAGGAGAACCCAAACCTCAAGGGGCAGGATCTGGGCGCGCAAGTCGATCAGCAGGATTGGGATCCTAGCGTGAAAGCGCTTTGCCAGTTCCCTTCCGTGATGGCCAATCTGGATCGGGATTTGTCGTGGACTCAGGAGTTGGGCGACGCCAACTATAACCAGTCAGCCGATGTGATGCAGGCCATCCAAGTCATGCGTCACAAGGCGCAGGACGCGGGCAACTTGCGCACCACTCCGCAGCAGCGCGTTTACGACCGGGACGATCAGGTTCAGATCGAGCCGGCTGATCCCGACGTCGTTTATGTTCCGCAATACAATCCAACGTACGTTTACGGATATCCCGTGGGCGTGTGGCCGGGATTTTATCCGTGGTGGGGATTTGGCGGTCCTTACATTTCGTTCGGCTTCGGATTTCCTATCGCGCCGTTCTTTGGCTTCGGCTGGGGATGGCACGGTTGGGGTCTCGGCTGGGGCTTCCACGGTGGAGTGTTCTTTGGCGGACATCCCTACGCGTTCCACAGCCGCGGATTCTATAGCCGTAACGCCTTTTTCCACGGCAACGCTCGGGGCTTCTCGTCGCGCGGTTTTGGCGGGCGGGGATTCGCCGGCCGTGATGGTCGAGGCTTCTCCGGTTCCGCAAACCGAGGCTTCGCCAGACCTGGCGGGGAGCGAGGCTTCGCGGGAAACAGAGGGTTCGCGGGCAACAGAGGCGCCGCGGGCAATAACCGAGGCTTTGCCGGCGGTGGCAACCGAGGCTTCGCCAACCGCGGCCAAGTCGCGCACAACGGCGGTTTCGGCGGAAACAACCACGCCGGCAACGCTCGCGGATCTTCGCCGCGCGGGGGATCCGGCTTCAACGGTGGCCACGGCCCCAGTGGCGGGGGCCACTCCGGTGGCCACAGTAGCGGAGGCGGACACAGCGGCGGCGGCGGTGGCCACAGCAGCGGCGGACACGGTGGCGGCGGACACGGTGGCGGCGGACACAGCGGCGGCGGACACGGTCGCTAACGTTTAACCATGCCGTCAGTAAATACGAAAGGCCTCGCTCGCAAGAGCGGGGCCTTTTTATTGTTATCCATCGATCTTGGGACTCTTTCGGCGCGAGCGAACTCTTGCTCTTCCCGGTCGAGAGCGAGAAAAAACCAGCCACGACCACGCTCGGGAAGGGCACGATCCTTCGACGCCGCTCAGGACAGGCTTTCCAGTCGTGCCGTAAAGCCCTCTTGGCTCGCGGCTTCTGCCGCTGAGGGCCTCGCACTCTACTTCACACCTTTCTCCGGATTCCACGATCCCTGCAGCTTTCGCACGTAGACGATCTGCCCGACGTGGTAAGCATTATGGGTGCAGATATTCGCGATGGTTGGCGCCCACATTGCCAGCTTTTGGTCGTCGGCGGATTCGACAAGCTTCTCCAAGTCCGTCATCACCTGGTCGAGCTGCTTGACCGTGTCGGTCCACTGTTTGCTGTCGAATTTGACGAAGGTCTCATCATTGTCGCCGCCGAATTTCTCGTTTGTCCCTCCCTGGAACTTGACCAGGTTGCGGCGATTCCAGAACAGCAGATGATACGTCAGCTGTCCGGCAGAGTGGCCTCCTGCCGGCGGCTGCCAGTTGGCTTGCTCGGCGGTGAGTCCGTCGATCGCCACGCTGATCGGCACAAACCACTCGGCCTGAGTATGAGTAGTGTGCAACTCGTGCAGCAGAAGGCTGCGCAGAGTCGCAGGCTGCGGCTTATTTTGTGCGTAGCATTGCTGCGTAAACATCAGAACCAGAGCTGAACCTGCGATCGCGATTGCATGCTTCATCCGAGTTGCTCCTGGAGACGGGAAATAGACGCGCTCCATGCGTCTTGGTTAGCAGACGAGGGAAAGTGCGGCCAAAACCCCTGATTTCAATGGGGAATTAATAAAACGGTGGGTTGGAAAATCTAGGGTATGATCAAGACATGCCCTTACTCCTGGAACACCTTACCAGCCTTCGTCAGGAAATCACGGATCTACGGAACATGAACGCTCGCTCTGCAGCCAGGACCGCGGACAGCCAGATCGATCAATCGGCGGTGGAAATGCGCGCCAACCGCCTGCTCGAGATCAAGAAGGAACTATCGCAGATGCTGAACCGCCCTGAGGATCCACGAGTATGGTGGGAAAAGGGCGGCCGGCGGAATCGCGTCGCCTAGTCGCGGTTGAAATCTGCATTCGATTTAGCCTCCATGGGACTTCGGTCCAGTGGGGGTTTTTGTTTTGGGTTTCCGGTATGGTCAGCGGGCGAGCGTTTGCGCAGCGGCATCGAGCGCAGCGGCAATCCCCTCAGAACGTGGAACGCCGCCTTGCGCGAGATCCTTACTGCCGCCGCCGCGCCCGCCGAGCTTCGCCAAGGTCTCTTTCAGCAGCGCGCCCATGTCGTAGGGCTGACCGGCAGACTGGGCGAAGACCAGCGCGGGCTGTGGCGATTCAGTGGCAAGCAGCGCGATCGCCGCGGGAGATTGCCGCGTAAGTTTCTGGGCCAGCAGCTTGAGGAAGTTGAGGTCGCGGTCGGAGAAAGTACGCACCACCAGCTTGCGGCCCTGACTCTCGGGAGTCTCGGCGAGCAACGCTGCGGCCTGCGCCGCAGCGAGTTCCTCCTGGGATTGCTCGCGTTGCTTGCGCAGCAGCCGAATCTCGTCGAGAGACTTGCGGGCCTGCTGCGGCACGTCGTAAATGCCCGCGGAAAACATCGCGGCAGTTTCAGTGAGGGTGGAGAAATCGCGGCGCGCGGTCGAGACAGCGCGTTGCCCGGCAACGAATTCCACGCGGTATCCCTGGCGAACTTTCTCAGTCTTGCGGAGCAAAATCCCGCCAATCTGTCCCGTGCGGCTCACGTGCGTGCCGCCGCAAGCGGTAAGGTCCCAGTCGCGGATGTCGATGAGCCGCAGTTGGTCGCGCTCGGCCGGCGGAAGTTTGCGCAGGCCAAGTTTTTCTGCCGCATCGCGCGTCACATAGCGCACATCCACGGGACGATCCTCAATCATGATTTCGTTGGCCAGCCGCTCGGCTGATTCAACTTGATCTTTACCAAGCGATGGCGTGTCGAGATCGATCGAACAGTAGTCGTCGGCCATGTGAAACGACACTGTTGCCATGCCAAAAAGGCGGACGAAGGCCGATGAGAGCACGTGCTGTGCAGAGTGTTGCTGCATATGATCGCGGCGCCGGGCAGGATCGATCTCGCCCCGAACGCGAGCGCCAGGCTGTACGCCTTTTAGCGGGGCTTCCAGGTAGTGGACGATGTGGCCGTCTTCGGTGTCGGCGACTTCAGTGACGGCGAACTTGCCATCGGGAGAGATTAACCATCCCGTATCGTGGACCTGGCCGCCGCTGGTGGGATAGAAAGCCGTCTGGTCGAGAATGAGCCCCGGACGCGGCGTTTCAACCACCGAGCGCACTTCGGCGTCGAAGTTATAAAGAAACGAATCGTGGTAATAGAGGCGATCAGTCATGCTTGCTTCAGCATAGAGATGGAACCGAGGGTTATCAAGTCAGTGCTCCCGCTTTGACTGAAGCGCCATTCGACCGAGACTCGATGTTATCTTGGTTTCGTAGCACTGACCTGATCACTTCTTATGGACGTTCTCCAAAAGCTATTTGAGAAACATTTTCAAGTGCGGGCAGCACGGATCCAGCCGCTGCAAGGTCAACTCGGCGGCTCCGGCCGCAATATCATCCGGCTTTCCACCGACCAGCAAAGCGCGATCGGCATTCTGTATAACGTACGCGAAGAGAACGCAGCGTTTCTAGAGTTTTCCCGGCACTTTCGACGGCATGGTCTGCCTGTCCCTGAAATCTACGCCGAGGATTTGAACCAGGGCGCTTACCTCGAAGAAGACCTAGGCGACACCACGCTGTTCGAATTCCTTTCGAAGCATCGGACGGGCGAGAACATCGCTCCCGATGTAGTGGAGGCCTATCGTAAGGTTGTGGCCGTTCTGCCGCGCTTTCAGATTGAAGCCGGACGCGATTTGAATTACAAGGTGTGTTATCCGCGGGCCAGCTTCGATCGCCAATCCATTTCCTGGGACTTGAACTATTTCAAGTATTACTTTCTGCGGCTTGCGGGCATACCTTTCAGCGAGCAGGCGCTGGAAGACGACTTTGACAGCCTGACGACGTTCCTGTTGAGCGCTGACTGCGACTACTTCCTCTATCGCGACTTCCAATCCCGCAACATAATGCTGCGAAGCGGCCAGCCGTTTTTCCTCGACTATCAAGGCGGCCGCAAAGGCGCGCTCCAGTATGACATCGCTTCCCTTCTGTACGATGCCAAGGCTGACTTGCCGCCTGAACTGCGGCAGCAGTTGCTCGATCTCTATGTCGACACGCTAGGCGGATTTGTCGATGTGAAGCGCGAAGCCTTTCTGCATTATTTCTATCCCTACGTTTATGTACGGATCCTGCAGGCGTTGGGGGCTTATGGCTTTCGCGGGTTTTATGAACGCAAGCCACATTTTCTGCAAAGCGTGCCGTACGCGCTGAAGAACCTGCGCTGGCTGCTGCACAACGTAAAGCTGCCGATCGCGCTGCCCACGCTGATGGAAGCCTTTAACAGCATGCTGGCCTCGGAAAAGCTGCAGGGTTTGGCATCCGAAGCGGAAAACCTTACGGTG
>Ga0209624_10000231_pt1 | contig 50074 bp, 49 predicted proteins | sample JacPinW_OM2H0_O1_FD_188565 | JGI IMG/M metagenome (GOLD analysis project Ga0209624, IMG submission 188565) | Forest soil microbial communities from Algoma, Ontario, Canada - Jack Pine, Ontario site 1_JW_OM2H0_O1 (SPAdes) (version 2) | ecosystem: Environmental > Terrestrial > Soil > Boreal...
GAGGCGGCGATCGAATTGCGCATTGTCATGACCGACGGGGTCGGATCGCTGCGCGCAGACGGCCGGCGGGTGCGCCAGGTCTTGTTCAATCTTCTCTCCAACGCCATCAACTATTCGGAGGCAGGCCAGACCGTTACGCTAGCGGCGATGCGCCGCGGCGCGGAGATCGTGTTCAAGGTCAGTGACCGGGGACGCGGTATCCCCCCCGAGATGATCGATCGCGTATTCGAGCGCTTCGAAACGTTTCCCAACGGCTCCCGGCATCGCGGCCCTGGCCTCGGCCTGTCGATCGTGCGATCGATGGTCGAACTGCATCAGGGCCGGGTCCTGATCGACACGGCGCCGCGGGAGGGGACGACAGTCACCTGCATCTTTCCGGTGGATCCAGTGGAGGCGCCAGCGGCGAGCCCGCAACTCACGGCGCCGCCAAAGACGCAAGCGGTCCAGTAGAGGGTATGAACGGTCTCGCCGGTGTAACAGAAGAAGCGGGCGTTTGGAGCTTCGAGGCGCCGGATGAGGCGGCGACGGTCGCCATCGCCGCGGCGCAGGCGGCCTGGCTCGAGCCCGGCGACTTCGTTGCTCTCGCCGGCGATCTTGGCGCCGGCAAAACCGCTTTCGCCCGCGGCCTCATCCGAGCTCTCGCTGAGGCGCCGGAACTCGAGGCGCCGAGCCCGACCTTCACCTTGATGCAGGTCTATGACGCCCCGCGCGGGTCGGTGGTCCACGCCGATTTCTACCGCTTGCGCGGCCCGACGGAGCTCGCCAACCTCGGCTGGGACGAGGCGATCGATGGCGCGGTCGCGATCGTCGAATGGCCGGAGAAGGTCACGCAGGCGCTGCCGGCCGACAGGCTCGAGGTCGACATCCAGTTTGATGCAAAACGCGGTCCCGATTTTCGCCTGCTGAGGTTGCGTGGGTTCGGAGCGATCAAGCCGCGCTTGTCGCTGGCGCTTGGCGTCGCGAGGCTGCTCGAGCGCGCCGGCTGGAGTGACGCAAGCCGCGAATTCCTGCAGGGCGACGCGTCGATTCGCGCCTATGAGCGGCTGACCAAGCCGACCGGCGAGACGGCGATCCTGATGATTTCTCCGCCTCGGCCGAACGGGCCCATCATCCGGTTCGGCAAGCCCTACGCGGCCATCGCCAAGCTGTCGCCCGACATCCGCGCTTTCATCGCCGTGGACGAGGGATTGCGGGGCCTCGGCTATTCGGCGCCTGCCCTCATCGACTACAGCGTCGATCAAGGCCTTGCGCTGCTCGAAGACTTCGGCTCGACGATCATCTCTCAAAACGGTGTTCCGGATGGCGCGCGTTATGCGCCGGCAATCGCGCTTCTGGCCGATCTGCACGGACGCGAACTGCCGCCGAGCTTGTCGGCCGGCGAGGAACCCTACGAACCGCCAGTCTACGACATCGAAGCGATGCTGGTCGAAGTCGAGCTCGTAAACGAGTGGTATGCGCCGGCGATCGCTCGGGTGACGCCCCCGTCGGGCGCGCGCATGCAGTTCCTGGCGATCTGGCGCGAGCTCCTGGCGCCAATCCTCGCTGGGCCCACCACCTGGACGCTGCGCGACTATCATTCGCCCAATCTGCATTGGCTGGCGGACCGGCAGGGGCTGAAGCGAATTGGCCTCATCGATTTTCAGGACGCGGTGATTGGCCCGCCGGCCTACGATGTCGTTTCGCTTTTGCAAGACGCGCGCGTCGACGTGCCGGAGGATCTCGAGATGCGTCTCGCCGCGCTCTATATGCGCCGCAGGACGGCCACAGACCCCACCTTTGACACCCAGCGCTTCGCCGCCGCCTATGCGGCGATGGGAGCCCAGCGCGCCACCAAGATCCTTGGCCTGTTCGCCCGGCTCGACAAACGCGATCATAAGCCTGAGTACTTGCGACACCTGCCGCGCATCGAGCGTTATCTCGCGCGCAACCTCGCCCATCCATTGCTTCAACCGCTCGCGGTCTGGTATCAGAACCACTTGCTCCGGGCGCTCGGCCCACCGCCGGTTAAATCAGACCCCGAAGACTGATCGCTGAGGCCCGATGAGCCTGCCTGTTCCGAAGACGGCCATGGTGTTCGCCGCCGGATTGGGGATGCGCATGCGGCCGATCACCGAGACGCTGCCGAAGCCGCTGGTCAAGGTCCATGGCCGCACGCTCATCGATTATTGTCTTGATCGTCTGGCCGATAGCGGCGTCGAGCGGGCGATCGTCAACGTGCATTGGCTCGCCGACCAGATCGAGGCGCACCTCGCCAACCGCCGGGCGCCAAAGATCATCATGTCAGACGAACGGTCGACGCTGCTCGACCAGGGCGGCGGGATCAAGCGCGCGCTGCCGCTGATCGGCGACGATCCTTTTCTGATCTGCAACACCGACGCGTTTTGGATCGAGGGCCCGCGCTCAAATATTGCGCGCCTGGCCCGGAGTTTCGATCCAGAGACAATGGACATCCTGCTGTTGGTCGCAGCCGGCGCCGGGGCGGTCGGCGTCGATTGGCCCGGCGATTTCGCCATGACCCACGACGGACGGCTTGAGCCGCGCGAGCCGCGCCACGTCGCGCCGTTCGTTTATACCGGCCTCGGGATCGTTAAGCCGCAGTTGTTCGCAAGCGAGACGGCGGAGGTGTTCCGCCTCGCCCCGTTCTTTCACGCCGCCGCGGCGAAGGGCCGGCTTTATGGCGTTCGCCTCGATGGCCTTTGGGTGCATGTCGGACGGCCGGAGAGTATCGCGGAAGCGGAAATCGCCATCGACCGCTCGACCCTGTGAGTGAAGGAGCGGCGCCCCAGTTTCCCAAATCAAGGGAATCATCTTATGCGGTCGGCCGTTCTTCTGGCCGATTGAGCGGGTGCGGCCCCGCTGAGGGTTTGAAAGCATGAAACTGCCGAACCAGATCGGCCCTATCCACTTCGTCGGCATCGGCGGCATTGGCATGTCGGGCATCGCCGAGGTGCTTCTCAACCTTGGTCATCAGGTTCAAGGCTCGGACCTGAGCGACAACGCCAACGTCAAGCGCCTGCGAGAGCAGGGCGCGACCGTTTTTGTCGGCCATGACAAGGCGAACCTCGGCGCGGCCGCGGTGGTCGTCATTTCGTCCGCGGTCAAGCGCGACAATCCCGAGGTCGTTGCGGCGCGAGCGAAGCGCATTCCAGTCGTCCGCCGGGCCGAGATGCTGGCCGAGCTGATGCGGCTCAAGCAATGCGTGGCGGTGGCCGGCACGCATGGCAAGACCACGACGACGTCGCTGGTCGCGACGTTGCTCGACGCCGCGGGGCTTGATCCCACCGTGATCAACGGCGGCATTATCAACGCCTATGGCACCAACGCGCGGCTTGGGGCTGGCGATTGGATGGTGGTCGAGGCCGACGAAAGCGACGGCACGTTCCTCAAACTCCCCGCCGACATTGCGGTTGTCACCAACATCGATCCCGAGCACCTCGACCACTTCAAGACCTTCGACGCCATCAAGGACGCCTTTCTGGCGCTGATCGGAAACTTGCCCTTCTATGGCTTCGCGGTCATGTGCCTCGATCATCCGACCGTGCAGGAACTCGTCGGCCAGGTTGAGGATCGACGCATTCTGACCTACGGCGAGAACCCGCAGGCCGACGTGCGCCTCATGGACGTCAACCTTGCGGGCGGCGTCACGCGATTTTCAGCGCTGATCCGGGATCGGGCGACGGGCAAGGCCACCTTCATTGATGATCTGGCGCTGCCGATGCCCGGCCGCCACAACGCCCTCAACGCCACTGCGGCGATTGCGGTCGCCCACGAATTGGGCGCGCCGATCGACGTCATTCGCAAAGCGATCGCCGGGTTTGGCGGCGTGCGCCGGCGCTTCACCCGCACGGGAACATGGAACGGCGTCGCCATCTACGACGACTACGGCCACCATCCGGTCGAAATCGCCGCGGTCTTGAGAGCCGCGCGGGCGGCGACCGAGGCTAAGGTGATCGCAGTCGTTCAGCCGCACCGCTTCACCCGGCTCGCCTCCCTGTTCGACGCCTTCGCCACCTGCTTCAACGACGCCGACAGCGTCATCGTCGCCGACGTCTATGCGGCTGGCGAGCAGCCGATCGAGGGCGTCGACAAGGCGGCGCTGGCGACCGCGATCGCGGCCCACGGCCATCGCCATGCGCTGATGCTGCCCTCGCCCGAGAAATTGGCGGGCATGGTGCATTCGCTGGCGAAGCCGGGCGACTATGTCATTTGCCTCGGCGCCGGATCGATCACGCAATGGGCCTATGCGCTGCCCGCCGAACTTGCCGCGCTCGACAAGGCCTGACGCTTCGCCGATGCCCTTTCCCGGCCTTGAGGCGATTGCGTTTAGGGTGGCGCGGATTGTAGCCGCGCTTGCTAAGCGCGGCGACGCGGTCGCCGACCGCGTCTTCAACGGCCCGATTCGATGGAATTGAAATCTCATCTGGTCGACGAGATCAAGGCGCGGGCGCCGAAGGTGCGCGGACGCCTCACAGCCGACGCTCCGATCGCCGAGGCGACCTGGTTCCGGGTCGGCGGTCCGGCGGAGGCCCTGTTTTCCCCGGCCGACGAGGACGATCTCGCCTATGTCCTGTCGGCTCTCCCGCGCGAGATCTCAGTCACCACCATCGGCCTCGGCTCGAACCTGATCGTGCGCGACGGCGGCGTGGCCGGACTCGTCATTCGGCTCGGCGGCCGGGCCTTCGGCGCGGTCGAGATCCTGGACCGCTCGCGCATTGTCGCCGGCGCTGCTACGCCGGACCTTCATGTCGCCAAGGCCGCTGCAATCGCAGGCGTCGATGGCTTGGCGTTCCTGCGCGGCGTGCCCGGCTCGATCGGCGGGGCTTTGGTCATGAACGCCGGCGCACATGGCGGCGAGGTGAAGGACGCGCTTGTCGAAGCGCGCGGAATCGACCGAACGGGCGCCAAGCGCGTGTTTTCGAACGCGGAGATGGGCTTTTCCTATCGCCGCACCTCGGCGCCGGATGACGTCGTGTTCACGGGCGCAACCTTTCAAGGGCGCCCGGGGGATTCTAAGGCCATCGAGGCCGATATGGAGCGCATCACCCGCGCGCGCGAAGCCTCGCAACCGATCCGCGAGAAGACCGGCGGCTCGACGTTCAAGAACCCGCCAAGACTAAAGGCATGGGAGTTGATCGACAAAGCCGGATGCCGGGGTTTACGCCTCGGCGGCGCTCAGGTGTCGACCATGCACTGCAACTTTCTCATCAATCTTGGCGACGCGACCGCCGCCGATCTCGAAGCCCTTGGCGAAGAGGTCAAGCGCCGGGTGTTCGAGACGACCGGAGTAGCGCTCGAATGGGAAATCAAGCGCATCGGCGCCGCCGCGGCGCGTGGTCCTGCGGTCTCTCAGGAGCCAAGCCGCCCCAAATAGGACCCGAGCCGATTTTCTGCGTCTCCCGGCTTATGGAACCCCTGCTGGAACAGGGTCTTGATCTTGTCTTGCGCCGCCGGCCGAACAATCGAAGCCATGCAGGCGTCCCACCCGGCCGCGATTTCGACGTCGGGGGGCAAGCTCGCGGCGTTCACAAGACGCTTCGTGTGCGCGATCGCCCATTTGTCGAACGAAGCGATGCGGGTCGCGAGCGCGTCAACAAACCCATCGAGCTCCGCGTCCGGCAGCGACCGGTTCACATAGCCGTAAGCCTCGGCGAGGTCGCCGCCGATGTCGTTGGACGAGAGCAGCACTTCCAAGGCGCGGTTCCGGCCCATGAGGCGCGGCAGTCGAGCCATGGGTCCGCCGCCGGCGACCAAGCCCACGCCCACTTCCCACTGGGACAGAATCGCTTTTTCCCGACTCGCGAAACTCATGTCGCAGGCGAGCGCAATCTCGCTTCCGTTCCCCGTCGCCCGACCCCTGATCAAAGCGATTGACACGACAGGCGCATGCGTGAGGCGCACGAGGATGTCCGGCCATGCCTCCAGCCCCGTAGGCCCTTGAGGGATGTCGGTCAGATCCTTGAGCTTGGCGTTGAAATCGCTGTGGTTCAAAAAGAACCCTTCGACAGCGCTGTCGAACACCACGACCCTGAGTTCTTGATCGGCCTCGAGCGTCGCGACGATCTCGCGGAACTCCAGAACGAATTCAGGGCCCATCAAATTGAGCGGTGGATTGTCGAATGTGACCCGCCAATAGCTCGCTGACGACCGAGTGAGTTTGATCTGCCCCATCTTCGCTGTCTCCTCCGCTATGACCTCCCACAGGACCATAATCGAAACGCCGTATTGTGACGCCGCGTCGAAAGGCCCCGAGTCGGGCTGCGACTGCGCCCAATGGCGCAGCGGCGTGGACATTGCTCATTCAAACGACTTCAGTGCTTTCCTCGCCACGTCAATAAAGGCGCGAAGCTTCGGCGCAAGGGACGCACGCCGCGGATAGTACAGAAACAATCCACCAAATTCGACCGCAGTTTGCGGCAGCAGCCATTTGAGCCTGCCTTCGCTAAGGTGCGAGCGCGCCAGCGGTTCCGCAACATAAGCAATGCCTACGCCCGCCAGAACCAAACTCATGGCCTCCATAGGACCGGTCACCAAAGCCGTGCCCGACGTTTTCACAACGACCGGCTTCTGCCCATCGATCAGTTCCCAGTCGAAAATGGCGCCGGACGAGGAGTGGTGAAATCCAATGCAGTTGTGGTGATGTAAATCGGCGATCGACTTCGGCGCGCCTCTGGCGGCGAGATAGCTTCCCGAGGCGACGATAATATTCTTGTACGGTCCGGTCAGCCGCACCGTGACCATATCTTGATGGATCCACCTGCGATTTCTGATGCCGGCGTCGAAGCCCTGGGCAACGATGTCCACGTGCATTTGGCCGGTTATGACCTCGACGGTCAGCCGCGGGTGCTCTTGGGCAAGCTTTGCAAGGATTGGCGGCAGCGCCATCTCGAACGCGAAGAGCGGCGAATCAATTCGCAGCAGCCCAGTCACCTCGCCGCGTTCCGCCGTCAATCCGTCGACCGTGTGGCCGATATCGGTCAGCGCAGGTTCGACGCCGGCGACAAATCGGGTGCCCGCCTCCGTCAAGGAAACGCTGCGCGTCGTGCGTGCAAACAATGGGAGTCCGAGCCGGTCCTCTACGGTGCGCACGGCGTTGCTCACCGCCGAAGGACTCATCCGCAGCTCAGTCGCAGCGGCGGTGAAGGCGCGGTGTCGCGCAACAGAGACGACGATGGGCAAATGGCCCAAAAGGTCGCGGTCCATTCATGCACCTTATCGCATAACCCGTGCGGTTTGAACTCCCTAATCGAATGATGCCGGCGCGCTCATTTGATTGGCGTCGAACGATGCGTTCACCCGCCCGCCGTTCAGACATCCGCGCAACTGCGGTCGTGGGTTCGTTGTGGAGCAGCGTGTGGCGGCAAGAAACGACAAACTAATCGACGGTCTGACAGCCATGTACGAAATAATCGACTCGCTGGAGCCCTGTAAGAAGGGCATATTCCCCTACCCCTTGACGGACGACAATTCGTCCCTTGAGGCCAGTGGCGTCTCTGCGGCCTTTGCCGGAGGCTCGGAACTGTGGCGCCAGAACCTCTACGCCGAGCTCACGACGCTAAACCATTACGGCCTGGGCGGCGTCGGCTGCGCTCTCGTCGATGAGCTCTTTGCGCTCGCTGTTCGATCAAGGCGCGCGGTGCGCACCATCCGCGGTTCAGTCGCGGACTGACGAGAGACCCCCGAGAACTGCAAGGTTCGCGCCGCCTTCCGCAGGATTGGGGACATTATGCGCCCCCGCCGCACACTCCATGCAGTTTGAACTCTCTAATCGTGCGACCCTCGGCGCTCCATTTTCCTGCGTTAAACGGAGCGCTTCAGGCCGCTTTAACTGCGGTCTCGGCTGATTCCGACAGCGCAGCGGCCCGGCACGACGCGGCGTTGGCATAAATCTTGTTTAATCAAATTGCGGTATGTTCCCGGGTTGTGTGGCGGATCAGTCGGCGGAAGGACGATCGGAAGATTCGTTAGGAGAGGAAATCAACCAAGAGGGCGTCCGACCTTAAGGAGGTCCTCATGTTGAACAAGCGCTTTCTGGCCTTGGCCGCCGCTGTGGCAATTCTGCCGCAACTGGCGTTTGCCGCCGAAACCGGCCAGTGCGTCGATATCTCCGTGCCGAAGGCGGCGATTGAAACACATCACGGCAAGTGGATCGAGCTGACCCCGGAACAGTGGGAGTTCCTGCGCGGCATCTACGCCATGAACCCTGAGACCCCGCCCGGCCTCCCCTACGGCGACAAGGCGGCGCTGGCCAAAGTCGACGGCAATTCCGGCGGCCTCGTCTTCTTCATCGATGGCGACAAGGCCTGCACGCCGATGCCGGTCCCTCAGAAGCTTCTCAGCATGATTGACGACGTGGCGACGGCGAAAATCAGCCACGAGGGCGACGGGCTCTGATTCCGGTCGGGGCCGCGGCCGAAGGCGGCGCGGCTCCGGCTTCCTGCGTCGCAATCGCCGGCGGACAGACGGACGCTTGCTCGCCGCGACGATTCCGCGGGGATGCACCTCAGAACGGTTAGCTTCGCAACGTTCGACTGAGCGCCGGCAGCGCCGCGTGGGAGCGACGTCCGATAACAGTCAGGCGGCCAGTCGACCTGATTCTTGCGATCGTGAGCCCACATTACCCATTCATCTCAATACCTTACGATACTAATACAATGGTATATTGTTTATTATTGCTTTGCCGGGCGTCTTGTTCGAGTTGCAGAAAAATGAGCCTAAGAGCTTGAAAAGCTTGAGTCGCGCGCAGAATCGTACACCTGCCAGCGCGGTGCTTTGCCAGCCCTGGCGGGCCCTGCGGACGCCGAGCAAAGCGACAGCGCCGCGCCGGTCCGGCCCACGGCCCAAGACGAGTTGACGCGGAGACGGGGCGTGCGCGACACGTTCGGCCGGGGCGCGCGCCATGGGGCGCGATCGAGGCTGAACGGGGTCGACCATGACTTTTGTCTTGCGGGCAGTGCAGGTCATGTGCGTCATTTTCGCCGGCTGCATGCTCGGCATCCTGCTGCAGCATTCGCTTCCCAGCCAACATATCGCCGACGCAAAAAGCGCGATCACCACCATTCAGGGACTGGTGGCCTTGTTGCTCGCGCTGGTGTTGGGGCTTCTCATCTGGACTAGCTACGGCGTCTATTCGCAACAGCAGTCCGAAACGCATACCCTCGGCTCGCAGGTCCTGCAGCTCGATCTGGCCCTGGAGCGTTACGGACCAGGGGCCGATCGCGGCCGCGAACTCTTGAGGCAGGAGCTTATGGCCACGCGCGAGCGCTTCTGGGGCGGAGGCGGCGCCAGACCGGCGCGGGTGGCCTATAGCCAATCGCGCGCCGAGCTACGCGACTTCGATGGATTCTTCGCCGCCCTCAAGCCTTCCGACGATGAGCAGCGCCACCAGCTCGACAAGGGCCGCCAACTCTCGGCCTCCATAATCCAAACGCATTATCTGATGTCGAGGCAGCTCCTGAGCCCCATTCCGAAAGCGCTGCTCATTAGCGTCGTCTCCTGGGCGACGCTGCTCTTCACCTGCATTGGCGCGTCGTCGGGCGTAAACGCGCTGGCGATCGTTTATGAGGCGCTGGGGGCCGCAGCGGTGGCGAGCGCCATTTATCTCATTCTCGAATTCAGCCAACCCTATTTGGGACTGTTCAGGATATCGTCCGAAGGCGTCGATCAGGTGATCGCCGAAATGTCGGCCAATCGGCCGGGCGGCGATTGAAGTCCCCGCCCCGGCGATGGCCGGATTTCTAAACAAGTTAGCGGCGCTGCCTGCACAAATCCATTTCCTCGCCAGTTCTGCGCACCCGCTCGCCCAAGTCTGAGCTGTGACGCGCGTCACGGCGGCGGGCGGCGCGAAGCGTTAGCGGAAGGTCCAGAGGGAAGCCCTGACGAGATTGTCGCTCCTTCGTCCTTTAGGACGCGCCGAGGCGCTTCGTAGTCCAAGAGGAGAGTGTTCAAGAGGAGATTGAGTCATGACCCGTGTCGAGAGGCCGGCCGATTTTGATAGCGCTTACCCTTACGCGCACGCGACGTCCCGCGCATCGACCATCAAAACCTTAGCCCTGTTAGCGGCCTTGCTGGCCTACGCGGCCGGGTTCGTAATCCTCTATCCTATTGTCGCAGGCAGCGTGGCGAAGAGCGTGTCTGAAGGCAACGACCCAGCGATGATGCAATTCGTCAGCCCTTGACTGCTCGGCGCTCTGCTTCCCGGCCGGTAAGTTGGGCCACGCGAGGCTAGCTGTCCGCGCCGAGCCGATCGGTGTAAACGTGCTGGATTCCTTGAGGGTCCGTGACCACGTGCTCTCGGTCTCCGCCGCATTGGATCCATTGCGGCCCGATCGGCGCCTTGCCATGACCCCCGGGAATGTCGAGCATGTAGGTCGGCGTCGCTAGCCCCGAGAGACGGGCGCGCAACGCCCGCATCAACTCCTGCCCCCTGGCGATCGGCACCCGCCAGTGGGTCGTGCCGGGCGCGAGATCGCCGTGATGAAGGTAGTAAGGCTTCACCCGCGCCTCGACGAAGGCTCGCATCAGGTCGATGAGCGTTTCCGGGTCGTCGTTGACGCCCTTCAAAAGTACACTCTGGCTGACCAACATCGCGCCTTCGGCCGTGAGGCGCCGGCAGGCGAAGCGTGCGCTTTCGGTCAGTTCGCGCGGATGGTTGGCATGCACCGCGACCACCGTCGTCTTGCCTTCGGCCATGAGAGCGCGCGCCACCGCCTTTGACACCCGCTCCGGCGCGGCGACAGGCAGGCGGGTATGCCAGCGCAGCACTTTGACGTGGTCGATCGCTGCGAGCGCCTGGGTCGCCTCGGCGATGCGGCGGGGCGAGAGAGTCAACGGATCGCCGCCGGTCAGTATAACCTCCCAAATCCCCGCATGGGCGCGTATGTAGTCAAGAGCCGCGGCGAAGTCAGCCGCGCTGAGTGAGCCCGAGCCGGGACCCACCTGCTCGCGACGGAAGCAGAATCGGCAATAAACCGCGCAAACCGCGACCAACTTGATCAAGACCCGATCGGGATACCGATGCACCAGCCCCTTGACCGGGCTCATAGCGTCATCGCCAATCGGATCGTCACGCTCGGCGGGATCGCGGATGAGCTCACGTGGGTCAGGCACGAACTGACGCGCAATCGGGTCGGCCGGGTCTCCGGGTCGAATCAGCGCGGCAAGCGCCGGCGTGAGGCCGATCGCATAGCGCCTCGCGACGGCCTCGAGCTCCCGAAGGCGCTCCGGCTCGGCCAGCCCCGCTTCGACAAGGTCCTGGGGGCTGGTCAGGCGCCGCGGTTGGAGTCCAGAGGTCATTCGGCCTTCACGATAAGGGAAGATCCACGCGTGAGCGCTCGCGCGGCGGCGCTCGCTTGATCGGGCCCAGTTACGGGAATGGCGGCGGCGGAGCAAGGCGGGGTCTGGGCGCGAGAAGCGCCTGCGCGCGTCCTTCGCGATGTCGCGCCGGGCGCGGCCGGTCCGCGTCAGGACGCCCGGGCGCCTGCGCCAAGCCTGAGTGGCGCGCTGCTAACAAGGCAACAGATGGTGCGGACGGCGGGGGTCGAACCCGCACAGCCTTGCGGCCGAGGGATTTTAAGTCCCTTGCGTCTACCGGTTTCGCCACGTCCGCATGAAGCGCGCTTCTTTCACACTTCCCGGCGAAAATGAACCTTAGCCGCCTTTGTCGTTGGCGATCGGCGGCTGAAATGCCAGGCCCATGTCCCAGGGGAAATAGATCCACGTGTCCTGGGAGACTTCGGTGATGAAGGTGTCGACCAGTGGCCGCCCCAAGGGTTTGGCGTAGACGGCGGCGAAATGCGCTCTGGGCAGCATCTCGCGCACCACTTTGGCGGTGGCGCCGGTGTCGACCAGGTCGTCGACGATGAGGATCTTCGCCCCGTCATTGAGATTGGAGACATCGGGAGCGATCGTCTTGAGGACTTTGAGGCCGCCTTGCGTCTTGTAGTCGTGAAAGGACGCGATGCTGACCGTCTCGATCACCCGGACCTCGAGTTCTCGGGCGACAATCGCCGCGGGGACGAGACCGCCGCGAGTGATGGCGACGATGGCGTTGAACGGCCCTGCGGAAGCGAGCCGCCAGGCGAGCGCGCGCGCATCCCGGTGGAACTGGTCCCACGAAACCGGAAAAGCCTTGTCGCGGGGGGCGGGCGGCACGGGGCGGCTCCTTGACGCAAGAGATCGCCTGCTGCAATAGCAAGCGCGACGTCGATGGGCGAGCAGCCGCGCTGCCGAATCAACACTTTTCCAGTGCGAACTCTGGTCGAGGCTTAACGCGCCGCGGCGTCTTGGGAGACCGCGGCGAGCATCGCCTCGACCGCGGCCTTCGCCCCGGCGACCGCCCCTTCGTCCTTGCCGCGCACGACGATCTGGTTGTTGAAGCGCCCGTCCCTGTAGGACGGATAGGAGCCGATCGAGACATCCGGGTGCGCCGCGGCGATCGCGCCGAGGGGGTCGCCGTACCGGCCCTCGGGAATCCCCCCCGCCTCGATCGTCTCGACCCGCATGGTAGCGCCTGTCTTCATCGTCTTCACGGCGAAGTCGAGCATCGCCTGCATGACGGCGGGAACGCCGGCCATGACATACACATTGCTAACGCGGAAACCCGGCGCGATTGAGATTGGGTTCTCGATGAGCTCCGCAGTGGCCGGAATGCGCGCCATGCGCCGCCGCGCCGGCGTCAGGTCGCCAGGCGCGTAGCGCTGGAGCATCGCGGCGATGACCCGGGGATCCTCGTCAATCGTGACGCCAAACGCCCGCGCGACCGCGTCGGCGGTGATGTCGTCGTGGGTGGGGCCGATGCCTCCGGTCGTGACCACATAATCGTAGCGCCCCCTAAGGGCGTTGAGCGCCGCGACGATGTCGTCCTCGACATCGGGGACCACCCGCGCTTCCCGAACGTCCACGCCGATTTTCGCCAGATATTCGGCGATATAACCGAGGTTGCGGTCCTTGGTCCGCCCCGAGAGAATCTCATCGCCGATCACCAGGACGGCGGCGGTTACGATCGTCGGTTTGCTCATCGCCAAGTTCCCTCCGCGCGCGCAACATTTTGGACCCTGGCGCGACCTAGCGTGACGCTAGCATGAACGCCAGAAAAGTCCCCCAGGCCCGCAGACCCTTCCCGATCCCAAATTGGTGACTTGTCTTCGGCGGGAAGCGGGGCATATGTGTGAGGGTTTCTCCAGTATGGCAAGGGAACGCTGGTGGCGACGTCGACGACATTTGTGCTTGCAAACGAGAAGGTTGGCCGCCGCAGCGGGCAGATCCGTCTGCATGGGCCGGAAGAGTTCGCCGCGATGCGCAAGGCCGGCGCGCTGACCTCGGAAGCGCTCGATTTGATAGGTCCACGCGTCAAACCAGGGGTTACGACCGCGAGCCTCGACCGGTTCATATTTGAGTTTGCCCGCGACCACGACGCATATCCCGCGCCCTTGAACTACCGGGGCTATCGCAAGTCAGGATGCATCTCGATCAATCATGTCGTGTGCCATGGCATACCCGACGAGAAACCGTTACGCGACGGCGACATCCTCAATATCGACGTGACTCTGATCGTCGATGGCTGGCATGGCGATGCGAGCCGCATGTTTGTCGCCGGCGAGGCCCCACGGCGGGCGCAGCGCCTGATCGACGTAACCTACGAGGCGATGATGCGCGGCATCGAAGCGATCAAGCCTGGTGGTACGACGGGCGACATTGGCTACGCTATTCAAACCTACGCCGAGGCCGAGCGCTGTTCGGTCGTGCGCGACTTTTGTGGCCACGGACTCGGAAAGCTCTTTCACGACGAGCCGAATATCCTGCATGTCGGCCGAAAAGGTGAAGGCGTTCCGCTTCACCCCGGCATGTTCTTCACAGTCGAGCCCATGATCAATCTCGGCGGTTACGGGGTCAAAATTCTCGCTGACGGTTGGACCGCGGTGACGCGTGATCGGTCGCTATCGGCGCAGTTCGAGCATAGCGTCGGCGTGACGGAGACCGGGTACGAGATTTTCACTCTCTCGCCCACCGGAGCCGATCGCGCGCCAATCCGATGACCTCGGAAGCCGGCCGCGGAGGTAAGGCTCATCGGCCGCGCGAGCGACGCACTCAGCTGCATGAGGCAGGCGCGTTGGCGCTGACAGGCGTCCGAGCGCAGTCGCCCTTCGAGCCGGCGGAGCCCGAAGGCGGTGACGGCGAAACGCCCCATTATCATGGGCACCGCGAACGGTTGCGCGCCCGCCTCAGGGAAGCGGGTCCAGGCGCCCTTGCCGATTACGAACTCCTCGAGCTTATTCTTTTTCGCGCGATTCCGCGACGCGACGTGAAGCCGCTCGCCAAGAGCCTCATCGCCCGTTTCGGCTCCTTCGGCGAGGTGATCGCGGCCGATTCCGGAAGGCTCGCTGAAATCGAGGGCATGAGCGCCGGCGCCATCTCGGAATTCAAGATCGTCGAGGCCGCCGCGCAACGCTTCGCCAAGGGCGCAGTCAAGAAACGGTTGCCGCTCGGCTCGTGGAGCGAGGTGATCGACTATTGCCGCACGTCGATGGCGTTCGAAGGCCGGGAGAGCTTCCGGATCTTGTTTCTGGACAAGAAGAATGGTCTGATAGCTGACGAGGTTCAGGGGTCAGGCACCGTCGATCACACCCCGGTCTATCCGCGCGAAGTCATGCGCCGCGCGCTGGAATTGTCGGCGACAGCGATCGTGCTTGTTCACAACCACCCATCGGGCGATCCGACGCCATCGACGCAAGATATCAAGATGACGTTGGACATCATCGCAGTCGCCAAGTCATTGGGCGTCGCCGTCCATGACCACATTATCGTCGGACGCGACGGGCATGCCTCGCTCAAGGGCATGAGGCTGATCTGACATAGAGCGCGGGGCTAGAGAGCGCGGCCTCGAAAACGCTGGGCCGCCGCCAGATCGGCGGGCGTGTCGACGTCAAATGTCACCCCCATGTCGGAAGCTTCGACTTCAACCAGTTCGCGAGCGCTGAGCGCGCCAATGAGCCTGCGCGCGCCCTCGTCGCCTGTGAGGCGCGTCGCCCGCTCGAATAACCCCCGGCTCAGAACAACCGGATTGCCGCGCCGGCCTTCGCGTAAGGGGACGGCTGCAAGCGCATCCTTGCGCGCCAGGAAGGCGTCAATCAGAGCGTCAATGAGTCGGGGTCTGATCCAGGGCATATCGCCCAGGAGCACGAGCGCTCCCATAACATCTTCGCCGGGCATGGCGGATAGACCAACGCTCAGCGACGAGGCGAGGCCGCTCGCGAATTTCGGATTGAACGCAAGCTCAAGGTCGAGGTCAGCAATCGCACCTTCGACTGAGCTCCGCGCGTAGCCGGTGACGACGACGACTGGATGCGCCTTGGTCGCCAGCGCTGCCTCCACGACCCGCCGCACGATTGGCTTGCCGTCGAGTTTCGCTACGAGCTTTGTTGGGCCCATGCCGCCGCCGGCGCGAAAGCGCGACGACTGGCCCGCGGCAAGAATGATGGCGCCGACCCTAGTCATCGGGCGCGCGCGGCTGGGGACGCGAACCGATCTCCATAAGTAAGCCGCCGACGCCCATCGCGCGGATGTCTGCGTTGCGCACGGGAACGCCCGCCAGCACGCGCTGCAAGACCCAATCGAAGCCATTCTCTTTCGGCGACCGGGCGCAGCCCGGCGCTCCGATGATCGGGATCCCCTGGCGTTCGGCAAGCAGCAGCAGATTGCCCGGATCGACCGGCATGCCGAACCGTTCGATACGCCCTCCGATCGCTTCGATCGCGGCCGGAATGACGTCGCGGCGATCGGTGATGGCGGAAGCCCCGAACGCAATCAGCGCATCGCTGCCGTCGATCAACCGCGCGAGCGCTTTTGCGAGCGGCCCCACCTCATGCGGGACGATCTCTTGGGCGGCGAGGCGCGCGCCCGTAGGCGCGAGGCGCGCCTCGAGCACGCGCATGGTCTTGGATACAATCGAGGGCTTCAGACCCGGGAGCGTCGTTGAGACCACCCCGATCCGCATCGGCTTGAATGGCTGAACGGAGATCACGCCCGTCGGCGCCGCCGCGAGCGCAGCCTCCAGCGCGGGAGCTTGAGTCGCGAACGGAATGATCTTGATCGTCGCAACCATGTCGCCATCGGCGACGGCTCGATAGCGCGGCAGCGTCGCGACGGTGATCGCCTCATCGACCGCATTGACCCGGTCGATCGCGTCTGGCTCAATGAGCGCAAGCCCGGCGCGCTCAGCAAAAAGATTGACCCGCCCGGTAAATGGCGTCGAGCAACGCAGCTGCCGGCCGGCGAGGCGCTTGGCGAGCTTCAGCGCCGCCTCGTTCTCATCGACGTCGCCGGGCTCAAGCCGCGCCGCCACGACGCACTTCACGCCGGCCGAGCCAAGGGCCAACCGCCGCTCGCGGGTGAGAATGTCGCCCTTTTTGTAAGCGAGACCATCAATCCGCACGCCGTGCGCCAGGACGGCGCCCTCGGCCTCCTCGATTGGCGTCAAGCCGAATTTCATGCCGCCGCGCTCTCGCTGCGCAGCGGCTTTTTGCGCAGCGAAGCGACGATCTCGCCGATGATCGACACTGCGATTTCGGCCGGGCTGACCGCCCCGATGTCGAGCCCGATCGGCGCATGGATACGCGCCAGCGCGGCTTCGTCGAACCCTTGCGCGCGCATGCGTTCGATCCGCCTCGCGTGCGTCTTCCGCGATCCGAGCGCGCCGATGTAGAAACAATCGGCCTTGAGCGCGACGACGAGCGCCGGGTCGTCGATCTTCGGATCGTGGGTCAAAAGGCAGACGGCGGTGAAGCGATCGAGGGGCGCTTCGGCGAGCGCTTCGTCGGGCCACTTCGCGGTGACGGGCGTGTCGGGAAAACGATCCGGAGTCGCGAACGCGGTGCGCGGATCGATGATAGACACGTCAAGCCCCGCGATTCGCGCGATCGGCGCCAGCGCTTGCGAGATATGCACGGCCCCGATGAGGGTGAGGCGCGGCGCCGGCGCTTGAACTGTCAGAAAATAGTCCTCGCCCTGATGCGTGACCGTTGCGCTTTTGCCCATGCGCAGCGCCGCCTCCAATTCCGCTGCGAGAGGATCGGCGTCGACCGCTTCGGCGCGAACGAAGCGCTGCTCGCCGTCGGAAAGACGGGTCACGATGGCGCCGGCGCGCCGTTCGCCCCGAGCCAGGTTCATTGCCTTGAGGACGTCGAGACGCATCAGGCGAGCTTCTCGACATAGACCTTGATGCGGCCGCCGCAGGAGAGACCCACGCGCCAGGCGGTCTCGTCCGCGACGCCGAACTCAAGCATCCGCGGCGAGCCATTCGCGATCACGTCTGCCGCCTCTTCCACGACTGCCCCCTCGACGCATCCGCCGGACACGGAGCCGAGAAAATTCCCCTCTGCGTCAATGACAAGATGTGAGCCGATCGGGCGCGGAGCCGAGCCCCAGGTCTCGACCACGGTCGCAATCGCGACGTCTCGTCCGGCTTCTCGCCACGATTCCGCGGCGGCGAGGACGTCCTCATCTCGGGTCAGCATGGAAGCGTCTCCGTTATCCGTATGTAGCGCGCAACGAACCCGACTGGGACGTGCGCCGCCGCATAGGGCTTGCGAGCGAGATTTTGGCGCCCGCAAAGCCAGCGTCTGAAGAATGGCCCCGCCCCGGTCGCTCCGCAAGACTATAACGGAAAATCAATCGACCGCCAGGAGCCGCGCCTTTGGATCATCGGACGAGTCTCGACCGCCGGACAATGCCTGGCAAAGGTCGGCCATGCTGGCGAGATTGTGAATCGGGCGGAATGAATCGACGTAAGGCAGCAGGGTTCGGATACCCCCAGCTTTGGCGGCAAAGTCGCCAAAGCGCAGCAGGGGGTTGACCCAGATCACGCGCCGGCTTGATTTGGCGAGCCGGTCCATCTCGGCGCCGAGCTTGTCAAGATTGTCGCGCTCGAGTCCATCAGTGATGAGAAGGGTGATGGCGCCTTGGCCAAGCACACGGCGGGACCAATCCCGATTGAAGCGATGCAACGCCTCGCCGATGCGGGTGCCGCCGGACCAATCGAGCGCCATCACCGAACACTTCGCTAGCGCATCGTCGGGATCGCGGGCGCGCATGGCGCGGGTCACGTTGGTCAGACGGGTGCCAAACAGAAAGGTCGATACGCGCCGGGTTTCCCCCAGAACGTGCAGGAAGTGCAAAAAGAGGCGAGTATATTCGTTCATGGATCCGGAGATGTCACACAGGGCGACGACCGGCGGGGCTCGATCGATCGGCGAGCGGAACTCGAGGTCGATCACCCCGCCGGGCTGCAACGAGCGGCGGAAGCTGCGGCGCGCATCGACGCGAGCCGGGCGGCCGCCTGGTGCGAAACGTCGCGTTCGGCGCTTGTCTTCGGGCATCGCGAGCCGCTTGATCGCTTTGCGAGCCTCCTCGATCTCCGCCGCGCTCATCTGGGCGAAATCCTTCGAGCGCAAGATCTCCGCAGCCGACATTGTGAGGCGGGCGTCGAGTTCAATTGCGGGAGCCGGTTTGGCGTGGTCGTGAATCGACTTGAAAAGGGCGTCGGCGACACGACTGGCCCCAGCTTCCGGCGGCTTCGGGTCGGATTTGCTGGGCGCTCGCGGGGACATCATCGCGATCAGCTTTTCGGTGAAGCCCTTTCGCTTCCAGAAGATGCGGAACGCCTGATCAAACAGCAGGCTGTGCTCATGCCTCTTGACGAAGACAGCGTGCAGCGTGGTGTAAAAGTCCTCTCGATTCCCGACGCCCGCCGCCTCGATCGCTGCGAGCGCATCAAGCACCGCGCCCGGTCCGAGCGGGATCCCGGCCTCCCGCAGCGCGCGCGCGAAATGGAGGATGTTTTGCGCCAGGACGCCGCCGCTTGCAGGCTCGGCTTCTAAAATCGCGCTCATTTCGCTCGGGCCGAATTCACTCCGATCCGATCTCCATCCGGCGCAGCTCGGCGCGCGTGTCCTCGATCAGCGTCTGCGCCTTCGCGCCCTCTATTTTGGCGATGTCGTCCTGATATTTCAGTAGTACGCCAAGCGTATCGGAGACCTGCGCCGGATCGAGGGCCACCGCATCGAGTTCGGTCAGCGCGGCCGCCCAGTCCAGCGTTTCCGCGACGCCTGGCGACTTGAACAGATCCTGTTTCCGCAGGCGCTGGACGAACGCGACAAGCTCGGCGGTTAGTCGCTCCGGCGCACGCGGCGCCTTCGCGCGTACGATCGCCATCTCGCGCGCCAAGTCAGGATAGCCAAGCCAATGATAGAGACAACGACGCTTGAGCGCGTCGTGAATTTCGCGCGTGCGGTTGGAGGTGATGACGACGATCGGCGGTTCCGGCGCCGCCATGACGCCGAGCTCCGGAATTGTCACCTGGAAGTCGGACAGGATCTCGAGCAAATAGGCTTCAAAGGCCTCGTCGGCGCGATCGATCTCGTCGATCAGGAGCACCGGCGCCCCGTTGACGCCGGGCTCGAGCGCCTGCAGGAGCGGGCGCTTGATGAGATAGCGCTGCGAAAAGATGTCGTGCTCGATGCGATCCTTGTCATGCTCGCCGGAGGCTTCGGCCAGCCTGATCGCCATCATTTGCGCGGGATAGTTCCATTCATAGACCGCGCTCGCGACGTCAAGGCCCTCGTAGCACTGAAGACGGATCAGCTTTCGATTGAGCGAGGTCGCGAGAACCTTGGCGACCTCCGTCTTGCCGACGCCGGCCTCGCCTTCCAGAAACAGCGGCCGCCCAAGCCGCAGGCTCAAGAAAATCACCGTCGCCAGCGCGCGATCGCCGACATACGAGGCTCCGCCGAGCAGGGTTAAGGTTTCGTCGATCGAGGCCGGAAGGGCCGGCGTTTGCCCGGACAAATCAAACTCCGCGTCGAGAATCCGCAGCACCCTGCGAAACGCATCATGGCGGGGTCAAGCCCCGCCATGGAAAGAAAGCCCCGCCAGGAGAAAAAAGATCGAAGCTTTCGATCCTACGCGCGCGTCAGGCCGCTGCGACCGCGCGCTTCGCCATCACGCCGATCAGGTGCGCACGATAGTCGGCGTCGGCGTGCATATCCGAGTTGAGGCCGCTCGCATCCATCGAGACGCCCTCGAGGGCGGCCGGTGAGAAATTCGCGCTCAACGCGGCTTCGAATTCCTCCGCGCGAAAAACGCCGCTCGAGCCGGCGCCGGTCACGGCGACGCGAACGCCGCCGGCGGTCTTGGCGACAAAGACACCAACCAGCGCGTAGCGCGACGCCGGGTTGCGGAACTTCATGTAAGCGGCTCTTTGCGGGATCGGAAAGCTGACCTGGGTGATCAATTCACCAGCCTCGAGCGCCGTCTCAAACAGGCCGGTAAAAAAATCCTGCGCCGGAATGCGGCGCTTGTTGGTGACGATCGTGGCGCCGAGCGCAAGCGCCGCCGCCGGATAGTCTGCGGACGGATCGTTGTTGGCGAGCGAACCGCCGATCGTTCCCATATTGCGAACATGAGCATCGCCGATAAGGCCGGCGAGAGACGCAAGCGCTGGAATCGCCGCTTGCACGACATTGCTGCCAGCGACGTCTGCGTGCCGGGCCATGGCGCCGATCACGAGATCGTCTCCTTCGCGGGCGATACCGGCGAGCTCGTGTACGTTCTTGAGATCAATGAGCGCAGCCGGCGACGCAAGACGCTGCTTCATAGTCGGCAGCAGAGTCATGCCGCCAGCCAGAACTTTGGCGTCCGGGTTTGCGAGATCGCCGACGGCGGCGGAGAGCGTCTCGGGGCGGCGATATTCAAAGGCGTACATTGTCGAATTCTCCCAATGAGGGACAGAAAGGGAAGCGGAGCTATTCCGCCGCGCGCTTTATCATGGTCTTTTGCGCGGCGCGCCAGACGACCTGCGGGGTCGCGGGCATCGCCACGTCTTCATGGCCGAGCGCATCGGTCAGCGCGTTGATGACGGCTGGCGGCGAAGCGATCGCGCCCGCTTCGCCACAGCCCTTGATGCCGAGTGGATTGGAAGGGCAGACAGTCTCGATCGTCTCGATTTTGAACGAGGGCAGGTTATCGGCGCGCGGCATGCAATAGTCCATGAAGCTCGCCGTTAAGAGTTGGCCGTCATTGTCGTAATGCGCGCCTTCGAGCAGCGCCTGGCCCACGCCCTGGGCGATGCCGCCGTGGACCTGGCCTTCAACAATCATCGGATTGATGAGTTTGCCGAAATCGTCGACAGCAGTCCATCGGTCGATCGCGACGGCGCCGGTCTGCGGGTCAACCTCGAGCTCGCAAATGTGAACTCCGGCCGGGAAGGTGAAGTTTGTCGGGTCCCAGAACGCGCTCTCTTTCAAGCCAGGCTCGAGCTCCTGGCCGTTGAATTTATGCGCGATATAGGCCTGCAGCGCCACTGAGCCGAAGTCGATCGACTTGTCGGTGCCCTTGACCGTGAACTTCCCGTCTTTGAACTCGATATCCCCTTCCGCGGCCTCGAGCACGTGGCCCGCGACCTTCTTCGCCTTGGCTTCGATCTTGTCGAGCGCCTTGAAGATCGCCGACATGCCGACGGCGCCAGACCGGGAGCCATAGGTGCCCATGCCCATCTGAACTTTGTCAGTGTCTCCGTGGACGATCGATACATTTTCCATCGGAATGCCGAGACGACTGGAGACGAGCTGCGCGAATGTGGTCTCGTGGCCTTGGCCGTGACTGTGCGAGCCCGTCAGAACCTCGACCGTGCCGATCGGGTTGACGCGCACTTCCGCCGATTCCCAAAGGCCGACGCCGGCGCCGAGCGAACCGACCGCCGCAGACGGCGCTATGCCGCAAGCTTCGATATAGGCCGAGATTCCGAAGCCGCGTAATTTGCCCTTGGCCGCGGACGCGGCTTTCCGTGCTGGCAGGCCCTTGTAGTCGGCAAGCGCGAGCGCCTTGTCGAGCGCGCCGGCGTAATCGCCCGCGTCATAGGCCATGATGACTGGCGTCTGGTGCGGAAACGAATTGATGAAGTTCTTCCGCCGAAACTCGGCCGAATCTTGTCCGGTTTCACGCGCGGCGATTTCGACCAGGCGCTCGACGACAAACGTCGCCTCCGGACGCCCGGCGCCGCGATAGGCGTCGACAGGCGCGGTGTTGGTGTAGACCGCGTCGACTTCGCAATAGATGCTCGGGATGGCGTATTGGCCCGAGAGCAGCGTCCCATAAAGATAGGTCGGCACGGAGGACGCAAACGTCGAGAGATAAGCGCCGAGATTGGCGATCGTATGCACGCGCAAGCCCGTGATCTTGCCGCCCGCGTCCAGCGCGAGTTCGGCATGCGTGACATGGTCGCGACCGTGCGCGTCCGAGAGGAACGCCTCCGTCCGATCCGAAGTCCATTTGACAGGCCGGTCGATCTTCTTCGCCGCCCACGCGCAGACCGTCTCCTCAGCATAGATAAAGATTTTCGAGCCGAAGCCGCCCCCAACATCGGGCGCGATGACGCGAAGCTTATGTTCCGGCGCAAGGCCGATAAAGGCCGAGAGAACGAGCCGCGCGACATGCGGGTTCTGGCTTGTCGTATAAAGTGTTATCGTGTCCGTCCCTGAATCGTAGTCGCCGACGGCGGCGCGCGGCTCCATCGGGTTCGGGACCAAGCGGTTGTTGACGAGGTCGAGCTTGGTCACATGTTTTGCGGCGGCGAAGGCCGCATCGGTCGCAGCCTTGTCGCCGAGATGCCAGTTGTAGACCGTGTTGCCGGGCGCGGCGTCGTGGATTTGCGGCTGACCGGCCCGCGCCGCGCTCGCCGTATCGGCGACTGCCGGCAGCTCGCCGTATTGGACCGCGATCTTTTCTCCAGCTTCTCGCGCCTGCGCATAAGTGTCGGCAATCACGACGGCGACATGATCGCCGACGTAGCGCACCTTGCCCTGGGCCAGCGCTGGATGGGCGCCCGCCTTCATCGGCGAGCCGTCCTTCGAATGGATCATCCAGCCGCAGATGAGACCGCCGACCTTATCGGCCGCAATGTCGTCGCCGGTGAAAATGGCAACCACGCCCGGCGCTTTGAGGGCCACAGAAAGGTCGATGTTGTCGATCGTCGCGTGCGCGTGGGGGGAGCGCAGGAAATAAGCGAAGGCCTGCCCGGGACGATTGACGTCGTCGACGTAACGGCCCTTGCCGGTGATGAAGCGGATGTCTTCAGTGCGCTTGACGGAGGCGCCGAGTGCGGTCACGCCCATGATGTCTCTCTCCCTTTGGACGGCATTGAAGCGTCCTTGTTATTCGGCCGCTTGAGGCGTCGCGGCGGCGCCCATCTCGCGCGCGCCTTGGGCGATCGCTTTCACGATATTGTGGTAGCCGGTGCAGCGGCAGATGTTGCCTTCGAGGCCGTGGCGGATCGTGTCTTCGTCAATGTTCGAGCCCTCGCGATTCACGAGGTCGACGGCTGACATGATCATACCCGGCGTGCAGAAGCCGCATTGCAGGCCATGATTGTCCTGGAACGCCTGCTGCATCGGGTGCAGCTTGCCGTGCGTGGCGAGGCCTTCGATCGTTCTGACCTCCGCGCCATCGCAGCTCGCCGCGAGCACCGTGCATGACTTGATCGCGCGGCCGTCGACGTGAACGACGCAGGCGCCGCATTGCGACGTGTCGCAGCCGACATGCGTGCCAGTCAGGCGCAGATTTTCGCGCAAGAATTGCACGAGCAGCGTCCTCGGATCGACATCCGCCGACGCCGGGCGGCCGTTTACCGCCATAGAGACATGAATCATCCCGTTATCCTCCCGAACCAAGATTTTTGGGCGCCGCGTCAGCCGTCGCCTCGCTGGGATTGCCTAAAGGAGTCGCCGAATCAGCTTCGCTAACCGGCGCAACGCCGTCAGTGGCGGCTGCTGCGAAATTAGAGAAAAACTTATCGGCCATATTCTTGGCGACGCCGTCGATCAGGCGCGAACCAAGCTGAGCGATTTTGCCGCCGACCGTCGCCTCAACGTCGTAGTGGAGGAGCGTGCCCGCGGGCGCATCGGCGAGCGACACTTTTGCGCCTCCTTTGGCAAATCCAGCGATGCCGCCTTCGCCTTCGCCCTTGATCGTGTAGCCGACGAGCGGAACGATGTCCGTGAGTTCAACCTTGCCTTTGAAGGTCGCCGAGACCGGTCCGATTTTTATTTTGACGACGGCGGTGAAACCGTTGTCGCCTATTTTCTCCAACGATTGGCAACCGGGGATTGCGGACTTGAGCACTTCAGGGTCGTTCAGCAGCGCCCAGACTTTGGGTCTCTCGGCGGGCAAAGTCACTTCGCCCGTCATCGTCATCGCCATGAACGCTTCCCTTCAAAAAATACTCCGCCGATCTCCCGCGTGTTCGAGATCAGCGATGATGTATCAGCAGCATTTCGCAACGCGCGAGAAATATCAAGACGCCGCCGTGCTCTCATTCCTATAATGACGATACTAGTTTCCAACCGGATTGTTATTCCAAGCAACGATCTTGTGCACTATCCGATATATTCTCTTGGATACTACGGAGAGTGCCGCAACATTTCGGAGCTCTTTGGCCGTCAAGACGATACAGGGAAACGCGCCGGCGTTGGGTTGCCGCGCGCTTGTATGACAGCTAGTCTGCGGAATCTGGGCGAGCGATCTGACCGGTGCGCAGCATCGGCGGGTCGAGAGCGAGCAACGACAGGACGGCCGAACGTCGATGGCACGTTTCCTGCGAAGCGGGGAGAAAGAGGAGGGCGGGTTGTCGCATGGATAATTTCCTGCAGCAGCTGATTAACGGGCTCACGCTGGGGTCGATCTACGGACTTATCGCCATCGGCTACACGATGGTTTTCGGCATCATCGGCATGGTCAATTTCGCCCACGGCGACGTGTTCATGCTGTCCGCCTTTATTGCACTGATCATATTCATGATTTTGACCCAGATTTTGCACCTGGGGTCGCTGCCGATCGCGTTTGTCGTGGTGCTGGTCGGGGCCATGGCGCTGACCGCCTTGTGGAACTGGGCGATCGAACGGCTCGCGTACCGGCCGCTGCGCGGATCGTTTCGGCTCGCGCCGCTCATTTCGGCGATCGGAATGTCGATCTTTTTGTCAAATTTTGTCCAGGTGGTTCAGGGGCCGCGCAATAAGCCTGCTCCCCAATTGCCCAATCATGTCTTTAATATCAGCGGGAACGTCACCTTGTCGGTGCGCCAGATCCTCATTGTCATCGTCACGGCCATCCTGCTCGCGGCCTTCTGGTACCTTGTTCAACACACCTCGCTTGGGCGGGCGCAGCGCGCCTGCGAGCAGGATCGCAAGATGGCGGCGCTGCTCGGGATCGACGTCGACGCAACGATTTCGATCACCTTTGTGATCGGCGCCGCGCTGGCGGCGGTCGCGGGGGTCATGTTCGTGATCTATTATGGCGTGGTGAATTTCGCTGACGGCTTCGTGCCCGGAGTCAAAGCCTTCACCGCGGCCGTGCTCGGCGGCATCGGCTCGTTGCCCGGGGCGGTGCTAGGCGGCCTCCTGATCGGCCTCATCGAAGTGTTCTGGTCGTCCTACTTCACCACTGACTACAAGGACGTGGCCGCGTTCATGATCCTGGCGATCACCCTGATCTTCATGCCGTCCGGCATTCTCGGCAGGCCGGAAGTCGAGAAGGTCTGAGACATGAGCGCGCCCTCGCAAACCTCGGAGATCGCGGCCCCCGTTGCAACCGCGGCGCAACTCGTTCCCGCGCTCCGGACCGCCGCGGCTGCCGGGCTCGTCGCCTTCGGCCTATCGTTCCCCATCATCAGCTACCATGCCGAATCGAACATCAACAACGAGCTCGTTCTGATCGGGCGCTGGCCCCTCTCGTTCGCCATCGCGGCGATCGTTTTCGCGTTCGTTTTCTTGCGGCAGATGGCGCGGGCAGACTGGCGAATTTGGTTCGACCGCGTCGGTTCGATCGCCGCCGGCGGCATGGGCGGGGCGCTGGCGCAAGCGGCGCGGGAAGGCGAGGGCACGGCCCCGCCGTCGGCCGCCCGGCTGGCGTTCGGGCGTTATTTCGGCCCGTTCATGCTTGGCCTGGTGATATTGTTCCCACTCATCGCCCTCGGCCTCCTTGGGCCGAGTGGATCGTTGAAATGGATCAATAACTACGGCGTCCAGATTCTAATCTACGTGATGTTGGGTTGGGGGTTGAACATCGTGGTCGGCCTAGCGGGCCTTCTCGACCTCGGCTACGTGGCCTTTTACGCGGTCGGCGCCTATTCGTATGCGCTGCTCTCGACCACTTTTGGCCTGTCATTCTGGATCTGCCTGCCGCTCGCCGGAATACTTGCGGCGATGTGGGGGGTCATCCTCGGCTTCCCGGTGCTGCGGCTACGTGGTGACTATCTTGCAATCGTGACGCTCGCGTTCGGCGAAATTATCCGGCAAGTGCTCATCAACTGGGTCGACCTGACCAACGGCTACGCCGGCATCAGCGGGATTCCGCACGTATCGTTCTTCGGCATACCGTTTACTGACGACGACGATGGGTTCGCGGCGATCTTTCACCTGCCCTATTCGCCGATCTATCGCACAATCTTTCTCTTTTATTTGATCCTCGCGCTCGCGCTCCTGACCAATTTCGTGACCGTTCGCCTCCGCCGATTGCCGATCGGCAGGGCCTGGGAGGCGCTTCGCGAGGACGAGATCGCCTGCCGGTCGCTGGGCATCAACACCACCACCACCAAGCTCACGGCGTTCGCGCTCGGCGCGACGTTCGGCGGCTTCGCCGGTTCGTTCTTCGCCGTACGGCAGGGATTCGTGAGCCCGGAGAGCTTCACCTTCATCGAGTCGGCGACGATCCTCGCCATCGTGGTCCTTGGCGGCATGGGCTCTCAACTTGGCGTCGCAATCGCTGCGGCGGTGATGATCGGCGTTCCCGAACTCATGCGCGAGCTCGACTGGATGAAAAGGATATTCGGCGAGGACTTCGATCCGACACAGTACCGCCTGCTGCTGTTTGGCGCCGCGATGGTCATCATGATGATCTGGAAGCCGCGGGGTCTCGTTTCGACGCGCTTGCCCTCCGTCTTCCTCAAGGTGCAAAAGGCCGTGTCCAGCGATCTCGTCAAAGAGGGACACGGCTGATGAACTGGCTGACAGGCCCGCTGCTCGCCGTCGAGAACCTTACAATGCGGTTCGGCGGCCTCGTCGCGGTGAACGCGTTCAGCTTTGCGGTCGGAAGGGGAGACATCACCGCGCTCATCGGCCCGAACGGCGCGGGCAAGACGACTGTCTTCAATTGCGTCACCGGTTTCTACAAACCGACTGAGGGGCGACTCGCGCTTGCCCGCGATGGCGTCGCAACACCGGAGGACATCGCCGCCGTCACCCGTTCAAGCGGGCGCCACGCAGCAACCGCGAATGGCGAACTCTTTCTCTTGGAGCGCATGCCCGACCACGAGATCGCCCGCAAGGCGCGGGTGGCGCGCACCTTCCAGAACATCCGGCTTTTCCAGGGCATGACCGCGCTCGAGAACCTGCTGGTCGCTCACCACAATGCGCTCATGCTCGCAAGCGGCCTGACCGTGCTCGGTCTGATCGGGGCGCCGAGCTATCGCCGCAAAGAGGCCGATTGCATCGACCGTGCGAAGTACTGGCTCGACAAGATCGGGCTTACCGACCGGGCCGATGACCCGGCGGGCGAATTGCCTTACGGCGCCCAACGACGGCTGGAGATCGCCCGTGCGATGTGCACCGATCCGGTGCTCCTCTGCCTCGACGAGCCGGCTGCAGGACTCAACCCTCGCGAATCCGCCGAACTCAATGCGCTCCTACGATCGATCCGCGCCGACCACAGTACGTCGGTGCTCTTGATCGAGCATGACATGACGGTCGTCATGCAGATCTCTGATCACGTGGTGGTGCTCGACTACGGGGTGAAGATCGCTGACGGCACGCCGGCGGAAGTCCGCGCCGATCCGAAAGTGATCGCCGCCTATCTCGGCGTCGAAGACGAAGAGGAAGTTGAGCAAATCGAAAAGGAACTGGAGCAATGAACGTTGCGGCGGTTGCGCAGACGCCGCTCCTGCAACTCCGTGGGATCGAAACCTTCTACGGGAAGATCCAGGCGCTCCGGGGCGTCGACATCGACGTCAACAAGGGTGAGATTGTCACTCTGATAGGGGCCAATGGCGCCGGCAAATCGACGACGATGATGACGATCTTCGGCGCGCCGCGCGCGCGCAACGGCCGCATCACGTTCGACGGCCACGACATCACCAACTTGCCGACGCACATGATTGCGCGCCTCTCAATCGCTCAGTCGCCCGAAGGGCGCCGCATCTTCCCGCGCATGACCGTGTTCGAGAACCTGCAGATGGGTGCCTCGATCAACAATTTCGCCAATTTCGACGAAGATCTTCAACGCATGTTCGCGCTTTTTCCGCGCCTCAAGGAGCGCGCGCCGCAGCGCGGGGGAACGCTGTCGGGCGGCGAGCAGCAGATGCTGGCGATTGCGCGCGCTCTCATGAGCCGGCCCCGATTGCTGCTCCTGGACGAGCCTTCGCTTGGACTTGCGCCCCTCGTGGTCAAGCAGATCTTCGAGGTGATCGCTGAGTTGAACAAGACCGAGGGCCTGACCGTTTTCCTGGTCGAGCAGAACGCCTTTCATGCACTCAAGCTCGCCCATCGCGGCTACGTGATGGTCAACGGCGCGATCACGATGCAGGGCGGGGGCGCCGAGTTGTTGGCGCGCCCTGAGGTGCGCGCCGCCTATCTCGAGGGGGGTCATTGATGGGCGGCGTCCTTTGGTCGGATTCACCTTACGGACTGTTCACATTTATCCTCATCACGCTGGTCCTGGGCGGGGCCGGCGCCTGGGCGACCGGAAGGGCGATCGCCAAGACTTGGAGGCCTCTGGCGACGCTAGCGCCCTACATGGTCTTTCTCACCGCCGCCGTGCGCTTTCTTCACTACGCGCTCTATGGCGAGCCGCTGCTGTCGCCCGCTCTCTTCCTAAGCGCCTTCATTTGGATGATCGGAGTCGCCGCGCTCGGCTATCGGGCCATGCGCGCGACGCAGATGGCGACCCAATATTCCTGGGCTTATGAAAGTTCCGGGCTGAACTGGCGCGCGAAAGGAAATGGTTGAATGAGCACTCGTCGGTCGATCAAACCTTTGTGTTTTTTAAGGTGACTCTTGACCAAAAACAGGAAAGTATCGGCCTTCAAGGTGGAATTGTTTTCTGCCAAAGGCGCCGGGGAGGGCCGGGCGCCCGTAACTCATGGGAGTAGTTGAATGACTAAACATTGGTTGTCCGGGGTCGCGCTTGCCGCGGCTCTGGCGTTCTCTGGCGCCGCAAACGCGCAGATCAAGATGGGCGTGGCCGGACCGATCACCGGACCGAACGCCGCCTTCGGAGCCCAACTTGTGCAAGGCACGACTCAAGCAGTCGAGGACATCAACAAGGCCGGGGGGATTCTCGGGCAGCAGATCACCCTCGAACAGGGCGACGACGTGTCGGATCCCAAGCAGGGCGTGTCGGTAGCCAACAAATTCGTCGGCGACGGCGTCAAGTTCGTGGTCGGCCATTTCAACTCCGGCGTGACGATTCCCGCTTCCGACGTCTATGCGGAAAACGGCATCCTGTTCATCACCCCGTCAGCGACAAATCCCAAGATCACTGACCGCAAACTCTGGGATGCGTTCCGCACCTGCGGCCGCGACGACCAGCAAGGCATGCTGTGGGCGGAGCTCGCGCGCGACAAGCTCAAGGGCAAGAAGATCGCGGTCGTGCACGACAAGACGACCTACGGCAAAGGCCTCGCCGACGCCGCGCTCGACAACATGCACAAGTTCGGCGTCAAGGAAGTCCTCTATGAAGGCGTCAACACCGGAGAGAAGGACTACTCGGCGATCGTCTCCAAAATCAAGGAATCAGGCGCCGACTATCTGATGTGGGGCGGCCTGCATACTGAAGGCGGCCTCATCATTCGGCAAATGCGCGACCAGGGCATGAAGACCATCATGATCTCCGGCGACGGCATTACCGACAACGAATTCTCGCAAATCGGCGGTCCAGGTGTGGAAGGCACTTTGATGTCGTTCGGTCCTGACCCGCGCAACAATCCCAAAGCTAAGGACATCGTTGCGGAGTTCAAGGCGAAGAACTTCGATCCGGAAGCCTATACGCTCTACGCCTATGCCGCTGTGCAGATCATGAAGCAGGCCGCAGAGAAGGCGAAGTCGCTTGATCCGAAGAAGGTCGCGGAAGCCATGCATTCGGGCATGACCTTCGACACCGTTATCGGCCCCATCGCCTATGACAAGAAGGGCGATCGCACCAGCGTCGACTATGTCTGGTACGTGTGGAAGAAGGGCGCCGACGGCAAGATCACCTACGAGCAGATCGGCTCCTGACGGGCCGGGCGGCGGGGCGGTCAGCGCCAGCGGTTCCGCCTTGCTCATGAACGAGGAAACCCGCCGTCCCCGGCGGGTTTCTTTTTTCCGATCTCACCCGATCTGGCTGAACTGCGGGAAGGTTTCGATCAGCCAGATCGAAACGCTCTGAAACCCGCCAGTCAAAAAAGCGACGCCGGTCGCGACGAGCAGGACGCCCACGGCCTTCTCGATCCGGCCGAATTGCGTGCGCAGATGGCGCGACGCGCGGATGAAGGGCCCGATCGCGGCGGCCGCGAGGATGAAGGGCAGCCCTAAGCCGAGGCTGTAGACGGCGAGCAGAGCTGCACCGCTGGCGACCGTATCCCTGCTGCCGGCGACCGCGAGAATGGTGGCCAGAATCGGACCGATACAGGGGGTCCAGCCGAGGGCGAAGGCGAAGCCCATCGGATAGGCGCTCCACAGGCCCGCCGGTTTCTCGATCTCGAGCCGCTTCTCGCGCAGCATCACGCCGATTTTGAATAGGCCGAGAAAATGCAGGCCCATCACGATCACGCCGATCCCGGCCACGATCGATAAAGCATGGCTCCATTGCCTTAGCACCGTTCCCAACGCGGAGGCCGTCGCGCCGAGCCCCACGAACACAGTCGAGAAGCCCGCCACGAACAAAACCGCGGTGATGAGAATGTCGCGTTTGGCCTTGGTTTCGCTCTGGTCGGCTAGCGCTTCGACGCTCGCGCCTGCGAGAAAACAAAGATACGGCGCCGCGAGCGGCAGCACGCATGGCGAGATGAAAGAAAGGAGGCCCGCGCCAAACGCGGCAGGAAAGGAGACGTCGGCCATGGGGTGACAAATGGCCCTTCGACGACCGCGCGTCAAATAGGCCCGAGGACACGACCGCACCGACCAGATCACGTCCAACGGAGGGGGCGAGCGTCAGAACCCTGTTCGGACCGAGCGATTTCGGGCGCTCGGGAATCGTCATGGAAATCCTGGCCGTCCGTGATAGCGTTGCTCGGCTCGTGTGGACAGAGCGTCATGACCTCAGCATTCGGGGACGAAGGCTTGAGCGCATTGAACGGGGAGCGATGAGCATGGATCCCGTTGTCCTATCCCGAATCCAATTCGCGTGGGTCATTGCCTGGCATTTCCTCCTGCCCGCCTTCACCATCGGTCTCGCCGCCTTCATTGCGGTCCTCGAGGGGCTCAATCTTATCACCGGGCGCGAAATCTATCTTCGCATCTCGACGTTTTGGATCAAGATTTTTGCTGTGTCGTTCGGCATGGGCGTCGTTTCTGGGATCGTCATGCCGTTCCAGATCGGCACGAACTGGAGCCGTTACTCCGACGCCACCGCCAACGTTGTCGGGCCGCTGCTGGCCTACGAGGGGCTGACAGCTTTCTTCCTGGAGGCGGCTTTCCTCGGCGTGCTGTTGTTCGGACGCAAGCTGGTGCCGCCCTGGGCCCATTTCATCGCGGCGTTGATGGTCGCCTTGGGCACGCTCTTTTCGACCTTCTGGATCATCGCCACCAACAGCTGGATGCAAACGCCCGCCGGTTATGAAATCGTCGACGGCCGTTTCCTGCCGAAGGACTGGCTGCAGATCATCTTCAGCCCGTCCTTCCCCTACCGGCTCGCTCACGTCGTCGATGCGGTCTACATCACCACCGGCTTCGTGGTCGTCGGCGTGGCGGCCTCCTACCTCAGGCATGGACGGTTCGTCGCGGAAGCGCGCACGATGCTGTCGATGACCTTGTGGCTCCTCACCGTGCTCGTGCCCCTTCAGTTCCTGCTCGGCGACGCCCATGGCCTCAACACGCTCGAACATCAGCCGGCGAAGCTCGCGGCGATCGAGGCGATCTGGAATACCCATAGCGATGTCGAACTCAATCTGTTCGCCATCCCAGACGAGAAGGCCGAGACGGACCGCTACGTCGTGGCGATTCCGGACCTGGGCAGCCTCATTCTGACTCATGACCTGCATGGAACCGTGCATGGTCTCAAGGACTTCCCCGCCGACCAGCGCCCCTCGCCGATCGTTGTCCCCTTCTTCGGCTTCCGGATCATGGTGGGAATTGCGGTCATCATGCTCGCAATGGTGGTGACGAGCCTATGGCTGCGCTGGCGGGGCGAGCTCTTCCACGCCAACTGGTTTCTCTGGTGCTGCACCCTGGCCTCTCCCCTCGGCTTTATAGCGGTGACGGCCGGCTGGGCGACCACCGAGGTCGGTCGTCAGCCTTGGACGGTCTATGGGCTCCTGCGCACGCGCGACTCCGTCTCTCCTTCGCTCACGGGGTTGGACGTCGGCATTTCGCTGCTCGGCTATTGTCTTGTGTACCTTGTGATGTTTTCAGCCGGATTCGCGCTGATGGTTAGACTGGTGCGACTCGGTCCCATCGAGGCTGCTGCTGAGCCCGACGCGATTGAAGGCGGGCGCCCCGCGGGGCCGGTTCAGGCGCTCCCAGCGGCAGAAACGGGGCGGCGGTCATGAGCCTGCCCGTTCTCGATCTCGTGCCCGTCTGGACGCTCGTGCTTGGGCTTGGCGTCTTTCTGTATGTGCTCCTGGACGGCTTCGATTTGGGCGTGGGCATACTCTACGGATTCGCGCCCGATCGGGATTCGCGCAACCTGGTCATGAACTCGATCGCGCCCATCTGGGACGGCAACGAAACCTGGCTGGTGCTCGGCGGACTTGCGCTTATGGCCGCTTTCCCGCTCGCTTTTGCGATCATCATCCCGGCGGTTTATTTCCCGATCGCCATCATGCTGCTGGCGCTCATTTTCCGTGGCGTTGCGTTCGAGTTCCGCTATCGCGACGCCGAGCATCGGACCTTCTGGGATCGCGCCTTCAACTACGGCTCCGTCCTTGGCGCCTTCGCGCAGGGCGTTGTCCTCGGCGCGTTCATTCAGGGCTTTCAGACGGAAGGACGCCACTTCGCGGGCGGCTCGTTCGACTGCTTTACACCGTTTTCGCTGCTCACTGGCGTCGCCCTGGTCTTCGGCTACAGCCTGCTCGGCGCGGGCTGGCTGATCTTGAAGACCGAAGGCGCGCTTCAGGATTGGGCGCGGGCGCTGGGCCGCCGCGCGTTGATCGGCGTTCTGATCGGCATCGCCCTTGTGAGCCTGTGGACGCCGTGGGCGAAGCCGGAGATCGCCGAGCGGTGGTTTGCCTGGCCCCATATTGTGATTCTGGCGCCGGTGCCGATCGTCACCGCGCTGATCGCCTACTGGGAGTGGCGGTCGCTCAACAACCGCTCCGAGGCGGCGCCGTTCATCGGCGCAATCCTATTGTTTGTGATGTCCTACCTCGGCCTCGCGATCAGCCTCTTTCCGCTGATCGTGCCATACAAATTCACCCTGTGGGACGCGGCGTCCTCGCCATCGACGCAGGCCTTTTTGCTCGTGGGCACGGTGTTCCTGCTGCCGGTCATCCTCATGTACTCAGGCTGGTCCTATTGGGTGTTTCGCGGCAAGGTCCGCGGCGACCTGGGGTATCACTGACTGAGCCGCTCGCTCTGAGAATCTTGCGCCTTGTGGGAGCGGGCAGTGGCGAAGCGCCGACGGCGCGGTTTACGCACGCCGCCGGCGCCAACAAGGCTCACGCTCTTTACGGAACGACTTCGACTATCCTGCGCGTCGTCGGATCGACCAGCACCGGGATATTGTCGACAACCGTGTATTGGTATTGCGTCACGCCGTATTCACGCGGAACCGGATAAAAGGTCACGCCTTCGGCCGGCAGGACGTCGCCAACGATGACGCGCGGATGCTCCGCCCAAGTGTAAGACGGGACATTCTCCTCGACGACATAGTGGTGGAATCGCGGAGCCTCCGCGCCGGTTAGGCCGCCGACGATCCCGGCCGCAGCGTCCCCTGGCGCGCGGACGATGGCGCCGATGACGCCGCCTCCCTCATCGGCGTAGGCCGCCGCCGGCAACCCCGCGAAAAGAAGGGTTAATATCAAGCCTTTAGACATCACAGCCTCCTCAAGCTGACGAGCCGGCGCAAGGCCGGACTGCGGACCCAACGACTGGGATGGGATTGGTTCCTACAGTTAATTGATGTTTATAGCGCAAGAGAGCGATTTCGCGCCGCCGATCGGCCGCACATGTTGTTGGGACGCCGCGTCCTCGCCATGGGCGTCAGCGCATTTCGGCGACGAGTGCGTCGAGCTGATCGAGCGTCACCCGCATTCCGCGCTCCATGCCCGACGCCAGCGCGCCTTCCAAGGCTTCCTTGCTCGGGAAGAGCTGGTGCAGAGTGAGACGCGTTCTGCCCTGGCTCTCCTCAAAGGCAGCCGTCACGACCACATCGCCGATGTCGGACATCCGCTCATAGAGCTGGGTGAAGACCAGCCGCGAGGGCGGATCCACCTCGAGGTACCGCCCCGAAAACACCTCCGGATTCTTTGGGTCGCGCCCGAACGCGAAGCGATAGGCTCCTCCCACGCGCAAGTCTTGCGCGCACTCGAAGAGCGTCACTCCGAAGGACTTGGGCGCCCACCATCGTTTCAGGAGCTCGGGCTTCGTCCATGCGTCAAAGACGATATGCGCCGGCGCATTGAACGTGCGGGTGACCGTGAGCTCACGGTCGCTCGTCCGCTCAACGATCGTTTCGTTTCGCGTGATACGTTCACTTGTGGTTGCCTCACGCATCCGATTGTCCCTTCTGCTTGAGTTCCTCGACGATCTCGTCCAGCTCTTCGAAACGCGCTTCCCAGATGTGGCGATAACGATCGAGCCATTCGTGAAGCTGCTTCAGGGGCTCAGCCCGCAAACTGTAGAGCCGCTGCTGCGCGCGAGGCTCCATCTCGACCAAGCCCACAGCCTTGAGGACCTTGAGGTGTTGCGAAGCCTGCGATTGCCGGAGCTTGAGCCGGACATGGATGTCGTTCACTGGCCGGGGGCCGGCGCGAAGCAGTTCTATGATCCGAAGCCGGTTGGGTTCACCTAACGCAGCGAGCGTCTGGGGGTTCATTCCATATATCATCACACAGGAATATTCGTGTCAACGAATATCTTGACGACGAAAGTCGCCATAGCGCCAGAGGATGTCCAGGACGGCGTCTACCGGCAGCCGTCCTTATCTGCCCATAGACCTCGCGCTCAGTGACTCGCAAATGGCGCCGCAAGCCCTTGAAAAGATGGAATCCGGACTCGCTAATAGCGCGGCGGCCCAAGAGCCGGTATGGACTGGTCGTCCGTGCGACAATGGGCCGGAAGGAGGCGTCCGCATTGGCCGAACCCGCTCCCATCTTCGACGTCGTCATCGCCGGCGGCGGCGCGTCCGGGCTCGCGCTCGCAGCCGCGATCAAGCAGGCGATGGGGCAAGGGGCGTCCGTCGCCCTCGTCGATCCGGGAGCGCCGGCGAGCGCAAGCCCCTTGCGCACGGCCGCGATCGCCGATGGGCCGCACCGCCTGCTCGAACATATCGGCGCCTGGGCGGCGATTGAGCGCAAGGCGCAACCGATCCTGTCGATGGCGATCATGGACGGCGACGTGCGCGACGCCGTGCGCCTGCCCCATCTCAATTTCGCTGCGAAAGACCAAGCGCTCGCCCATATGGCCTTCAACGACGATATCGTCGGCGCACTCTCGGCGCTCTGCGACCAGCTCGGCGTCAAGCACATCACGGGGTCCGTTGCGCATTGGGTCGCAGGCAAGCATGTCGCGGAACTCGGGCTATCCGACGGCCGCGTGTTGCGCGCCCGCCTCGCAGTCGCAGCCGACGGCGCGCGCTCGAAACTAAGCCGGCTCGCGGACATTCAGACCATCGGCTGGGACTATGATCAGACCGGCATCGTCGCGACGGTCGCGCACGAGCGCGACCACGAAGGCCGGGCGGAGCAGCATTTCCTGCCGGCCGGTCCATTTGCTCTCCTGCCGCTCCCGGGCCGCCAGTCGAGCATCGTCTGGAACGAAAGGCGCGCCGACGCCGAGGCGCTGCTGGCGCTCGATCCCGACGATCTGACGCGCCAGCTTGAATATCGCTTCACGCCGAAACTGGGCGCGATCAGCCTTGCCTCGCGCGTCGAAGCCTTTCCGTTCCGCTTCCAGATCGCGCGGCGCTTCGTCGCCGGGCGGCTGGCGCTGGTTGGCGACGCGGCCCACGTCGTGCATCCCGTGGCGGGGCAGGGTCTGAACCTTGGGTTGCGCGACGTCGCGGCGCTCGCCGAGACAATCGTCGGCGAAATGCGGCTCGGTCTTGATCCCGGCGCGCCCGGGCCGCTCGCGGCTTACCAGCGTCAACGCCGCTTCGACGTCGCGGCCAACGGCCTCGGTCTCGACGCGCTCAATCGCCTCTTTTCCAACGATCTTGCCCCTCTGCGGTTCGTGCGCGATCTCGGGCTTCGCATCGTCGATCGCGTGCCACCGCTCAAGGACATCTTGATCGCGGAAGCGGGCGGCGCGGGAAGCGGCGCGCCGAAACTGCTTCGGGGTCTCGCGCTATGAGCAAACCGCCTACACTAAGTCCGCGCACACTGGCCGCTCAGGCCTTGGGGACGATCGACAAACGCACCCGCGCGATTGTGCCGCCGATCCATCTCGCTACCACCTTCGAGCGCGATCCCGACAATCTCTATCGCAGCGGCAATTCTTACGGCCGCCCGGACAACGAAACCGTACGCGAGGCGGAGGCGTTGATCGGAGCGCTCGAGGGCGCTTCGACGACGCTCGTCTTGGGGTCGGGCATGTCGGCGGCTATCGCCCTCTTCCTGAGCCTCGGGCCGGGCGCCCATGTGGTCGCGCCCAATGGCATGTACTGGGCGCTCCGCGCCTGGCTCACCAACGAGGCGCCGGCCTTCGGGATTAGCGTCGATTTCGTTGATTCCGAGGATTTGCGGTGGCTTTCCGCGGCCTTGAAGCCGGGAACGACGAAGCTCGTGTGGCTCGAGACGCCGAGCAATCCATTGTGGGGCGTGAGCGACATCGAAGGCGCGGCGCGCGCGGCCCATGCGGCGGGCGCCGTCCTCGCTGTGGACTCAACCTGCGCGACGCCCGTCTTCACCCGGCCGGTCGCGCTGGGCGCCGACGTGGTCATGCACTCGGCGACCAAATACCTCAACGGACATTCCGACGTCTTGGCCGGCGCGCTCTGCTTCGCGCAGGACGACGCCCTTTGCGCGCGGGCGCGGACAATTCGCCAGTCGCACGGCATGATCCTGCATCCGTTCGAGGCCTTTCTGCTGATCCGGGGTTTGCGCACCCTCGACGTACGGGTGCGCGCGGCGGCGGCCAACGCGATGGAACTCGCCAATCGCCTCTCCAATCATGGCTCTGTGTCCGCCGTGCTCTATCCGGGACTGCCGCATCACCCGGGCCACGATGTCGCGCGTCGGCAGATGCAGGGCGGTTTTGGGGGCATGCTGTCGATTCGCGTGCGTGGCGGCGCAGAGGCGGCGATCGCGACCGCCGCCCGCGTGCGGGTGTGGAAGCGGGCGACCTCGCTTGGCGGAGTCGAATCGCTTATCGAACATCGCGCCTCGATCGAGGGGGCGGACTCGCCCTGTCCGCCCGACCTGTTGCGGCTCTCCGCCGGAATCGAGGACGTCGAGGACCTCTGGCGCGATATCGACCGAGCGCTGACCGGGTCGGCGTGACGGCCCCGATTTCAGCCGCGGGCGAATCCGGCTACACGGGCGCAATGTATCGCAATATCTTCCTGGTCGGCGGCTGGACGATCGCCTCGCGACTGACCGGCTTTCTGCGCGATATGGCGCTCGCCGCGCTCATGGGCGGGGGGGCGCTCAACGACGCCTATGTCGCGGCGATCAAACTGCCCAACCAGTTCCGCCAGATCTTCGGCGAGGGGTCGTTCAACGCCGCCTATCTGCCGACCTACACGCGCGTACTAAACGAGGGAGGTCGGGAGGAAGCGGACAAATTCGCGAGCCACATCTTCACGCTGCTCATCCTGTCGCAGATCGCCCTGCTCGGCCTCGTCTATCTCGACATGCCCCTGCTCGTGCGCCTGACTTCGCCGGGCTTCGTCAGCCAGCCTGACAAGTTCGCTCAAGCGGTGGCGATGTCGCGGATCATGTTCCCCTATATCGCTTTCATCGCCGTCTTCGCGCTGCATCAGGGGACGCTCAACGCCAACAACGCCTGGGGGGCGCCTGCTTTCGCGCCAGCGGCGGCCAATGTCTGCATGATCGCGTTTCTCGCCTTCGCCGCCTTTTTTCCGAAGGTCTCGCCGGGAGTCGCCAGCATGGCGAGCTGGGGATTCCTCGCCTCCGGCGCGACCCAACTCGTCATCGTCATGGTCGATGCGCGCCGGCGCGGCCTCCTGGAGCGGCTCACCTGGCCGCGCTGGACCCCCGAGATCCGCAAATTCCTCTGGATGCTGGGACCGGCGATCGGCATTTCAGCGAGCTACCAGATCGGCGCCCTCGCCGACCAGATTGTCGGCTCGCTCTTACCCACAGGCGGCCTCTCCGCCATCAGCTACGCCGACCGGCTTTATCAGTTGCCTGGCGGCGTCATCGTTATCGCAACCGGCTCGGTGCTGCTCAGGGAAATGTCGGCCCTCGTCGCCCTCGGCGACACCCGGGGGGCAATGGCTGCTCAGAACCGCGCCGCTTCGCTGACACTAGCGCTCGGCGCCCCCTTCATAGTCGTGTTTCTTCTCATTCCCGACCTCATCGTCGCGGTCGCCTTCGAACACGGCGCCTTCAAGGCCAATGCGACCCAGCAAGCCGCTGGGGTGCTTGCGGCCTATGCGATCGGCATGCCGGCGTTGCTGGTCGACCGGATCGCCACCGCGAGCTTTTTGTCGCGTGGCGACACGGCGACGCCGCTCAAAGTCACGCTGGTCGGCGTCGCCGTCAATGTTGCGCTCAAGATCGCGCTGTTTCGGCCGCTCGGCGCGCCGGGCTTGGCGCTTGCGACCGCGGCGGGCCTCTGGATCAAGGTCGCCGGCGTTTTTGCGCTCGCCCGCCGGCGCGGCTGGACGGCTCCCGACCCCCGCCTGCTCGCGACCGCCGCGGCGACGCTGTTTGCGGCCGGCGCGCTGGCGCTGGCGCTCACTTTGTTCGACGGGCCGCTCGTCGCACTGATGGCGCATCTCCCGCGCTTCGCTCGCGCGGCGCGGTTTGCGGCTCTGACAATGGTTGGGGCCGCGGCTTATTTTCCCGCGCTCATCCTCGGACTTTGGCTCACCGGCGCCGTGCCTGAAGCGCTCCTGGGGCGGGCGCGACGCGCGTTTCGCTTCGCCCGATGACCCTGCAAGGCCTGCCGCAGGGATTAACCATCGGCTACGTTCCTAGGATGAGTCGCGTGGAAGCTCGCTTGACGGGAGGCCCGCCGCAGCTTCCTGCTCGCGGACGGGAGGACTTCAGATGAGCGTTCAGGCGCGCGACCTTGCGGTCGAGTTCGCCTATCGGTTCGGTCGCACGCCGACGGTCAGTCGCGCTCCAGGCCGGGTCAATCTGATTGGCGAGCATACTGACTACAACGACGGCTTCGTCATGCCGGCGGCGCTTGATTTCGCCACGCTGACCGCAGCCTCGCAACGCCCCGACCGGCGTCTCCGTGTTTATTCGATGATCATGGACGAGACGCGCGAATTCGATCTCGATTCTGCCCCTCAAGCCGCGAGCGGCGACTGGTCGGACTACGTCCTCGGTGTCGCGCTGATGCTGGAGATGAGCGGGCGCAACCTTGCCGGGGCCGATCTCATCATCTGGAGCGATGTTCCGATCGGAGCGGGCTTGAGCTCCTCGGCTGCGCTCGAGGTCTCGGTCGCGCATGCGCTACTCACCCAAAGCGGCCTCGAGTTCGATCCGATCGAAATCGCCCAGATTTGCCAGCGCGCCGAGAATGATTTCGTGGGCATGCGCTGCGGAGTGATGGATCAGTACATCGCCTGCTGCGGTGTCGCGGGGCATGCGCTCCTGATCGATTGCCGCAGTCTCGAATCGCGCCATGTCGCGATCGCGCCGAACTTGCGACTTCTCATCGCCAACAGCGGGGTCCGCCACCAGCATGCGGGTGGGGAGTACAATTTGCGGCGCGAGGCTTGCGAGGAAGGGGTGAGATTGCTCAGCCGCTATCTCGGCCCGATCAAGGCTTTGCGTGACGTGACGCCGAAGCAGCTTGACGCAAAACGCCGCAAGCTGCCCGATCTCATCTACCGCCGCTGTCGCCACATCGTCACCGAGAACGTGCGCGTGCTGGACGCGGAGCGCGCGCTTAACGCCGGCGATTTCGCAGCTTGCGGCCGCGCCATGAACGCTTCCCATGTTTCCATGCGCGACGACTTTGAGATCACCTGTCCCGAGGTCGACATGCTGGCGGGACTGGCCCAGACCGTTAAGGGCGTCTACGGTTCGCGCATGACGGGCGGTGGTTTTGGCGGCTGCACCGTCAGCCTGATCGAAGAATCGGCTATCGACAAAGCGTCGCAAATTCTGACCGACGGCTATCGAATCGCAACTGGCCTGGATGTGGACATCTACGTCTGCGCGCCGTCGGACGGCGCGCAACTCGTCGCGGTCTGAGGAGGCGCCGCCTTGGCTAGCACAGAGCCGCTTCGCAGCGCGTCACACCGCCGTTTCAATCCGCTGACCGGCGAATGGGTCTTGGTGTCGCCCCATCGCGCGCAGCGCCCCTGGCAGGGCCAATGCGAGTCGAGAGCGCCGCCCGCAGCGCTCGCCCATGACCCGAACTGCTATCTCTGTCCGGGTAACCTGCGCGTGGGCGGCGCTCGCAATCCCGACTACCCGCACACGTTCGTATTCGACAATGATTTTCAGGCGCTGCAGGCTGACGCGCCGACGGAAGCGGAAAGGGACGGACTGCTTGTCGCCGAAGGCGAATCGGGACGCTGTCGTGTGCTCTGCTTTTCCCCGCGTCACGATCTGACTCTATCCGGCATGGCGGTCGCTGATATCGAGCGCGTGGTCGACGTCTGGGTCGAGGAGACGATCGCGCTTGGCGGCTTGCCCGAGATCGGCTCGGTGCAGATTTTCGAGAATCGGGGCGAGATGATGGGCGCCTCGAACCCTCATCCCCATGGCCAGATCTGGGCGACCCGCCATCTGCCAAATGAATTGGAAAAAGAGACCCTCCGTCAGGGCGAGTATTTCCTCCAGCACAGCCGGCCATTGCTTCTCGACTATTTCTCGCAGGAACTTCAGCATGGGGAACGCATCGTCCTGGCCAATGACGATTTTTGCGTGCTCGTGCCATTCTGGGCGAACTGGCCGTTCGAGACCATGATCCTGCCGCGCCGCAGGATCGGGGGCTTTGATGAGATGAGCGCGGGAGAAAAGACGTCGCTCGCGCAGGCGCTTTCCCAATTGACCAAGCACTACGACCAGCTGTTCGATGCGCCATTCCCGTATTCGATGGGCTTCCATCAGAAGCCGACCGATGGCGCGCTACACGCTGAATGGCAGATGCACGCGCATTTCTACCCGCCGCTCTTGCGCTCCGCGACGATTCGGAAGTTCATGGTCGGCTTCGAAATGCTGGGCTCTCCCCAGCGCGACCTCACCCCTGAAGCCGCGGCGGCGAGTTTGAGAGAGGCCGCGTCTTGATGGCTGCCAAGATGCACGCCCTCAGCGCCGCGCTCGAGTCCCCCGAGGCGCATGCGGCCTTCTAGTCTTCCTGTCCGCGGGGTGGAAGTAGCGACGTAGTGACGGTCGACTTGCACGCCCGCTTTCGACCCGATGCGCAAGGTCGTTGCTCCTGATTCAATGTCGCGAATCGACGTTTAGCGGTCATAGCAGAGCCTAACCCTGGACGCCTCAATTGGGCGGTGAGCACGCCTACAGAAGTCACCTCGGGAAGGACCGGAGTCTGGGCGAGAGCCGGCATTCTGCTCGGCAAAACGGCTGGCTCGCCGAAGGCTCCAGCTTCAAGTCGAGCCCCTGTGCCGATCCGGCTGGCCGATCTGATCCCTTGCGGTAAGGCTTCATGCCGCGTGAGGCTTCGCCCTCCGCGTTCGACGATAGCCGGCGAACCCAAGCCCTGCGAACCCCAGCAGCAACATCGCCCAGGTTGACGGCTCGGGAACGGCGAAAAGGGAGGCGTCAAAGGACAGAGTGTTCTTGCCGAGATTCAATGCAATATGCTGCGCCAGGTCGTCGATCGTGCCAACAGCGAAAGTGCCGACCGGTTGATTCAAGGTGTTATAGGCATAGTCGAATTCCCCCGCAGGTGTGCTAGGTACGCTGAAGGAATCAAAGTGCTCGAGGACGGCAATTAAGACGTTGAGGACCGCTCCCGCTTGCATATCGGTTTTTCCCGTGAACTGGCCAAAGGCATGGACGAAGGCCATCCAAATATCATCGCCCGTGAATGGGCCGACTATCTGGTCGGGCGCGCCGAATATTACATGGCCATTGAGCGTTATTTCATAGGATCTTTGCCAAAGTACCGATTTATTTTTATCCAGCGACCCCAGATCGTCGACAACATCATAATTGCCGGTCAGCGTGGCGAGGTAGGATCCATTGTTCTTAAGCTCTAGTGCCGGCTTGCCGTTGGACGGCGCCGCCGCCGCCGAAAGACCGCCAGCTTGATTATAATCGAGCGTCAAGGGATTTTGCGGATCGCCCAATTCTATCGAGAAGCCCTGCAACGCATGCGCGCCGCCTGAAACCATGAGACCCGCCGCAAGCGTGGCGGCCAGAAATGCCCGAGATGCGATCGACATGGCGCGAATCCTCCTTGTGAAGAGGGCCAGGCAGCCCTTGTTCGAAGCAGAATAACCAACGATCCCGTTACAAATGTTTGCCTGAGGGGATCTTGGTAAAGATCGCTTCCGCCTCGACGTCCGAAATGATGAACCCTGACGCCAGCGTCAGGCTCTTGGTTTGGCAGGGAAAAGAGAAATAGCTGGGGATATCCGAAAAACTCTCAGATCCGAGAGGACCCTATTGCGGCCTAATTATAAGGCTTCATGCCGCCTGAGGCTTCGCCCTCCGCGTTCGACGATAGCCGACGAACCCAAGCCCTGCGAACCCCATGAGCAGCATTGCCCAGGTCGACGGCTCCGGAACGACGAAGGCGGAGAAGCTAACCGACAGAGTGTTCGTGGGAAACAATGCAACCCCCGGGCTCTCGGTCGTGCCAAGGGCAAAAGTGCCAACCGGCTGATTCAAGGTGTTATATATATAGTCGAATTCGCCCGGAGGCGTACTAGGTACGCTGAGGGAATCACGGTGTTCGAGGAAGGCAATTATGACGCTGAGGTCCCCGGGGGGTAGTCCCGTGAAATCGTTGAAGATATCGACGAATTGCTGCCAAATGTCCTCGCCCGTGGATGTGACTATATCGCCAGCGATGTCGAATATTACATGGCCATTGAGCGTGAGTTCCCAGGACTCCCGCCAAAGTACGGGTTTAGTTTTATCCAGCGACCCCAGATCGTCGACAACATCATAGTTGCCGGTGAGCGTGGTTTTGTAGGACCCGTTGTTCGGAAGCTCTTGTGCCGGCTGGCCGTTGGATGCCGCCACCTCCGCCGAAAGACCGCCAGCGGCGCTCCAATCCAGCGTCAGGGGATCCGTCGGATCGCCCAAATCTATCGAGAAGCCCTGCGCAGCGTGCGCGCCGCCTGAAACCATGAGACCCGCCGCAAGCGTGGCGGCCAGAAATGCCCGAGATGCGATCGACATGGCGCGAATCCTCCCTTGTGAAGAGCGCCGCGCCGCCTTGGTCCAAGCGAAATAAATAACAACTATATTACGTGCTGTTACCTGAGGGACTCAGGCCGTCACGTCCGCCTGGATTAAGGCTCACTCTGGCGCCGCCGACCCTCGAGTTTGTCAAGCCTGACGGCGTCAGGCTCTTGGCTTGTCGCGAAGGAGAGAGATTGCTGGGGACATCCCAAAAACTCTCGGAAACGAGAGCATCCTATCGGATACGGTATCGCCGTCAAGTGTGAAATATCGCTTGCGATAGCTATCTCTCGGAAGCGAGAGCAAGGACAGGATGGCGTTTGCGGCGACCGAAAACGAATGGGCGGAGCGCGTCGCCAGACATCTAAAGGCAGAGCTCAAACGTGCTGACGTGACCTATGGGGAATTGGCGTTCCGACTCAGAGAGCACGGCTTCGAGGAGACCAAGGCGAGCATCACAAATAAGCTTTCGCGGGCGACATTGAGCGCTCATTTTTTCCTCGCCAGCCTGGCCGCTATAGGCCGTTACAGTTTACGAGTTGAAGATATTTAACCCTGTCTATGTTGTTATATATCAGTGTGCCATGATCTGCATGTGGCGCCGGGGCAGGGACCACTTTGTGGCGCTTGCTCAGTAATACCGAAAAATAGTTCCTGAAATCTTTATCCTAAGGTTGGAACGCGCTCCCCGCGCGCGCCGTGACGGGAGTGCGTTGAAGTTGTTCAATCCTTTATTGCCACCGGCAAATAACGCCGTTGCTGCCGCCGCCGCCCCCGCCGGCCTTGCGGGTTGAAATTACAGGCCCATGGTGAGTTGGCGGTTGCGCCGGGGTAGGCGACGGCAAAACTGGCGGTTAGCGGCTTAAACCTAGACAGAGCGAATTTACAGGAACGTCGCAGGGCCTGTTGCACATTGTGCTGCCTGGACCTGAGTACTGTGAATCACAGCCGTAATTGCCCGGCAAGGCGCTGCAAAGCGGGACGCCGCTCTCAGTGGATATCCCGGAGGCTTGACCTGCATAAGGAGTGATCGGGACGTTTGTGCCTCCCGGCGCGAAAACGATTCGGTAAAGCGGCGCGTCCCCCGAAGACCTGAGGATCGTTCGGCCATGTGCACGCCTTGCGCATGACCCCATGCACGCTATGCCCAACGCTACTTTGTTGAGCTAGTACCGACGGCGCCACAGGTGTTTGCGACCGGCAGCGGGCATAACATCGCCCAGGACCAGCCGGAGCAGGTCATCGCAACCCGAGCACTTGGACCCAAGCACCGTAGTTCCTGGCTCCGTCGAACAGCGAGCCGCTAAAGACCGCTTTCTCGTGCTTCACGCCCGTTCATAGGGCCGATCTCGAAGGGCAGTTCAGGGTCGATTTTGACCCATCCGCCGCGACGTTGGTGTATGACCGCTATTTGCGCATTCTTGCCATTGCATCGCGATAGCGCGAAGGGCCGGAAACCGCGCTTTCGCGACGTCCGGCTGAAGGTCCACCGTCATTTTTTTACGATAGCGGTCAGCTGTTCGATCCTTGCTGCGCTCATGAGGATTTCGCCAAGCTCCGGCGTTGTCGGCGATGGCAAGGTGGCGGCTGGATCGACCCAGTGGACCGCGTCGACTTCGTCGCTCAAGCGCGGCTCGCCGCTCGTCCAGCGGGCGACGAACGAGGCGATGACGAAATGGGCGCGAACCCGGTCCCCCTCGGGGACGATCGCCTCCACGTGCCGGTTGAAGGCGATGAGCTCCGCTTCGACGGCGATCTCTTCCATAAGCTCCCGGGCGAGCGCGGCGGCGAGCGTCTCGCCGACCTCGACGACGCCGCCGGGCAGGCTGAAATGACCGAGCAGCGGCGCCCGCGCCCGGCGCACGATGAGCACCCTGCCCTCTCGAAACACCGCCGCGGAGACCGCGAGGATCGGGCGCGCTGGGAACAGCCGATCATTCATGGATCTTCCCCCTGCCCCGAGGCCGTCGATCCGAGGCGGAGATCGTTCTGGGAGGCCCTTCGCCGGCGGCTTTCGGTACCCTGGCGCTTGACATGCCGCGAGGGAAGCGCATCCCGCGCCGAAAATCTGAAAAGCGGATTTTACAACAATTGCTTTACAAATAGCAGAATCCCGTGCTATACCTTTCCCCTGTCGCCGGATCGAACTCGCACCTGGTCGCGGGTATCAGGAAGGGAAGGCGTGAGACTTTTCGAGCCGCCCCTGAGCCTGGAGGAAAATTTTTATTTGAATCGGCCGTAACCCATTGAAAAGGCCCGATTCCAAAAAATAAACGCTAGTAAACGCTAGCTCTTTTACTAGCGTTTATGCGCGTTTATTAGCGTTTATTGGCGTTTATTGTTGGGATCGGCTCGGAGGCTGAGCCGCGCGGCTCGCCAGCGGTCGACGCGCGCCCCCGGAATCTCCACCTTTTTACCCCTTGCGCTCGGGCGATTGTTCTGCAAATGTTCTGACCCATCGGCAAGCCCGGGCGGGGGGCGGACATGGTGGCGCGCGTATCGACGGTGGCCTTTGAGGGCGTGGAGGCCCGGCCGGTCGACGTTCAGGTGCAGATCGCCGCAGGCACCGTCGCCTTCACCATCGTCGGCCTCGGCGACAAGGCGGTGGCCGAATCGCGCGAGCGGGTGCGCTCGGCTTTGGTCGCCTCGGGCCTCGCGCTTCCGGCCAAGCGCATCACCGTCAACCTCGCGCCGGCCGACATGCCGAAAGAGGGCAGCCATTACGACCTGCCGATCGCGCTTGCGGTGATGGCGGCGATCGGCGCCATTCCGCCCGACGCGCTCGACGGCTTTGCGGTGATTGGGGAACTCGCGCTCGATGGCGCGATCAGCGCCGTCGCCGGCGTGCTGCCGGCGGCGATCGCCGCCAACGCCGCCGGCAAGGGCCTGATTTGTCCCGCGGCGTGCGGGCCTGAAGCGGCGTGGGCTTCGATCGATCTCGAGATTCTCGCGCCCCGCTCGCTGATCCAGATCGCCAACCATTTCAAGGGCGCGCAAGTGCTGTCCCGCCCAGAACCTGCGCTACGCGCCTCGGGCGGGCCTCAACCGGACCTGCGCGACATCAAGGGCCAGGAGAGCGCCAAACGCGCGCTGGAAGTCGCGGCGGCCGGCGGCCACAATCTTTTGATGAGCGGCGCGCCGGGCGCCGGAAAATCGATGCTGGCCGAGCGTCTTCCGTCGATCTTGCCGCCGTTGACCCCGCGCGAACTCCTCGAAGTGTCGATGATTCATTCGGTCGCGGGCGCGCTGGCCGGCGGCGCCCTGACCGACCGGCGCCCGTTCCGAAGCCCCCATCATTCCGCCTCGATGCCGGCTTTGGTCGGGGGCGGCGCGCATGCCAGGCCCGGCGAGATTTCGCTCGCCCACAATGGTGTCCTGTTCCTCGACGAATTGCCGGAGTTTCAGCCCCAGGTTCTGGATAGCCTGCGCCAACCGATCGAGACCGGCGAAGTGGCGATCGCGCGCGCCAACCATCGCGTCGTCTATCCGGCGCGGTTTCAATTAATCGCGGCGATGAACCCATGTCGGTGCGGCATGGCCAACGAACCCGGTTACGCCTGCAAGCGAGCGCCAAACGACCGGTGTGTGGCGCAATATCTGGGCCGCCTGTCCGGTCCGCTCCTCGATCGGTTTGATGTGGTCGTGGACGTGCCGTCGGTCTCGGCCGCCGATCTGATGACCCCGCCGCCGCGCGAGGGCTCGGCTGAGGCGGCCGCCCGGGTGGCGTCGGCGCGCAAGATCCAGCTCGCGCGTTATGCCGAACTCGGCCTGGACGGCGTCGTTTGCAACGCCCGCGCGCCGGCCAGCGCCATCGAGGAGATCGCGGAAGCGGACGCAGCCGGTCTGGCGCTGTTGCGCGACGCCGCCGAGCGGCTTCGTCTTTCGGCGCGCGGCTACCATCGCGTGCTTAAGCTCGCTCGCACACTCGCCGACCTTGACGGCGGCGGCCCGACCCGCCGCGTGCATCTCGCCGAAGCGCTCTCTTACCGGGGCGCGCCCGACCGCGCGGCCGCTGCGGCATAAAGAGCGGTATCCACAAATGCATACAATTCGGCCGAATTCCGCAAGGGAACCGCAACAGCCGCCTGAGACCATGGATCGCATAGCCGAATGGCGTAGGGCCGGGCTAAGCGGGACGACAAATGGATTTTGGCGCCGGTTTGGCGGACATCGCGGCTCACGCGTTATGCCTACAGGCGGGCGCGGTCGCGGCTTTGGCCATAGCGCTTGCCGCCGCCGTCGCCCGCGCTCGGGGCCAAGCGGGCGCGCGCGCAGCGCGGATTTCGGCTGAGAACGACGGGTTGCGCGACGAACTCTGGCGGCTCAAGGAAACGGCAAGCGCACGTGACCGGGCAGAGGCGGCGAGCGAAGCCAAATCGCGCTTTCTGACCACGATGAGCCACGAAATCCGAACTCCGATCAGCGGTATTCTCGGCATGGCCGATCTGTTGCGGGAGGCATCGCTCGATCCGGAGAATGCAAGCTATGTTGAAGCGATCCGCGGCTCGGGAATCGCGCTGATCGCGCTGATCGATGAAATCCTCGATCTTGCAAAGATAGAGGCGGGCCGCTTCGATCTCGTCGTCGAGACGGTCGATCTGCGCCGGCTCACCGAGGGCGTGGTCGAACTGCTCGCGCCACGCGCCCAGAGCAAAGGCATCGAGATCGCGGCCTCGTTCAGCGCCGCCGCGCCGCGCTTCGTTCGCGCCGATGGCTTGCGCCTGCGCCAGGTCCTCACCAACCTCGCCGGCAATGCGGTCAAATTCACCGACCAGGGCGGCGTCTGTGTGACGGTCGAGCGCGGCAAAAACGGCGCGGCGCGGTTCTCGGTGATCGACACCGGGCCCGGAGTGCCGGCGGAGCGTCAGGCGGCGATTTTCGATAGTTTCGAGCAGGGCGACGGCTCGCACGCGCGCCGCTTCGAGGGCGCGGGGCTCGGGCTGGCGATCTCGCGCGAGCTTGTCGGCCTCATGGGCGGCGAGGTGACGCTGGCCGACAATCCGGGCGGAGGATCGATTTTCGCCTTCGCCGTCCGCCTGCCGGAATGCGCGGCGACCGCACCACTCGCCGCTCTGGAAACGAGGCGTCGCGCTCCCGACGGGACCCGCGCGCTCATTATCGCCGATTCGCCCTTCGAGGCTCCGGCCATGGAAGCCCGGCTCGTGGAAGCGGGCGTCACCGTAGACCGCGCCCACGGCCTGGACTCCGGCCTGGAAGCGTTGAGCGGGTCGCGGAAACCCGACGTCGTCATTGTCGATTGCGCGCTTGGCCCCGAGGCGACCAACCAGTTGGCTGAAGCCGCGCGCGTGTCCGGTGTCAAGCGCAGTCTCGTGCTGTTTTCGCCGTTCGAACGGCGGGCCTTCGGGCAGACGGCGCTCAAAGGTTTCGACGGTTGGCTAGTCAAGCCCGTCCGCGCGCGCTCGTTATTCGAGCGCGTGGCGTGGGATTTTGAACCCGGCGTTAGCCCTCTATCCCGCCGCACCCCAGCGCCCTCAAGCCGCCGCGCCCTCGTCGCTGAGGACAACGATATCAACGCTCTGATTACTCAAAAAGCATTGCGCCGGTTGGGGTTCGAGGTCTTTCGCGCAATCGACGGAGAGGAGGCGCTGCGTCTGGCATCGCCGATCGCCCCGCTCGAGTCGCGTCCGTTCGACATCATACTGATGGATCTCAAGATGCCGGGACTCGATGGATACGAAGCCACGCGCCGTTTGCGGCGGCTCGAGGCCGCCTGCGGCTGGTCGCCCACGCCAATCATCGCGCTGACCGCCAACGCTTTCGACGAAAACAGAGGCTCTCCCTCGGAGCCCGGATTTGACGCGTTCCTCGTCAAGCCCGTCGAGTTCGGCGCCCTAGCGGGGACCGTGGAGCGGGTTTGCGCGGCTCACACGGCGCCACGGCGCGGGCGCTTGCGGGCATCATTGAGGCGTCCCTGAGCGGCCAAACCGCTCGTCCTCAAAGCGGAAGATCTTGAAAGCGCCTTCGCTCTACGCCGTCTTGTCGATCGGACTTCCATGAATCCGATGATTGTTGCGTGGGAGAAAGCGGCCGCGCCTCTCCGAAGCCGTCGCCTTGCCATCCCTGTCTCGCCGCACTAGACGGAAAACGCTCGTCCGCCGGGAGTTATCGCGCAGTCGAGCCGGAATTTCCCTTCTT
>Ga0209624_10000232_pt1 | contig 49842 bp, 34 predicted proteins | sample JacPinW_OM2H0_O1_FD_188565 | JGI IMG/M metagenome (GOLD analysis project Ga0209624, IMG submission 188565) | Forest soil microbial communities from Algoma, Ontario, Canada - Jack Pine, Ontario site 1_JW_OM2H0_O1 (SPAdes) (version 2) | ecosystem: Environmental > Terrestrial > Soil > Boreal...
CGTGGTGGTGACAGAGACGGATGGTTCATCCACGCTGGTGGCCGTGATGGTGTAGGTGCCTACGGTGTTGGGAGAAGTCCACACGTTCCCGGCGAAGGTCCCTCCGGTGGCGGTCCAAGTCAGATTGTTGGTTGCGCCGCCCGAAGCGGTCGCGGTAAAGGTCTGCTTCCCCGGAGCCATTGTCTGTTTGGCGGGCGAAATGCTGGAGATCGTCACGCTGGTTGGCGTGGCCGTGCAGGTCGCGGAGGCGGAGGTTCCGCCAGTGCCTGTGACCGACAGCGTGTACGTTTTGGCGGAGGTCAGAGCCGGGGTTGGGTACGAGCTGCCGCTGACTGCTGACGCAGTGATATCAGCACTGCCGATTCCAGCCGATCCGATGACGCCGGTTCCACCCGAGAAGGTGGGGACGAGAGTCACGGAAGAGTTGTAAGGCGGCGCAGTATTACTGCAAAACAGGACAGGGGGTATCAGGGATGAATTGGTCACTGTCAAAGTGGCCACGGTACTCGTGACTGTTCCGGCTACGTTGGTCACAGTCACGGTGTACTGCGAATTGTTATTGCCGATCACTGTTGCCGGCGTCGTATAGGTGCTCGAAGTGGCTCCGGCGATCGCGATTCCGCCTTTGGACCACTGGTACGTGAGTGGAGCGGTGCCCGTTGCAACTACGTTGAAGGTTGCCGTCTGCCCAACTGCTACGGTCTGGCTTGCCGGTTGGGTAGTAATCGTCGGAGGGGTGTTGACGGTCAAGGTAGCCGGCGCGCTGGTGACTGTTCCGCCTGTGTTGGTCACGGTCACTGTGAAATGGGAGCCGCTGTCGCCGCTTACTGTTGCGGGAGTGGTGTAGGTGCTTGAGGTGGCTCCGCCGATCGCGGTTCCATTTTTGTACCACTGATATGTCAGAGGTCCGGTGCCACTCGCAGTCACGCTGAAGCTTGCGGTCTGCCCAGCGTTTACAGTTTGGTTAGCCGGTTGGGTCGTGATTAAGGGAGCTGTATTCACTGTCAGGGTCGCCGGTCCGCCGGTGGCTGATCCAGCGGCGTTGGTGACTGTGACCGTGAAGAGGGAGCCACTGTCGCCGACCACTGTCGCCGGAGTGGTGTAGGTGCTGGAGGTAGCTCCGCCGATTGCGGTTCCATTTTTGAACCACTGATACGTCAAAGGCGCAGTGCCGCTCGCAGTTACGCTAAAGGACGCAGTTTGCCCAGCCGTTACGGTTTGGTCAGCTGGCGGGGTTGTAATTGTCGGTGCCGTGTTCACGGTCAAGGTTGCCGGTCCGCTGGTGACTGATCCTGACGAGTTGGTCACGGTCACGGTGAAATGCGAACCGCTGTCGCCGATCACGGTTGCCGGGGTGGTGTAGGTGCTGGAGGTAGCTCCGACGATCGCGGTTCCATTTTTGGACCATTGATACGTCAGAGTTCCAGGTCCGCTCGCAGTCACGCTGAAGCTTGCGGTCTGCCCAGCATTTACAGTCTGGTTTGCCGGTTGGCTCGTAATGAGCGGAGCCGTATTGACTGTCAGTGTCGCCGGTCCGCCGGTGGCCGACCCTGCGGTGTTGGTCACAGTGACCGAGAAGAGCGATCCACTATCACCGATCACTGTTACCGGAGTGGTGTAGGTGCTTGAGGTCGCTCCGGGGATCGGGCTTCCGTTTTTGGACCACTGATACGTCAACGGAGCAGTACCCGTGGCTGTCACAGAGAAGGTTGCCGTCTGTCCAGCCGTTACAGTCTGGTTTGCTGGTGGGGTTACGATTACGGGAGCCGTATTGACTGTCAAAGTTGCGGGGTTGCTCGTGACTGTTCCGCCTGCATTGGTCACGGTCACCGTGAAGACCGAACCGCTGTCGCCGCTCACTGTTGCCGGCGTGGTATAGGTGCTTGAGGTAGCGCCACCGATGGCAGAGCCACCCTTATACCACTGGTAAGTCAGAGTACCCGCGCCAGTCGCGGTCACGCTGAAGGTTGCAGTTTGCCCAGCGTTCACGGTCTGGTTTGCGGGTTGGCTCGTGATTATGGGAGCCGTATTCACCGTTAGGGTTGCCGGTCCGCCGGTGGCTGTTCCCGAGACGTTGGTAACAATGACCGTGAAGAGCGAGCCATTGTCGCCAAGTACCGTTGCCGGCGTTGTGTAGGTGTTGGAAGTAGCTCCTCCAATCGCCACTCCGCCCTTGTACCACTGGTACGTCAGGGGTGCGGTGCCACTCGCGGTTACGCTGAAGGTCGCCGTCTGCCCTACCGATACTGTCTGGTTCGCTGGCTGCGTCACGATAAGGGGCGCCGAATTGACTGTCAACGTGGCGGGCGTGCTTGTGACCGTTCCGCCTGGGTTGGTCACGGTCACCGTATACACCGAACCAGTGTTACCAATTACTGACGGCGGCGTCGTGTAAGAACTGGAAGTAGCTCCTCCAATCGCCACCCCGCCGTCGTACCACTGATAGCTGAGAGGGCCGGTTCCTGTGGCAGTCACGGTGAACGTTGCTGACTGTCCTGCCGTTACCGTCTGGTTCACCGGTTGATTGGTGATCACGGGGAGCGCAGAAGTCGTCGTCGTTACCGTCAGGGTGGCCGGGTTGCTCGTGACGGTTCCTTGCGCGTTTGTCACGGTTACAGTGAAGAGAGAAGCGTTGTCGCCGCTTACTGTCGCCGGGGTTGTGTAGGTGCTGGAAGTCGCACCACCGATAGCGACACCGCCTTTGTACCACTGGTACGTCAGAGTCGCGGCACCCGTGGCAGTCACGCTGAAGGTCGCGGTCTGTCCCACTGTTACAGTTTGGTTCGCTGGTTGAGTGACGATAAGCGGAGCGTCGGGATTCACTGTTGTAGAGTCAGCAGCCACTGTCAGGGTGGCCGGCGCACTGGTGACTGTCCCCGATGCGTTGGTCACAGTCACAGTAAAGACCGAACCGCTATCGGTGCTCGCTGCGGCCGGTGTTGTGTAGGAGGCGGAGGTGGCGCCGGTGACGATGGCTCCGTTCAAGTACCACTGATAAGTGAGAGGTCCGGTGCCCGTGGCTGTCACGGTGAAAGTCGCAGTCTGTGCCACGTTTACAGTCTGGCTCGCCGGTTGACCGGTGATAACTGGCGGTGTGCCGCCGTAGCCGTTCCAACCTCCACCGCATGCAGTCATGATCAGCAAAGCAAATGTTGCGGCAAGAACACGAGCGGCTCCGACAACGCCCCAAGGGGGCTTTATGAAGTCGCTCGACTGGGCGTTGGCGCGGCAAATCCGCGCTAAGCGTGGTGACGATGAACCAGGTAAAACATGGAATGCCTGTGCCGGGACCGCGAGAACGCTGTCAGATGCGGCCTTCATGTCCACATTTTGCAGATGGTGGAACATGGAGAATGAGCGAGCGATACGAAAATGCAGGAAGTCGGCTACTTTCATCATCGGGGAGGCTCCAGGGCAAAAACACGAACTTAAGTCAGCTGGGACCCGATGCTCTCGCACATATCGCTATGGACGTAGAGGACAATACACCTTGTAGTTCCGGGCCCAACGTTTAGCAACCTGTGTCTCCTAGAAGGTAGCCCACAATATCTCCTCCTTCACTACACCTTTCGTGCTACTACGCATTGCAAAGAAGCGCCAACTGGAAGGGCGACGCTTACTTCGAACTGAGGCATTAACGTCTATATGGAAAGGTTTTGTTGTGCAGCAAAAGCATGAGACTCGATTTTTTGGGTGGACGAGCTCATGGCCAATGATGGAAAGCCATTGCAATCTCGTCCGACAGGGCGCCTGTTTCGGGTCCGTGGACACGAGATGAAGAAGAGCAAATGGTGTGAACATCCCGACGTGGAAGAGTTGAGTTTGAGCGCGATCACTCTCCCCGAATCACGAGTCCACTCGGGAGCTATTCGCCTAATTTGTGAATTGGTCCGAGCAACGCGCTTCTCCGCACCAGAAGACTAACCCCCAAAAACCAATTGCGGGAAAAGGGTTCTGGAGGTTAGGGGTACAGGGTGGGTTACTTACAATAATCATGGCCTCGGCTGGCCGACCGCTACGATGCTTCCGGCAACTTCTACGGCTATTCGGTGAGATCGGGGCTCAGCCCGGTAGCGCCCCGAACGGCGTCACCGGGCTAAGGTTGTCGATAGACGTCAATGGCTGACACCCTCCAATTGCAGGAGGCCTAACATCTGGCCATCGATCTCAATGGCCAATACCCTTGTACTGTCGATGGGGAAGTAGCTGTAACTGTTTGCGGTCGTAAAGCTGGTCCCGTTGAGACCCGTCAGAGATAGAAGTCCAGTGGAGCTTGTTTCCGTGCCGGTGAGACTGACAGCGGAAGTGGCGGCATAACCTTGAGCGTTGTAATCCGTGGATCCGGTAAGAGCGTCGGATGCGACGGTGACGGGACCAGCGGCACCCCAAAGTGGCGCAGGCGCAGTACTGGAGGAAGGTGGCAAAAACCCTTGACCCGCGAGAGCATAGCTGCCTTCGAAGTCGGAGGACGTGGCGGTCTGGAGGTAAGAAGGACCCGCGGTTGCCTCGGAGGGGTCAACTCCAAGCTCTAACGCATTACCATTCCCGTCCAGATAGATCTGGAAGGCAAAGGGCCCCGGAATGGGCACGTTGTTCGGGCCTTGGAGCGTCGACGAGAGGGTAACGCCCGTGAGGGTAACACGACCGGTAGGATCAACGGTATAGGCTCCCCCATTAATCGTTGTGCCGACGGCATTAGTCCCGTCATTTACGGCCAGTGGACCAGTGAGCCCGCCACTTGAGCCGAAGGAGAAGCCCCCCGCGATAGTGAGCAGACCATTGGCGTCTTCTCCAGAACTGGCGTGGACGTAGGTGGTATTCGCAACACTCGCTTGGTTGAAGTTGCCGGTATTCGTCCCTTGGCCCAGGGCGACACCTCCCAGGTCGGCACCGAGCGCGTCGGGCTGATTTTCCAGGATCTGGATCTGGTTGGTGCCGACAATATAGCCGGACAGGATAAATTGAGCCAGGTATGTCGTGGACGCGGGTGTAAGCGTGATCGTAACTCGCCCAAAGGAATCCGGAGCGGAGACAGAGCCGGAGGCGAAGGCCTGAGCCTGGCCGACAGTTCCGCCGTCGTTAAAGTCGTAGACGCTGCTGCCGATCACAAGAGCGCCTCCGCTGAAATTGAGGATGCCCCCGATGACCAATATATTCTGATTTGTCGTTTCATCCAGCCCATGCAGAGCAAAGGCATATCCCCCGGACGGGGCAGCCGCGCTGGTTTGGAGGTCGACGGATCCAGTAGCCACAGCAAAGGTGTCAAACTCCGAGATCAGCACGCGCGAGCTCGAAACAGTGGCACCACGCAGGGTTTCAATGCCACCTACACCGATGCTCGTGTTGCCCGTGTCGAGAACAATCTGAATATTGCCGCCAGCGGTGGTGAGGCTGCAGCCGGAGGGAACCAGGGCGTTGGCGGAGGCTTCGTTACCGAAGTCGGTAAAGTCCTGCTCTCCGGCTGTAATGGCACCGCTCTGCACTGTGAATGCGCCAACCACAAAGTACGGGCCGGTGGAATCTTCGCCAGACAAGTGATAGACGTAGGTGCCATCGCCGAGAATGGCAGGAGGTGCTGATTGAGTGATGGTAATGGGCGCTGAGGCGGACTTGGTCGTATCTGTGACTGAAGTCGCGGTAACAGTCACGGTATTCGAAACGGCGGGCGCCGTGTAGGTGGTCATAGAACCGCTCGCCGTAGCGGCGGGATTGAATGAGCCGCATGGCGAAGTGCCGCAGGTGACCGTCCAGGTGACCCCGGCACTCTTGCTATCGTTTGCCACAACGGCGGTAAGAGGCGTGGTGGCGCTGGTGGCGAGCGACGTAGGCGGCGCAGTCAAGGTCACCGAGATCGTCGCCGGTGGCGGGGGGGGTGGTGGTGTTGAACCGGATCCGCCGCAGGAGGTCAGGCAGATGGACAGCGCCGCGATGGCGAAGAGAGGTGTTGTCTGGCGCCACTTCATCGGATGCCTCCGTTCAGTTCGCTCTGGCTAGGCTGAGGACGGTTGCCGGCGCGGGAGTGGGTATGGACGAGAAATCCATTCTCATTGCGAATCGGGATCTGGCGGCCGGCCAGGACGAGCTGATGAGCAAGCAAATAGTTGTGGCCATTGATTGTTTGGATGACACCGACTATTTGGATCTGCTGACCGGTGCTCAGGGCTTGCTGCACCTCCTCGGTCATATAGCGGCCGACGCTGGCATCCAAGACTCCCAGTGGGCTATTCACCAAGAGGTGAAGGCCGGCGAAGCGACTAAGACTGTGTTCGGAAGACACTTCCTGGATGGTTCCTGCAATTGTGATCTCGCTGGTTGTGGCGTGTTTCGCGTTTAATGCAGCCACGGCGGATGATTGGGACGAGTTACCGTCCTGAGCCGATGCGGCGCTGGTCACAATCCCACAAAGTAAGAGGATGGAGAACACAGGAATAAAGAGCCCTTTGGTAGTCATTATTCGTCCTCCAGGTTTTATAGTTTGCGCTTGGCCCGTCCGAACATTTGCTCCTTGAGAAGTGGGAGGATTCTAAACCACGCCTTCGTTTATGACGATGAAATTATTTCGGGGCGACGGCCCATGCAACCACGCCGCTGAGTTTGGGACAGTTGTAGCAATATACAAAGGAACGATCGATTCGAAAGGCGGAGACGACAGCATGGCGAGTTCACCGCAAATCATTCTCGCGTAACAACTTGCACCTCATACCCAGGCATGAATAATGTGGCGCCCACGCTGAGAGGGCCGTCCTGTAACAAATATGGTCCTGTCGAAGAGAGACCCCGGCAGCCCACAAGATGGTGCGCAAACCGAAATTCACTAGAAGTGTTCGCGCAATTAGTGAAAGTCATGGGAGCGTATCTCTGGAACATTGACCGAAAGCGTGACCAATTTAGCGGCCTTTACATGGATCACTCCGTCCTGGTTCTGTAGCAATCCTTCTACCATCAGAAATTTGCTACGAGTCACTAGTAGGCGATTTCTTTCATACACATCCGGAGTGATGATCACGTTGGCGATGCCGGTCTCGTCTTCCATGGAGAGGAAGATGAACCCTTTCGCCGTACCAGGACGTTGGCGGGTGATGATGCAGCCTGCGGTTCGCACAAATTCTCCATCCCTGCGAGTTCGCAGTTCCTGGGCTGACAGGATATTGCCGCGACGCAGCTCAGGACGCCGATAGAACATCGGGTGTTTCCCAACCGTTAGCCCAGTTCCTGTGTAGTCGGCGATTAAGCGCTGCTCAGGGTTCATCTGGCGGAGAGGCAATGTTTCAGAATCATCTTGCAGCCATTCACTTTGTTGTCTGAGTAATGGTCCTTCGAGTTTGCCGGCACGTTCCACCTGCCAAAGTGCATCGCGTCGATGTGTAATCCCGGCGATCTTGTTCAGAGCACCGATGTGCGCCAGTGTAGTGAGTTCTTTCTTGTTGAGTAATGGAACCCTCAGCGCAAGATCTTCTGCCGAGCGGAAAAGTCCATTCTGAGAGCGGGATTGCACCAGTGACTCTGCGGACTGCTTCCGCAATTGCCTTGCATATCCAAGGCCCATACGCAACGATAGCGATCCATCAGGCTCATGTTCGACGGTACAAGGCCAGTCTGAGACCTGAACATCAATCGGTTTTACACGTAGACCATGACGTTGTGCATCTTTTACCAGAACTGCGGGCGAGTAAAAGCCCATCGGCTGATTGTTCAGGATGGCACAGGTAAAAGCTGTGAGGTACTTCACCTTGAAGTACGCAGAAGCGTATGCAAGCAGTGCAAAGCTGGCGGCATGAGATTCAGGAAAGCCATATAAGGCAAAAGAACTGATGTTCTGGACGATAGTGTCCTGCGTTGCCGCATCGATTTTGTTTGCCGTCATCCCGACCCGCAGCTTCCCCTCAAGATTTTTCATACGTTCCCAGGAACGACGCATACCGACGGCGCGTCGCAACTCATCGGCTTGTGCACCGGAGAAGTTGGCAACAACCATGGCCATACGGAGCAACTGCTCCTGAAAGAGAGGCACACCCAGCGTTCGCGCCAAAACCTCCTTTAACAAGGGATGGAGGCAAGTGGGCTCCTCTTTATTCTGTCGTCGACGCATGTATGGGTGCATCATTTGACCCACGATTGGGCCCGGGCGAATGATCGCAACCTGTACAACAAGGTCGTAGAATTTCTCAGGCTTATTGCGTGGTAACGAAGCCATCTGAGCTCGACTCTCGATCTGGAACATGCCAACAGTGTCTGCCTCTTGCAGTGTGCGGTAGACGTCCTTGTCATCAGGCAATTGTGCCAGGTCTACGTGGTCGCCGTAGTGCTGCGGGATCAGCTCGAGGCAATCTTTCAAAACCGCCATCATACCAAGGCCCAGGAGATCCACCTTGATTATGCCGAGGCCGGCACAGTCTTCCTTGTCCCATTGCACCACGGTGCGGCCAGGCATGGAGGCTCGCTCCAGGGGCACAACCTGATTCAATTGGCCCTGGCAGATGACCATGCCACCTGAGTGCTGTCCAAGGTGTCGAGGTAGACCCTGAATCCGCATTGAAAGCTCAAGATATTTGGCGATGCGCGGATGTTTGATATCGAAACCCGCGTTGTGGAAGGAATGCGCCATCGTGTCTGTCTTCCCTCGCCACTCCCAACGACTGACAAGGCTCGAAAGCCTGCCGAGCGACTCCTGATCGAAGCCTAGAGCTTTGCCTACTTCGCGAGCAGCGTATTTGCCTCGGTAGGTAATTACGTTCGCTGTCATGGCAGCGCCGAGTTCGCCATAGCGCCGATAAATGTATTGAATGGCCTGTTCGCGTTTATCTTCGGAGGGAAGATCCAGGTCAATGTCCGGCCATTCTCCACGGCTTTCGCTTAGGAAGCGCTCAAAGAGGAGATCCATACCCACCGGATCGATGGCTGTTATTTCGAGTGCATAACAGACAGCAGAATTTGCCGCGCTGCCTCGGCCCTGGATGAGAATGCCGTTACTCTTACAATATTCAACGATGTCCCAGACGATAAGAAAGTATCCGGCGAAGCCCAGCTTTGCAATGAGTGCGAGTTCATGCTCAACTTGCATCTTCGCCCGATCCAGTAAATCTGGATTGTTTTTAGGACCATATCGCCGTTGAATCCCTTCCGTTACACGCTTTCGCAAAAAGCTATCCATCGTCTCTCTCATTGGCACCGGGTAATGCGGAAATTCGTAGCCAAGATCGTTCAATTCGAATCTGAGACGCGAAGAGAGGTCGCAGGTATTCTCAATCGCACTCGGTACATCGCGGAAGAGCGCTACCATTTCACGTGCCGAACGCAGATGACGTTGACTATTCAGCGCGAGGAGCCGTCCAGCGAGGTCGAGTTCTGTATGGTGATGGATCGCGGTGAAGAGATCAAGGATTTCACGATCGTATGCAGTCGCATAACGAACGCCGTTGGTAGCAATTACTGGCAGCTTTAAAGAACGGGCGATTCGAATAGCGGCTTGGTTCCGCCACTCTTCCTCCCGCTCATAGTGACGTTGCAATTCGATATAGACGTTTTTGCGGCCGAAGATATGGGTTAGCCGTTCGACCGTCTTGTATCCGGCATCCTCTCCACCATGGACGAGCGCGGCTGCCAATGGTCCTTCGTCTCCTCCACTAAGGCATAGGAGGCCGGTCGCATATTGCTGCAGTTCATCGAGAGTTGCTGCGCCGTCCTTCTTCGTCGTTTCACGCATTTTGAACTGCGTAATAAGCTGACAAAGATTTTGATAGCCCTCTCGGGATTCACAAAGAAGCGGCAATCGCACTGGTTCTTCTTTGAACTGATGTGGCAACCATGCAGGTGGTGTAAGGCGCGGCCCCAGACTTGAAACGCCAACTTCAGCCCCGATATGGGCTTGAATTTTGTTTCTCTTCGCGCTGGTGTGAAAGCGGGCAGATCCATAAACACCATTGCGATCCAGAAGTGCCATCGCGGGCATCTCCAACTCGACGGCACGTTCAATGAGAGATTCGGGTTGCGAGGCACCCTCAAGGAAGCTGAAGGCGCTGGCGGCATGTAGCTCGACATAACCTTCAGTCATAAAGCGCCGCCATTTGCCAGCAGTCTCGCATCAGGTCACGCACCAGGCAACAGCAAAGCAAAGCGTTATCCTGAGCGCGGGCCACGAGGTCCCACTGTTCGAGACCCCAGAGGGTTGGATTCCACCAGTCGCCACCTGTCAACCATGGTCCGTAAATATGCTCGACGCTGTAATAGCGTTCTCGAAAGACAAATGTTTTCGGGCGCTGGTTCCGCGTTGTGACTGAGATGTTTTCTGCTGGGCGTAACTGCCGCAACGCGGACCGTGGTTGACCGGGAGAAACTGCAGACACCGCGCCTGTAGGAACGCTAAACGGCTCCATGCGGAACCTATCTGGCCGGTGAGTGTCTTTGAGTACAGCACGACCAACACCATCATCCCCAACGATGGCGCGTATACGCGCCAGAGTAACGTCAAGCCGCATCGGTTCGCGAAGCTGGGGAGAGAACAGGCCCAGCTGGACCTTACTCGTGCTTCCGGGTTCCGCCGTAAGAGCCAGCGAGAGGATGGCGGCGCGTGGGGGATGTGCTTCGAGGTCGAGATGAAGCAGCTTGATCCAGAGCTGCTCATCATTTGTGGGTAGCGCAGGCCGTACGGCGCGTGTATGTGTCGTGCCTCCCTCAAGCGAAAGTATGACGGTAATGGAGGCTAGAGCAAGTATGCGTGCTTTAGCACGTAAGATCAGTTGGTCTAGCATTACGGCCACTACAAATAGCAGCGAGTCGAGCAGTTCGACAGGGGAATCGAGTTCCATACGTTCTTCGAGCTCGAAGGCAGGCTCTAATGGTTGAAAAAAATGGGTGAGTTCTCCACGTGCCAATTGGCGAAGACGTTTGCCCTCCTGTCCCATTCGGGCAATCAGGTCTTTTTCCGGCAATGCCGCCAGCATCTGCAGGGTGGAGATTCCCCAAAGGGTGAAAGTCTCAGCCTGCTCAGCGGCAAAGTCCAGAACGGTAAGCGGCAGAGAAGCGAGTGCGGCAGCTTCCTCTCCAGCTGGAACGATCTTTACGCTGCTTGATGGAGATGGACCTCTTGCAAGAGAGACAGCAGTATGAAAATTGCTACTGACAGCAACGCAGCCCGTAATTCCCAGTGCCCTGACCTGATTCAAAAGGGAGCGTGCCAGGACCTCTGGGGGGCCAAACAGCTTTTCAGTTCCTGCAATGTCGATGACACACAAAAATGCGTGATCTTCACTTCGATCTTCGATGCGTGGAGAAAATCCGCCAGCGCACTCAAGTAAGACCGCTTTAGCGGCAGCTTCTTCTTTCACTGAGCGAGGTAGCAGTTCGATAGAGGGAAAAGTGTCGACTTCGACCTGTGTCATCCCTCCGGCCACACCGAGCTTACTCGCCTTTCTGTTGAGGGAACAGACCTGCTGCAATGGCGGCTCTCCTTCCATCACAAGGAATGGCTTGTCGCGCAAATCCGGTCTGAGCCGAAGCAACGCCTGGGCCGGAAATTCTTTTGCGTATAGGCAGGCATATAGTTCGGCGCGTTTTGTCATTGGCGGCCTGCACATGTCGTTCGGCTCTTCCAGTGAGCATCGTTCGCTCTTTGCGGAGGCTTACGTAATGGAACGACATTCGTTGAGGCTTGCGCAAACCGCTGACGCACTACCTCCACGCAATGTTCGATACCGGTAAATACAGTTGTCTCATCGCGAAGCGCATCGCCTGGTTTGAAACGCAAGAGCAGTTCTACGCTGCTCTTCGCGCTGGGGTACTGAGTCAGCAGAAGGACGCTAGCTTGTGTTCGCTCCGCTGCGGCACGATAACGGAACCATGTCGCAAGCGGCACACGGACAACATATTCGGGAGCAATGCTGCCCATATCCAGGACAATCGCACTGAAGCCGCCACCCTGCAAAAGAAGATCGGTCACGCGAAGTGCCTGCTCAATTCTCGTCCACGGTGTGCGGACCGGAGTTGGATTTCGGCTGGGTTTCACTGGTCGCTGCGCTGGGGCTGGTTCAAAGATTTCTCTCTGTGATCGCACTCTACGCTGCGGCTCTGCGCATCGCGGGGCAAACATTTCCGGCCGCATGAAACCGATAATGGACTCGGAGAGTCCCTTCATTTCATTGCGGGGATGAGAACCGAAACCACCGCCATGCAACCCCTTCTTGATCGGAGGGGGAATTAGGAATTTCTTTGGTAGTGAGAATACATGCGAGGACGGCTCTCCATGCGCGGCAGCGGAAACCCCGCAACGAACCCAGAGGAGCCGGGCCAAATCCACACCTGATGCTGCAGCCGATTCTGGATGCAAGGTATCGGAGACATCGACCCAGGCGCAAACCTTGGCGCTTTGCGTTAGTCCTGCTACGAAAGAGAGCGCAAAGGCAGTACGCCCGGAACATTCGGGACCCACTACTTCCGTGATGGCTCCCAACGGAAGACCTCCCTCGAGCACTGCGTCGATGGAATGAATGCCTGTTGCCGCTACCGGTCGGACTATCCGCGGTGATGGCGTAAGCGCGCAAGGAATTCGTTTGGAAAGAGAGTCTTCGATCTGATGTCGAATGATGGCAGCGGACGGCATATATTCGCCTTATGTTCGCCTATTCCTTCTGTGACGTCAAATTGCGAATGCATCAAAAATAGTGCGGTTCATCTCGCAAGTGAATGAAGGCAAAATAGATTGCCCATTACTTTTTCTTCACTTGCGGTTCTCTAGCAGACCAGCGGCGAGCAGGTCTTCTGCTCGCTTTCAGGTGATTTGAAGTTTTCCTCGGCTTATGGCTTATACAGAAGAAGACCCGGAGACGGTTGTCCCCGGGCCCAGTCGCGTCTTCGCTTCAGGTGCTGAACTGCTAGTTGAGCGCGATCATAACGTCGTTATTGACGCGAAGGCCTGCCTCGTTGATTTGCGTTCTGGCTCTCTTCTCCGCTTTCGATGTGGAGAATTGAACCTTTGTCGAGGTGTCTGCATAGCAAATCTGACTCAGGAAGTACTGGTTGCCATACTTGTGGAACACCAGCTTGCTGGATTTGCTTGGTGAGTTCGGATCGGTCAGACCCATGGCCAGAATATGGACGCTCTTCTCCCGGTCAGTAATGATGAGCATGTTTGGGCTAGTGGAATCTGAACCAATCGTGTAATTTCCAGCAGGCAGCCAGCTGCCGTTGACGGTGAAGTTGAACGGAACGGTTGCTTTGACCTGGTGATCTTGTGCCAATGCACTACCGGCTGTGATGAACGTGGCTGCGACGAAGAGGGCGATTGCGGCGATGCGTTTCATGACGATCTCCTTTTGAGGAACGTTTTAAGTTCCTCCTGGGGCTCCGGAATACTTTCTCTTCGGGAGCTTGTTGTTACACGCAGAGATATTGCATGCGCATGGCCATAGGTAGCCGCCGCACCTGGCATTCCTGCTCCTCAACCGCATTCCTGTATTTGCAATGAGATCCAAGCCCTGAGAACATACGCGTCTCAACAAATTCCCCGCCACGTCCGCTTGCGGGTATCCGATCCGATACCCGCGAGTATCCGTTCGGCTCCCTGTGTCTCGATATCCCGATTTATCTGAGATTCTTTGCCGATTCAGCTACACTTTGACGCACCGGAGGCACTGATGCAGCCGCGGCTCCTCGCCATCTCGGGTTCGCTGACAGGAACCGTTCGACCCCTGACTGATGGCCAGATATCGATCGGTCGTGACGAATCGAACCAGTTGTGCCTGATCGACACCGTGGTCTCGCACAAACATTGCACGATCAAGCAGGTGGGCGAGCAATATGAGGTCGTCGATCTCGCCAGCCGCAACGGCACCTTTGTGAATGGAATTCCTGTAAATCGCAAAGCCATCGAACATGGTGATACGATCCGCGTCGGAAAATCCGAACTCTTGTTTCTGATGCACGAAGGCGAAACAGCTACCACTTCCCAAATACGCCTGACTGACATGGCTTCCGTTTCCACACTCAGAACAATTGGAGTGGAACACCCAGCAGCGCTTCCGACGTTTGGGGTTGAAGTCGGACGCATGGCCCGCGACCTGGCCGCTCTGTTCAGGATCAACAACATCATCAATTCCATCCGTGATAGCACACTCCTTCAACGCGAACTTCTGCGGCTGATCTTCGAAGTAATCCCCGCCGAACACGGCGCCGTCGTTCTTTTAACTGATCTCGATGAGGAACCAAGCTCTGTCTGCACCTGGCACCGGAAGACGGAAGCTGAGGAGCCGATTGAAGTTCAGCGAGACCTGATTCGCCGCGCAATTTGGGAGCGTGCGACCGCCTTCATCAGCGCTACTTCAGACTCGAGCGAAATGCAAAACGTGCTCTGCAGCCCCCTCGTCGCAGTGGAGAGGACAATCGGCGTGCTCTATCTCACCTCACTCCATCCTGCTCCTCCGTTTCGCGAAGATCACATTCATTTTCTCGATTCGGTCTCCCATATTGCAGCGGTCACGCTGGAAAACATACTCGCCCTCGACGCATTGCGTTCCGAGAACCTGCAATTGAAGGCAGAACTCAACCCAGGCAGTAAACTCGTGGGCGAAAGCCGGCAGATTCGCCAGGTGGAAGAGTTTATCTCTCGTGTCGCACCGAGCGATTCCACCGTGCTGATCCGTGGAGAGAGCGGCACGGGCAAAGAAGTTGTCGCACGCGCGATACATCAGAGCAGTCCGCGACCTGATCGTCCCTTCATCGCCGTCAACTGCGCCGCAATTCCAGAGACACTGTTCGAAAGCGAGCTATTCGGATACGAGAAAGGCGCGTTTACCGGCGCGGTCGGGATGAGAAAGGGTAAGCTTGAGGCGGCCGGCGACGGAACACTGTTTCTGGATGAGATTGGCGAGCTGGCTCCGCCGATGCAGGCGAAGCTATTGCGAGTGCTACAGCAAAAGGAGTTCGAGCGGGTTGGTGGGACTCATTCCATCCCATTCAAGGCTCGCGTTCTTGCGGCGACCAACAAGAATCTTGAACAGGCAATCAAGTCCGGCGAGTTTCGACAAGACCTGTACTATCGGCTCAACGTAGTCTCAGTTGTTGTGCCGCCTTTGCGCGACCACCGCGACGATATTCCTCTGCTCACGCTGTATTTCGCGGCGAAGTACGCAGAAAAATGTAAGCGGCCGTTCAAAGGTATTTCACCCGAGGCGCGTAGGTTCCTGATGGGCTATAGCTGGCCCGGGAATGTCCGCGAACTGGAGAACGCAATCGAACACGCCATCGTGCTCGGCCTGACCGAGGAGATCCTGCCTGAAGATCTCCCCAATGGCCCACTCGAGGAGCAATCCGCGGAACTCGCAGGAGCGCGATATCACGATGTGCTCAACCAAGCAAAAAGAGAGTTGATTCTTAGCTCGCTGCGAGAAGCAAAGGGAAGTTTCCCCCAGGCTGCGCGACTGCTCGGCATCCATCCGAAGTATCTGCACCGATTGGTGCGAAATCTCAATCTGAAGTCTGAGCTGCGTTGACGAATCAAAAGAAATAAAAGAGGGCCTAGGCGAATATCAATAATTGACTACCTACTCAACCGCCGACTTCCTTCCCCAATTAAAGCGTCTTCCGAGAATTCCCTTGACGATCAGGTGGTCGGTCCCAGCCGTGGGACCTATGCCAACTCCAAAGTTGATCTCCCACACCGGAGAGACGTTCAGATCGGTCACGACGAAGAGCTGCTGCTGCTGCTCGTGCAACGAATCGAAGGCAAATAGACGCCCATAGTCCCCGTAGTACTCGAAGCCGCCGCTGACCTTCGGGGTGAAGTCATAACTTAGCTTGGCTGCGGGCGAGAAGCCCACTCCCTGTTTCACGTCCGGTCCATGCCAGGTGCGTTCGAAGGCCGGGTTGACAGCGAAGTACCAGCGGCCGAGGGTCTTGTCGATGATGGGCCGGATCTCCCACGTCCACGTGTCCGGTGAATAGACAGCTCGTTGATAGCCGATCTCTGTCGAGAGGCTAAGCCCGACTGGAAGATGCCAGCTCTCTGGCGCTCGCACGCGCGGGCGAATGTGGTCTCCCACCCACTGAACTCCATGTCCGTCCTGCTCGCTGGTGAAGACGTAGAAGCCGATTTCTGACCAGTCGGTGATCCCCTGGGTCAGTTCAAGAGTCTCGTGCTCCTGATGGTTGGTCGGATACACGCCGTCGATCTGGTTGGTTTGGCCGGATACGGTGTAGTTCGAGTGCAACTCGACCATGAGGTTCTTTGGCGGGACGGTGTCCGAACCGTACACTTGAATCTCGTAATTGCCTTGGCCATGAGCGTCTCGCAAACCAGCGAGCAGGCATCCAATCATCAGGATAACGAGGGTGATCGAGTGGGACATTCTCCGAGTCTTCCGTACATCACTATGCATATCGAAACACCATCATGAAACCTCGGTCCATGTGGTCCTGCTGATGACAATGAAAGAGTGTTCTTCCTGGGTTATCCGCCACAAACTCGACTTCAGCAGTGCTCTTGGCGGGAACGAGCACGACATCTTTCTTTAGACCATGCATCTCGGGACTGCCGTCGACCTGGCGGACTTCAAAGGTATGCCTGTGAAGATGCATCGGGTGATCGTCTGCACTAAGGTTTTTGAGAACGAGCCGGTAGCGTTGCCCGGTCTTGAGGATCGGCTCATCGGTCTTCGGGTACGACTTTCCATTGATCCTCCATAGCTCTTCGTTTCCATGCCCTTGAAACTTTGAATCGAAGGCGAGATCAATAGGAACAGCCTCGTCTCTGCTCTGGTTTGTCTCGCCCGGCGTCGCGAACTGGTGGTAGTCCCAGGTGAGGTCGGTTGGCTGTGTCCAGACTGGTTTGCCCGTTGCGCCCGCGTACTCGATCACGATTCCCATACCTGCAGCCTGTACATGCTTCCTCACTTCGCCGAGTACCCAGATGCCCGGCGCATTCATCTCGACGATCGCGCAGACCCTTTCGGCAGGTGCGAGGCGCAGCATCTGGACCGTCTGCGGCTGCGGCACAGGATTGCCGTCCAGCGCAAGGACGTGGAAGCTATGCCCCGCAAGCGCAATCCAGTGGACCTCTGTTGGGCTCGAGTTGAGAACGTGCATCAAGACCCGTTCGCCCTGCTTGACGCGCACCGGATCGCCGGACCCCAGCATCTTCCCATTGATGGTTGAGACATCGTAGACGGGATTCATATAACCATCATCGCCGCCGACAAAATGGCCGCTCCAATCATGTAGCCCAAGAAAGACTTCGCGATCGTAGCTTCCTGTGTTGTCGCGCGGCTCGATCATGAGAAACCCATGGAGACCGCTATACTGCGCTTTGGTTAGGTCGTTGCCTGCAAAGGTATGGGTGTGGAACCAACGAAAACCGGGAGGATCGGGCTTGAAGGTGTATCGGGCCGCCGCTCCGGGAGCGATCATCGGCGTTCCCTCTTCCATTGCTCCATCGATCTCCGACGGAAGAAACAGACCGTGCCAGTGGACCACTTCAGGACCGGCGGTAAGGTTGTGTACTTGGATGGTCTGCTCTTGTCCTTGGCGCATGCGAAGAAGCGGGCCGGGGACCTGTCCGTTGTAAGCAACCGTGCGGATACGGTGTTTGGGAGAGGCCTCAAGAACGTATGGGGCGATCTCAAGCGTGATGTCCGGAGCGGCCGGCGCTCCGGATGCTGCGCCCAGGAGGACGGACCCCGCTGCCATGCCTGAAAGCTGTGCGAAGCGCCGACGAGTCAACAATGTTGAATATCCTTGGTTGGTCATAAAACCAATATTTTTGATGCGAACAAACGGAAAATGACGCGGCGCAGAGCGACGGAAATGGCTGTCTTGGCCGTATGGGATAAGAGTGTATGTTGTGCCGCAGAACACTGTGTCGTCGGCGTAGCTTGTTCAGTTCGAAAGTTGTCCGACAAGAGTCAAATTGACATCAACCTCTTTGGCGACTTTGAGAATGAAGACGCTCGGGTCCTTCAATCCCCACTTGACGTAAGGGACGATGAAATGAGTTTTGGCGGTGCAGTTTGCTCCATCGATGTGGATCTGCATAGGAACGGTTAAATCATGTGGAGTGCCATGCAGTGTAAAGGTTCCCGTGACTTGTATCGTCGAGTCGCCAGCAGTAGCGATCGTGCCCTGGTAGCTTTGCGGAACAAAAGACACATCGGCGAAGTGAGGCGCATCCAGCACCTCGTTCGTCATCTTTTTGTCCCGTGAATCATTTCCGGTTTTTCCGCTGCCAGCCGCCACGACCACAGAACCGGATAATTTCTGATTGGTGGGGTCGAAGTGGATCGATCCGTTCTGCACATGGAACGTGCCGTGTGTCTCGTGGCTGGAGCCGCCGAGCGTGAAGCTCACATCACTCGATTCGGGGCTAATGGTGAAGGTCCGGTGCTGGGCGAGCACGGAGGATGCGAAGAGCAGCGGAAGCGCGACAACGAGTGAGAGCACAAAGGTCTTCATCAATTTTCTCCCGTAATGGCGTGATTATTTTTGTATCGGCTTGGCCAGACGATGTTCTGTGTGAGCCAGATGGCGAGTGAGGAAATATTCTGATCCGAGAGATACTCGTGGCCCGGCATATCCGTGCCAGGTATGCCGAACTTGGCGATCTGTGCAAGGTAAATCTCTCGTTCTTCGGGGCTGTCTGATACAGGCAGATGCAGCCAGGGCCCGGTTGCCAAATTCGGGGGAAGCCGCTTAAAGCTCGTCTGCCATCTCTGCCGGGTGCGCCCATCGAGGTCGTGGCAGGTTGCGCAGTACACGTTGAAGAGTTGCGCACCTGCACTTGCGTTTGCGCTAACAACGCCTGCGGCTGAGGGCCTCCATGTTTGCTCGGCTCTAATATGTCGTTCGGTTCCAGTACCCTTCAGACTGCATAGGTAAGCGACTAAATCGTCTCCGCGGCTTCCTGGGCCTCCAAAGAGATAGGCGTAAGAGGGCATGAACGAAGCGTGGCTCACCTCGTTTGGTTTATAGAAATGGGCTTTTAGCCAAAGCGGCGAACGGCGGCTTCCCACCTCCGACAGGTCTGGCCCCTGACGCCGGTTTCCAATCAACGGAGGACGCTCCAGCCGCAGTTCGTCGAGCGTCTGGACAGGACCCCACATCGGGACATCCGGTGTATTCGGGCGCACGTACTGAGAATGGCAGTTGATACATCCCTCCGAGATGTAGACCTGGCGGCCCCGTTCGACCTGCGAGAGAACAGGCGCTACGGCGTGAGAGGCGAGGATCGCTCGATGTACGCAGAAGGCCACAAGCATGACCGCAGCCGTTGTCGCCACCTCCCGCTCGCGATGGCGAAGCAGCTCGATGAGCTGCGGACCGAGGACTAAGGCACATGCAAGCAGGACGAATGCCACAGGAACATGTCCAAGGTTTTGACCCATCCCGATACCCATCGCCGATCCGAACCAACCCGCAATCGCGTAAATCAGGCCCGCTTTGCGGGCGCGGTCTACCGGTGACGAAGCTGGTGCAAGCAAGGATGGATAGGCCACCAGTGCTACCGAGTAGAGTGAAACCCCGATGGGATAGAAGAAAGAGGCCAGAAGCGCCCGACCTGGATCGAGCAAAAGCAAACAAGAGACGGCGAGTGCAAGAACCGCGACAACAAGTACAAAAGATAAGCCGCGACGGCGAAGAAGCCATGCACATGCGATTGCCGCAACCAAGTGCAGAAGACCATCTATCCAGAGGTGGACTGTGCCTTCCCAAGTGCCGACCTTCAGCGCGGGAGTGTTCTGAATGATAAAGAAGGCCGCTGAATCCAGCCATACGAGCGCGGCAAAAGAGAGCAGGACACGACCAAACGAGATGGAAGTTTGTGATGGAGGATGGGTCTCGACTTTGGCTTCTATCGTGACATTCGCAGCGGCGAAGACGCCGATAACACACAGGATGGCGGCAACTATCGTCTGAGTCTTGGGCGAAGCCGTGAAGAGAGGAGGGAAATTGCAGATTAGATAGGCGAGCCCGGTACCCAGGCCCACATTGAGCAGTGCATCACCGTCTCCGAGCCAGATGCGTAGATGAGTGACAAGCGTCACGGTGAGAAGACCGAACCCGGCACCGATGAGGAACGAGACGGCGATGCTCGCACCGACAGTGAGCGGGAACAGAGTGAGCAGAGCAGCAACTCCACAAACAGATAGTGCGGCCTGCAACCGTAGGCGTGGCGTAGGGCCAAACATTGGCCAGGGAGCCAACAGGCTAAGGAGAATGCCGCCAGCAGCCATTGCGGCCATGACGACCTTGAGGTGTGCCTCGGCGATGCCAGGCTCAGCGAGCCGTTTGAGAAAAGCAAACTGGGCAAAGATCAGGACGTAAACATAGGTGATGGCGACGAGGCACACGCCTCGCCATCCAGATTGCCGAACGTTAAGGCGTGACATTGCCCAGCCAGCCTCTGGCCAATCCGATCGCCTGCAGAAGTGCAAATGCCCCGTCGATGAGTGCGACAGTGATCCATCCAGATTCGAGGGAACCGGAGACGATCTTCGCAACTACAAAGATCGCCACGAGTCCGCGAGTGATCGTCGTCAGCAACCAGACGGCTTCGAGCTTCTGTACCAGGACGGGTCGAGTTGCAAGCAGGCCACCACCATAGAGGCAGACAATGCCGACTGAAAGCACAAAGACGCCGACGTAAGAGAGATAGGGGAGCGCGTCCTGCGACGCATGCAGCCTCATGATGTGCAAGGTCGTTGCGGGCGCGACGATGAGCAGGACACCGGTCGAAGAGTCCGACAGACCGGTGAGGGACTGATAAACGAGTAGGAGTCCGCGCTTCATAGATTCTCCGCCTGCGGTTCGGTGAGGTACGTTGAAGGAATCTCCTTCAAGAGCCTGGAGACGTCGACAAACCAGTCCAGAGAGGCAAGCAAGATGAGAGTCCCGAGAAGTAGACGCAGAGCATAGATGGTATTTCGCAGAACACCCGGGACAATCGAGAAGGCGGGATCCGAGCCCTCGCGCCACCCTGCAAAGAACATGATCAGTATGTAGGCGAGCACACTTGCCTGCCAGACGTAGAACGACCAGGTGCCATTGAAGATCCAGCCATCATCGCCTAGAAGCTGGACCATAACGAAGATAAGCAGGCTGGAAACGAAGCCTGCCATTGCCAGAAGAGAGTGCCCGACGAGCCCGTCCGTAAACTTGAAATGATCGAGCACGCCGGGCAGGAAGAGCAGCCAGCCGGTTGGAACAAGGATCGACCACCAGCACAGAAAGGCGATCCGCCAGCGGCGTGTGTTCTGGTGCCAGAGGAAGGCGTTATAGTAGGCGGGCGTGAGCGGAATCCAGACGAGGAGGCTGCCCAGGCTGATCCACTGTATGGGCCTGTGGTGGCTCACGTTTGCTCGACCCAGACCGAGGCACAGCAAAGACTCGGCTGCGAAAACTACCCATGCCACCGTCATCTGCCATGAGCGTGAAGCTTTGCGTCCCGTGAGCCCAAACGGGAGCAGAAGCAGGATCGCGATGACGACCAGCGTCGACTCAAGTTGGCTTGCGCCGGTCGGGCCTCCGGTATCCGGGTTCACGGGCGGGTAAATCGCCGGACTCGCGGCGAAGTAAATCAGAAAAGGGATCAGTAGAAGAAGAGCCAGTCCGGTGATCTTGAGGATTTGGGCTGGCAGACTTGAGTTTGCCGCGCTCTTCCGGCCGCTCACGAACGAGTAAGTGAGCACTATCCATAGGGATGCGAGCGCCATGGGGAATAGAACCCGTGGGTATCCGATCCAGTCGAGGAAGAGCTTGCCGCTGGAATGGCCATCGAGCCACGACAGTACGCCGATGCCGAGAGCACTAGACCAGACCCACAGAACCGGGCGACACCAGACCGCCACATGCTGGCGATCGGAGCCGTAAACCTTGAAGCAAAAGGCAACCAACGGAAGGCTGCACCAGCCATAAAGCTGCAGATTCATGTGAACCGGCATCCAGCGCCCATAGGTCCACTGCTCAAACAGAATATTGACCTGCGGGAACAGCAGCATGGTTGCAAGGAGGACCCCAACCGAATTCGCGATGACGAGCCACAGCAGACTATGCCACGCCGTAGTCGCCATAACACGACGACCAACAAAGTCACCTATAGCCGAGAGCTGAGTAGTCGTTTCTTTGTCGCGAGCGGCACGCAACACGGCGGCATTAGGCAGACTGAAGCTCATAAATCCTCCCGTCGTGCATTTCGACTACGCGGTCGCAACGCCGGCCAAGTGCGCGGTCGTGCGTAGCCATGACGAGCGTGACGCCTTCCTTGGCAACCAGATCAAGGAGCAGGTCAAAAACTGCGGCGCTGGTCTTCTCGTCGAGCGAACCCGTGGGTTCATCCGCGAGCAGGATGCGAGGCGTGTTCATCAGGGCGCGGCACAGAGCCGTCCGCTGGCGCTCTCCTCCGGAGAGTCTCTGGATTCGGTGATCCAGCCGATGATTGAGGCCGGTGCGCTCCGTAAGATCTCGCAGACGCGCAAGGGCTGCCGCACGAGCGATGCCAGCAGCGACAGTTGGGATGAGGCAGTTCTCTTCAAGCGTGAGATCGGGAATGAGGTTATGAAGCTGGAAGACAAAGCCGATTTCATGCCGGAGCAGGCGTAACGGGCTTCGATGGCGATTGATCTCCATGCTGTTGACCGAGACGTGGCCCCGGTCCGGCTCATCCAGCCCTCCAAGCAGATGAAGGAGCGTACTCTTGCCGCAGCCTGAGGGTCCGCACAGAGCTACGGTCTCACCTTCGTAGCCTACGAAATCGACGCCTTTGAGTACGCTGATGGCGCCTTCGTCATAGCTCTTCCATACGTCTTCAGCCCGAAGAACGACGCGACGCTGCGTCTCGATTGTTGGCATAGGTGTTGTCATTCGAAGCGAAGCGCCTCCACCGCGCGGATGCGCATGGCATAAATGGCCGGGTAGAGAGCACCGGCTACACCGGTCAGCAATGCGAGCACAATCACGATAAATACGACCGGGGACTGGATCGTAACGTCAACGTATCCATGAACGGCCGGGATGAGCTTGAGCGCGAAAAGAAACCCGGTACCGATAATGAGCCCCATCACCGCACCGAGAACTGAGACGAGAGCTGATTCGCCAAAGATCATTGCCGCAATCTGCGAGTTTGAGAAACCACTAACCCGCAAAATGGCGATCTCGCGAATGCGGGTGAACACTGACATGATCATCGTGTTTGCGACTCCAAGCCCTCCGAGGAGAAGTCCGCATCCACCAACTGCCCATGCAGTGGCCTTCAGTATCTTGAATTGAGAGTAGGTACGGGTGAACTCCTCGTCTTCAAGTGCGACAAGGTTCGGAAACTTCGTCTTGACCATGCGTTTGAACGCGGATGCGTCGTCCTTGCTCAGAAGCTTGATCGTAATTACTGAGGATGATCCCTCCTTGTGAAAGAAATTCTGGGCTGAGGTAAGCGGCATGAAGACTCCACCATCCTCAAAGCCGTTCGCTGTCTTGATAATCCCGATCACGTGAAATAGTCCATGTCCGATCTGAACAGAGTTACCGAGTGCCGCGCTCAGAAACTCAGCAGCTCGTTCGCCGAGCACCACGTCGTCCGTATGTTGTGCGAAATCGGAACGACTTCCTTTCAACCAGGTCGCCTTGCGCAGACGTGCGTCAAAGGAGGTGATGCCGAAGCAGGTAATGATGGGGTGATCGGCACTCGACACGATGCCGAAGAGCACTGGGTCGGCGTGCTGCACAATGGACCAAGATGCGATCTCCTTCACTGCCGCCGCGGGTACATTGCTGAAGAAGAGATCGGAGACATTGCGCTCGAAGACAATGATTTCGCTGTCACTCGAGAGGATACCCGAGAACATTCCTACGGCTCCCTGAAGCACTGTGACGATCGTGAGCATGGCAGCTACGCTGAACGCGATGCCGGCGATGCTGATCACGGACCTGATCCTGTGACGGAGCAGATTAGTGAGGATCAGCTTGAAGAAGATCACGGTGTCCCTCCGACCGCGTCACTGTAAGAGCTCTGCGTGAGTTGGAGCGCCTCTTCGCCCAGCTCCGCGCGAAGGGTCTCGAGAAAACTCACGCCCGGTCTCATGACGATCAATCGCCGAAGCATCCTATCGCCAAGATGGATGAGACGGGTAAGACGCTCGACAGCTCCGCCGATGCCGATTACGAGAGCAATGTTTGGACGATCGAGCGTCAGATCACGAGACACAGTCTTTCCAGCTTCAGCCGAACTTTGGAGCACGTCCTTTAAATCATCAACGATCTGGTAGCTGAGACCCCAGTACAGCGCGATGCGTTCCAGAATCTGCATCTCGGAGGCGGAAGCCCCGCCCAGGATGGCTGGCAGCACCAGTGTCAGCCGAATCAGGGATACCGTTTTGCACATGGCTATTTGTTCTGTCGTTTGCCGGTCATGGGGCAGCCCGGCATAGTGCAGATCCATGCTCTGGCCATTGAGGAGCCCGTCTACGCCAAGATGCCGCTCAACATACGCTAATGCCTGCGACCGGCGCTCAGGAAGAGAGGTCGAGACGGCCCGCCAAGTAAGGGCGTACGCTCGATTGACCAAAGCAAGCGCGGTTAGGATAGCCCCAGCGTCCCCAAACTCCAGATGAACACACGGAACCCCCCGCCGCTCGACCGCGTCATCCATCGCAGGGAGGTCGTCAAAGAGCAACGAGGCGGTGTGAAAGTATTCGAGCGCAATTGCTAGATCGGTCGCTTCAGCCTCTGGTAGCCCATAGCCGAGAGACACCTCAAGAACAATCTCGGGACGAATAAGGCTGCCGGAATTTTGCAACACGCGATCCAGCGCCTCCTTCAGGTGCGGCTCCAGATTGATTGGCCGCGGCAGAAAAGTTGTAAAGGCATCCTTGAGTCGTCCTCTGTCCAACTCGGTCATAAACTCCCGCGGTGATATTGCATGTAACAATCTTTGATTGAGTAGCCTCAATAGGGATTCAGGAAAAGAAAAGGTTTTGGCACGCAACAATTCGCTACTGTTGAGACGACACTCTAGGTCCTTTGATAGCACTTTGAGGAGCAGACGTGGATGACGATTCGTTCATGGAGGCCTGGCGCACGCTTCAATGCTCCGAAGCGGCCATGGCAGGTCCGCTCCTGGGCGGGAATGACAATATGTTCATTTTGGTGTGATCGAACAGTGTGGCCAGGTTAGGTAGCGGTTACAAAGCTGGAAATGCCTTACCATCACTCCATGCAACTCCTGCTCGTCGAGGATGAACTCGAAATCCAGGGCTTCCTCAAACAATCCCTTACCGACGCGGGGTACGAGGTGGACGCCGCCAAGGATGGGCGCACCGCCGTGCAGTTTGCGGCTGGGAAGAAGTACGACGTTCTGGTCGTAGACCTCGGCCTTCCAGATCAGGATGGAATTGACTTGATTCTTCAGCTTCGCCGATCGGGTGTAAGCAGCCCCGTGTTGATACTTTCAGCCAGAAGATCAGTCGACGACAGAGTTAAGGGTTTGGAACAGGGTGGAGACGACTATCTGACGAAACCCTTTGCGCTCGCCGAGTTGCTTGCGAGGCTGCGCAGTCTGTTGCGGCGGAACCTGGCTGCAAGCGAAGATGCCACACGTCTGCGCGTATTAGACTTGGAGCTGGACTTTATCAGACGTAGAGCCTCCCGCGGTGGTGAAGTTCTGAATCTAAGTCCACAGGAGTTTGTGCTACTGGAGTACCTATGTCGTCACGCCGGACGGGTTGTTACTCGATCCATGCTTCTCGCCGAAGTTTGGGGGATGCGCATTCAGCCTGACACCAACGTGGTTGATGTGCATATCTATCGACTGCGCGGCAAGGTGGATACCGAGGGCCGTGAGCCGCTGATCAAGACTTTACGAGGTATTGGTTATGTCCTCAAAGACCGCTAATCCCGTCATGCACAGCGCCGCATGGCGTATATCTCTCTGGGCAACGCTGGCATTTGCCATCGGAACAATGCTGGTTTTTACAATGCTTCATCGCTTCGTCGCGAACGACATCCAGCGACGGAGCGATGCCTGGCTCTCTGGAGAGGTGGAAGTGCTCGGCGATGTTGCCGTGCGAACGCCAAAAGACCGCCTCTACGGCCGAGTGGTAAGAGAGGTCGCAGAACTCGCAAGCAAAGAGGTGCCGAACAAGCTGCGCTCCAATGGCAATGAGAATGATTCAGTCTTCTTTCTTCAGGCCGAAGACGACGGTCCACTGAAGCTTTGGGTTGGTGCCGGTGACGGAACGCAAAACTTAGCCGCCATTCGCGCACGTAAGGTCGTTTCCGACGTGCCTTACGACTTGAAAGTCAATGGATTTAAGCACCCCTTTCGGGTGGCGTCAGTGCGCCTGGAGGATGGGAGCCACATCTACCTCGGACTCTCGGAGCGAGACGAATTGCGTGTGCTGAGGAACATGCGTGAGCGCTTCTTAGGGATCTGGTTGCTCATTGTGCTCTTCGGCTTTTCCATTGTCTTCTACGCTACCAGACGCATGCTTAATTATGTCCGCGAGATCACTGAGGCCGCATCTAGGATTGGACAATCTGACCTGAGCAGTAGAGTCCCGACCAACAACCGCAACGACGAAGTAGGGCATTTGGCGTTAACGCTCAACCACATGCTGGACCGGATAGAAAGCTCGATGCACCAACTGCACACAATCACCGACTCGCTCGCCCACGATCTTCGAAGCCCCTTGACCGCTATCCGGGGAAAACTCGAGATTGCTCTTTCGGGCGATGTCAAAGTCGAGCATGGTGAACCAATCGTGTCAGCCATCGACGAGCTGGACCGCTTAACGGAGTTCCTCAACACTTCGCTCGATGTTGCTGAGGCGAAAGCAGACGCTCTTAGGATTTCACGTACAGAGGTCGATCTCGACGAACTGGTGCGAGTAATGATCGGCCTTTACGAGCCTTGTATGTCAGAGAAGGGACTTCGGGTGCAGCTGCGCAGCGCTGGTTCCGTCAAGGTATTAGCAGACGAAGCTCTTCTTCATCGAGTGATCGCAAACTTGCTCGATAACGAACTCAAGCACCTGCCCGCTTCATGCACAGTTTCACTACAACTTAGAGCAAGTGAAGAAGTCGCGACCTTAATTGTGGAAGACGACGGCCCGGGATTCGATGTGGAGATTGGCCGGCAAATGTTCGAGCAGCGGGTAAAAGGAAGAGATTCGAAAGGTCATGGGCTAGGGCTTGCATTTGTGGAGGCGGTGGTGCGCGCTCACGGCGGAAGTGTGACGGCGTCAAACCGTCCCGAAGGAGGGGCCCAGCTGTCGATCACTTGGCCTCTCGATACAAGAGAGAATGCCGAGGCTCCCCACTCTCTGACACTGGTCAACAGGTAGGCTCATGCGAGTGTGGCATAAGATCGGTGTGACTCTGGAGATGATCAAGTGGGAGCACTCGGTCTTCGCGTTACCCTTCGCTCTCACCGCTGCGATGTTGGCAGCATCGGGCTGGCCTCGCGTCCATCTCCTCTTTTGGATCGTTGTTTGCATGGTTCTCGCGCGATCCGCAGGAATGGCATTCAACCGTTGGGCGGACGCCGAACTCGATGCAAGGAACCCTCGGACAATGATGCGCGCGATTCCGGGGGGTCAGTTGACGAGGGGCTTTGTAGGTGGCTTCACGGTCGTGACCTCCATATTGTTTCTGATCTCCGCCGCACAGCTGAATCGATTGACTTTGCTGCTGGCACCCGCTGAACTTGGACTCATACTGCTCTACTCCTACACCAAACGGTTCACTCGCTGGTCGCACCTCGTCCTGGGGCTCGTACTGGGTTCAGCACCAGCAGCAGCCTGGATCGCAATCCGCGGAACCCTCGATCCGAGAATCCTTGTGTTGACTCTGGTCGTCCTCTGCTGGGTAGGAGGGTTTGACACCCTTTACGCCTGCCAGGACGCAGAACACGACCGTCGGGAAGGATTGAAGAGCCTGCCAGCAGCGATTGGTATCGACAACGCATTCTGGCTCGCGCGGGCCTTGCATGTTGCGATGTTTGTAATTGCGCTTTGGCTCATTCACCTCTTCGCATTGGGTCCGCTCGCTTGGGTCGGAGTCGTCATCGTCGCAGCCCTGCTTCTCTACGAACACTCGATTGTGTCGCCCGGCGACCTGACCAGAATGAACGCCGCTTTTTTCGCAATGAACGGCGTTATCTCTATTGTCTTTTTCATATTCGTTGCAGCGGACATTCTTGTAAGACAAACGGCTCGAGTTCCTTCGAAATAAGGTAGAGCTCCGGAGATTCTGTCTCCAAATGGTTTAGTGAGAGGAGAAGTATTGAGTCATCTGGTCGTGGCCCGAATATCTCTGTCCTTTCTCTGCGCGGTTCAGGGACTCGCCACGCTCGCCATCGACTTCAACCAAACCCATGCGACCAATCCTGCTTGGACCAGCCACGCACGATTTCATGTGGTCTGGCAAAGCGTTAGTGTCGCTCTTCTGTCGGTTTTGGAACTTGTACTTATCTGGTTGCACGGTCCGTATCAAAAGGACGGCTTCTACTTGGCCTTGCTTCTTACCGCGGTGTCACCTTTGGGATTCCTGATTGCCTTCGTGAGCCGGAGGATTTTCGGAGGTGCTCTATCGGACCCCAACGGCATACCGCCTCTCCGGCTCACGCTGTTTGGGGTAGTCCTTTGCATCGATCTGAATCTCGCGGCAGTCGTTGCAGCGCTGGCCTCACGCGGAGCGATCCTGGCAATCTACTGACATGACGATTCGTTCATCAACCGGATCGCACACATCGCCCAGAGTTACCATGGGCCAGATGTCACGCGGATTCTCATTACTTTTGTCGCCCCTGCTGATTTCATGCTCCGTTCTCTGTCAGAGACCAACCATCAGCTTACCCGCAAGGACACCGCTCCCAGTCCAGATCCAAGATCATCTCCCCATGCGCGTTGGCCAGCCCATCCGTGCCCAACTCATCTACCCCGTCTACATAGACAACACCCTCGTCCTCCCAACCAAAACCATCGTCACGGGTACTGTAACTGCACTCAACTCCAACCACACCCGCCGCATCAGCGCCCGGCTTCGTGGCGACTTCACTCCCTTCAGGACACCCATCGTCCGCTTCACCGGCATCACCCTCGCCGACGGCTCGACCCTTCCCATTACCACTGGCACCGCCACCGACGGCGCCCCCATCTACCGCCTGGTCGCGCCTCCTCCCCGCAAAGGCGGTTTCATTCACCAGCGGTGGGACGACGGAGTCCAGATCCTCCGCGACAAGCTCGCCATCATCACAGGCCCCGACAAACGCGACCGTCTTGTCCAGTTCCTCTACACTCAGCTGCCTTATCACCCCCAGCGCATCGAAAAAGGTACCGCTTGGACGGTCGAAACATCCGAGCCCATCTCCTTTTCCCCACAAACTGCTGCCACCCCCGAGCCACCACCCCCCACCACAAAGGATGACACCTCCACGAGTTGGATCATCCAGGCCTACCTCGGCGAACAGCTAAGCTCCGCCTCCTCCAAATCCGGCCAGGAGATCAAAGCCACCGTAGCCGAGCCCATCTACAACCCCGACCACACCATCGCAGTCCCCGTCGGCGCCACCATGATCGGCGAGGTCACCAAGGCCAAGCCAGCCCGACGCTTCGGCCGCGCCGGTGCACTCCACTTCGAGTTCCGCCAACTCGTCCTCCCCACCGGAATCACACAGACCGTTCAGGCCTCCCTCACCGGAGCAGACTCCGACGCCGACCAGAAGCTCGCCCTCGACTCCGAAGGCCAGGTCAAGCCCAAGCCGCAGGATAAGCTCCTCATCCCCTTCATCCTCCTCACCCTCGCCGCCCGGCCACTCGACCAGGACAACGGCGACAGCGGCGGATTCGGCAAGAACGCTGTCGCCTCCAACAGTCTCGGCGTCATCGGCTTCATCATCGGAACCGCCGCCGGCCAGCCCAACATCGCCGCCGGCATCGGCTACTACGGCGCAGCCATTTCCATCTACGAACGCTGGATCAAGCGTGGCCGCGACGTTAGCTTCGCCCGCGACACCCGCCTTGTCCTCCAGACCACACCCCGGCACTCCGCCGTCCTGCACCCCGACCCCGCAACACCTCGCTAAGCCTTTGAGAGGATGGAGGCACAAACCGACTCATAGATGTGCTATACAGACTCGATCCCTTCGTGATCGGCAAACTGACCCACAAAAGCAGCTTGCGCGGCTTCGACGATGAGTTCGCCGACCGAGGGAGTATTCGGCGGAGTTTTCCGGGCTCGCATAAGTATTCGGCTAAACGGTGTTGGATACCTGGTCGTGGACTGAACATAAGTCGAAAACGTGGTTCCTTCGGCGTGCCGTTTTCTAAAACCTGCGAGATCTCCCCTTCACACGGGATGATTACAGATCTCACGCTCGGTATATAATTTCGAGCACCCCTTTGGGGTTCTCGACGTTTTGGTGCTGAATCCGCGGTGAATCATAATTGAGCATTAAAACTCTGTTCGTGGTGGAGGGCGCATGCTCAACAGAGAAGAGTGGTTACATTTAGCCCATAAGCTAGATTGGCAGTACTCCTACGTCCGGGAAGAAGATATTTTTCCCGAGTTGATCAGCGGACGCCCCTATTTGCCACATTCCGAATGGCAGGACTGGGAAGAATCCTTCAAGACCTCCTACCGCGAGTACGTCGAAAACCAATTCGACAAGGACATGGCGGTCTACGCGGTGCGCGATGCTGTGGGACGTCTGGAAAACATCCAAAAGCTGGCTACACCCTGGATGAACAGTTTGAAGGTCCATGCCGCGGCCTTGCCGCTAGCAGAGTTCACGGGAGTGATCGGCAACTTGCGGGGAGCCCGTTTCGGTCGCGACAGCGCATGGCGTACTATGGCGGTTTTTGGCGCCATGGATGAGTTCCGACATACACAAATCCCTCTCTTATTGTTCCACCAGCTGGTACGGTGGGATGCGCAATTCGATTGGGCCCACAAGTTCTATCACACCAACAACTGGTTCGCTATCGCCGCACGACATTTCATAGACGAGCTGACCGTCGGGCAAAACGCGATCGAGTTTCACATCGCCACCAACTGCGTTTTCGAAACCGGGTTCACCAACTTGCAATTCGTCGGACTAGCGTCTCTTGCCCACGGGGCCAAAGATCACCTGTTCGAAAAGATGGTAACCAGCATTCAGACCGATGAGGCGCGCCACGCTCAAATCGGTCCTCCCGTCCTCGCCAAGGTGATGAAACACGATCCAGATTATGCTCAGTACCTGATGGATAAATGGTTTTGGCGTAACTGGCGAATGTTTTCCATTCTCACCGGCGTCAGCATGGACTATCTGACGGCAACGGAACAACGCACATATTCGTTCAAGGAGTTCATGGAGGAATGGATATTGGACCAGTTCCTCCGCACATTGGACGAATTTGGACTCAAGCGACCGTGGTACTGGGAGACCGTCCTCGAAGAGCTCGAAACCTACCATCACATGATCTACGCCAGCGCCTACACGTACCGCGCTACTCTGTGGTTCAACTTCGTCCTGCCAGGTCCGGACGAGCGCAAGTGGCTGCGCCAGAAATATCCCAAGCACTGGGATGAAATGGACGCAGTATGGGAAACAGTCAGTGCGCGCTGGGCTGCCGTGGGTCCGGGGAGTGAGAACGAACTGTCGGTGCACGGAAAAGTGTTGCCAACATTTTGCGACCTTTGCCAGTTACCTCTGTGTGGTGGGACTCCGCAGAAGAATGCCGCGATTGTTCTCTTGTTTGAGAACCAGAATTACATTTTCTGCTCGGAGCCGTGCCGCTGGATCTTCCTCCGCGAGCCGGAGCGTTATGCCGGCCATAGAGAATTGGTGAAGCGAGTTTTATCTGGCGAGGCTCCGTCTAATCTGCCAGATCTCCTGACGAAGTATTTCCAGTTAACCCCAGAGACCTGGGGTAAAGATGCCTACAGCGGAGCCTACGATTGGCTCGCCGCCAAAGAGGCTCCGGCCGCGCATTAGGAAAGCTTGCAGGGAACGGAGATTTTATGTCGATTCCTCTTTATGGGTTCTTGCAGGGCGACGTTTTGGGCTTGCTCATTCTGGCCGAGGAACACGAGACCGTGCATGCCCTTTCCGAACGGCTCCAGGAAGCGGCCAGCGTCCGCGTCGGTCATACGCAGGACGTACGCGTTATCTACAAGGGAAATGTCCTTGCCCCTGGCCTCACGCTCCGTGAAGCGGGCTTGGCTTCTCTGGAGCGCTTCGACGTGGTGAGGAGTTAGACTACATGCCCTTTCAAAAGGCAATCCCGATAGAGGAGTTGTGGAGCGGAGAGATGGCGGGACTCTCGATCGATGGGCAACCCGTCTTGCTCCTCAATATCGACGGAGAGATCCGCGCCTATGCAGATTGGTGTCCTCATCTGAGAAGTCGTTTGAGTGCGGGATCGTTGAAAGACCATGTCCTCACCTGCGCCAGCCATCACTGGCAGTTCGATGCCACTACGGGCCGGGGTATCAATCCGAAGGATGCTTTCCTGACCCCGATTGCAGTAAGGATTGTCGAGGACGAAATTCTGGTCGATGTCGGTGAAGCCAGGGATCGTTCGGGCTCGGAGCGTTGCCAAGGAGAACAATGAACGAACAAGCCGGAGACCTTTATGACCGCGTCGGCCCGGTCCTGCAGACCGGGGCCGTAGGCGCAGCCATCGTGGCTGCAATCAAGGATCTGAATTCCGACGTGATGGTGTTGGACCGCGGAGCCTACCTGCGGGTCATGGTCCCGCGCCGATGTTTCGTGACTCGCGTCGCAATCGAGAAGCACCTTGGGCGCGCGTTTCGTTTCCCCGGAGAACTGGAAACCGTTATGTCTGCATTTAAAGGGGCACTCAAACTCGGTCAGGAAGACGCGGTCTGGCAATTTGCCGACAGCGGTAAGAAGTGAAAGTTCGCGAACGCGTTCCAGGCGAGGATCTATGGCACAGCAGAAAACGTATTGGCATCTACTTTCTCAAAAGCGCATGCCGAGTGAATATGAGATCGTGACTTCCAAGCTCCTTTGTTACACGGGGGAGGGTTTTACCGGGAAGCGGTTTGAACTCGATGTTCCCTTGCAGCAATGGTATCGGGAGTACCAGCAGGGGTCTCCTTTTTCTTGCAGTTCCTGGGAGAAGTTTCGTGATCCCCGTGAAACGACCTACACGAGATATACCGAGCTCCAAAGAGAGAAGGAGGTCTTCGTCGACGCGATCCTGGATGAGATTGAGGTGACCGGTTACGACAAGGAAATACCGCCAACCTGGCTGCCCGTACTCTCGAAGTTCGTTGCGCCTTTGCGTTACCCGTGCCACGGCTTTCAGATGTTGGCAGCGTACGTGGGCCATACTGCTCCGAGCGGGCGTATCTCGATCACTGCGGCCCTACAGGCGGGCGACGAAATGCGCCGCGTCCAACGAATTGCCTATCGCGTCCGGCAACTCCAGTTGGTGTTTCCGGGATTCGCCGAGGACAGCAAAGCCGTATGGCAAGATGATCCCGTTTGGCAGCCCCTGCGCGAAGGGATCGAGAGATTGCTCACCGCATATGACTGGGGAGAGTCATTCGTCGGACTTAACCTGGTCCTGAAGCCACTGGTGGACCAACTGTTCATGAAACATTTGAGCGATCTGGCGCTGGAACGGGGCGACTATCTTCTTGGGCAGATTTTTTACTCGCTCAACGAAGACTGTCAGTGGCACAGGCAATGGAGCCAGGCTCTGGTTCGCATGGCAATCGAGGACAATCCAGTGAATGCGAGAGTTCTCCAGGGATGGGTGAACAAATGGTATAGCCTTGGAGCGCTGGCAGTGGATGCGCTTGCCACCGTTTGGGAGAGAGACTTGGAAGAGCGATCGCTCGAAAGTGTATCGCGGCAAGTCACCCAATATTACGGCGAATATCTGGACTCCATGACCTTGCGGCTACCCGCCTGAAATCGCTCGACGATGGGCTCCTGCGGAAGCTTTCAAGCCGCCCCCGACGGCGCTCGGCAAGGTGAACTGGAAGGTCGTGCCCCGCTCAGAGTTGCGGCTGGCCCATAAGCTGCCGCCGTGCGACTCAATGATCGAACGGCTGATCGGCAAACCCATACCGGTACCCTGGGATTTCGTGGTGAAAAATGCGTCAAAAATCTTGTCCGCATGCTGAGGAGGCAACCCAACCCCGTTATCACTGACCGAAACCAATAGTTGATCCTCAGGGTTCCGTTGCGACTTAATCGTAAGATCCCTTGCGGCGTTCATCTCATGCATGGCATCGATAGCATTAATCATAAGGTTCATAAAGACCTGCTGCAATTGAACTCTGTCCCCTCTGACATTGGGCACGTCAGTCGTGAGGTCGGTATGGATCGAAATCGAATATCGTCCAGCCTCGCCGCGCAGAAGGGCGATCATTTCGCGAATGATCTCATTCACGTCAACCAACTCTCGTTGCAGTTCCTCCTTCTTGAACAGTGAGTGAATCCGACTGGTGATTTCAGAGGCAACGGTTACATCCTTGATGATTCTCGACGCGGCTTCGCGGGCCTCTTCTATGTCAGGCACGTCGCGCGCCAGCCATCTCAAGCAGGTCCGTGCGTCTGTGACCGCCGCTGCGATCGGCTGTTTAATCTCGTGCGCAAAAGAAGCGGTTAGCTCGCCCATCGTCGTCACCCTGTTTGTATGCGCAAGATCCGCTAGTACCTGACGTAATCTTTCTCGCTCCTCTTCTGCGCGTTTGCGATCTGTAATGTCAATGTTTGAGCCGATATAGCCTTCGAATTCCCCCCCAGGTGTGTATCTCGGAATGCCACTTTCAATCAACCAGCGGTATTCGCCATCCGCTCGCCTGAGCCGGTACTCCATTCTGAAAGGCTTTCGCGCACGGAAGGCAGGCAGGAAGCCATCGAAGCACCCTTGAACATCGTCTGGATGTACACCCTGGGTCCATCCCAGGCCTACTTCCTGCTCCGTGGTTCTGCCCGTAAATTCCAGCCACGGTTTGTTGAAATAGTTGCAAAGGCCGTCGGTACCCGTCATCCAGATCAGGACAGGCGCAGTGTCAGCCATCGCCTGGAACCGAGCCTCGCTCTCACGCAAGCGTTCCTCAGCGTATTTCCGTTCTGTAATGTCGCGGTATATGGCATAGTTCGCAAAATGCTCACCGGAAGCCTTAGTGACGGGAACGGCGAGAAGAGATACGTGAACCTGACTCCCGTCCTTGCGCCTACGAACGGTTTCAACCTCTACGCGGATGCCATCCATAAGTTGACGCTTGTATTCTCGTGCACTCTCAAGAAGTGCATCAGGAACAATGAGATCAATAATGGGGCAATTTGGAAGTTCATCCGATTCGTATCCGAACATGCGGGTGAATTCCTTATTCACGCGAACGATACGGTCGTCCGTGCTTAGGACAGCAATCGCTTCAGGAGCCTGTTCGAACAACTCCTCCCAACGAGAACTTTGCTTCTGCGCTTCTTCTTCTGCTCGCTTCAGGTCTTCGATTTCCGTGTTGGTGCCATACCACCGAATGATTCCTCCGCCGGCGCAGCGCAGAGGCAGTGCTTGAATCAAAAACCACCGATAGGATCCGTCGCTGCGACGCATGCGAGCTTCGGCCACAAAGGAGGTCGACTGCATCAAAGCCTCGCGCCATCCCTCTCGCAAATCGGTTACGTCGTGGGGGTGAATTGCGGCCGCCCATCCCCAGCCTTTGATTTCATCGAAAGACATCCCCGTGTAGTCAAGCCATCGCTGGTTGCAGAATTCAACGTCGCCATCGGGAAGAGCACTCCAGACGAATCCCGGAATCGTATCCATCACCTGCCTTGAGGGAATTTCATTGTCCTTTGGATCGCCGGGGCTTCCGGTGAATGGCAACCGTTCGTCTCGCAGTTCATTGTCCCGAGCGGAAGTCTGATGGATGCCGGATCGCGAGTGTTGCATTGATGTGCCCCTTGCAGTGAAATGCCACCCGCGAGGCGGAGAGACAATCTAATGACGCATTGTACAGAAATCTTGGTTCGCATGACTGCATGATTCACCGCTGACGTCTACACTGCGACGGAGTGTGAGGGGCCAGGAGCCATCTCTTGTTGATTCAAATTGAAGTAGCCCCACCGATAAGTTCCCTGAAGATGATTGGGTATCAATGCAACTGGCAGCTCCTCGAATCGAATGCGCCCAGTTGCTGAACTGGCTCTTATCTGCGAATTGTGCCGAGACAGAACGTTCGCTGACGAAATCCGTTCCAACTCGAACATCATTTGCCAATCAGAGACGGGATCGGTTCCCGACGCCGCTAATAGAATCGGCAACTTACGGATTCTAACAGGTGTAGAAAGTGCCAGAATGCCTAAACGATCTTGCAAATCTCTTGCAAATCCAAATGCAACGGAATTGGTTTATGTAGCAGGGTTATGCTCCGGTTGAGGGCGAATCGGCCTGTCGTCGGTCGATGCGAATCCACTCCAGTCGGTGCCGAGATCAGGCCTAATGCGAGTGGCTTGCGATGTCCTAAATTGCTGTGATCATGTCATGGCGTTCGCACACCGCAGGTTCTAGCGTGGATATGTGCGCAAATTACCGCGGGATGGCGTTCATGACCATGGCAACTCAGGCTTCTCAAGCAGCACTCATCTCTGGCATCAGAGTGCTCTACAGTACACGTGCTAACGAAATCACGGAGTTCATCCGCGGCACAGAATCGACTCTGCTGTGCAATCCCTCAGCCGCGTCTACCACTCTTTCGAGCGCCGCCGTTAATTCTCCGTGCAATGTCAACGCGTGCTTGAGGTTGGTTGTTGCCGGCATGAATGTTCCCGACAGTGCAAGCAGCTGCCACGAGTGTCGAGAATTGATCGACACCGTCGATATTTCGACGTGTGAGTCTGTTCCGGTCCTGTCCTTTCGGTCGACTTTGGAGCAACTTGGGTTTGGCAAGCAAGTTGCAAAACACGAGAACGGCATCGGAAACATCCCCACTCCACCCCGCGGAGGAAGTCGCAACATGGAACAGACCCATACTTCTCAAGCAGCACTCATGTCGGGCGACAGTACGCTTGCTAACGAAAACCCCAAGTTCATCCCCATTTTCCCCCAAAGGTTTTTGCTCGCTTTGGGCCTGCTGCTTGCGGCCCTTATGCTACCCGGACTCCTGCAAGCTCAAAATGCCGTGACGGGTGCACTGACGGGTGTGGTTCAGGACTCGACTGGCGCAATTGTTCCTGGAGCCAACGTCAAGATTGTCGATACCGCGACGAACGCAACCATCAATGTCACAACCAATGGTGCGGGGCGTTACAGCGCTTCCCTGCTCAAGCCCTCCAAGTATGAGGTCACTGCTACGGCGAGCGGTTTATCCGCCTCGCCGACGATCGTCACCGTCCTGGTTGGCCAGGTGCCGAACCTGGACCTCACTATGAGGCCAACCGGTGCTGACACCACCGTTGACGTAAGCTCCCAGGCAGCGCAGCTGACGGATACGCAGTCTCCCGCTTCCATCACGACCCTCACCGAAGCTCAGATCCAGAATCTTCCGGCTCCCGGCGGAGACATTACGACCGTCGCCTTTACCGCCCCTGGTGTCGTCCTCAACTCCGGCGGCGCCTACGGCAACTTCAGCTCTGACGGTCTGCCGGGCGTCTCGAATCTCTTCGTCCTGAACGGATATGACGACGAAGATCCCTTCCTGAACCTGAACAACTCAGGATCGAGCAACCTCACCCTGGGTCAGGGCGAAGTCTCCGAAGCCGCCGTGGTGCAGAACGGCTACAGCGTGCAGTATGGTCGCGCTGCAGGCGCCATCATTAACTGGACCACCAAGTCCGGCAGCAACAAGTTCCACGGAGCGGCCGACTACTGGTACAACGGCAGCGTCCTCAACGCGAATGACTGGTTCCGCAATCAGGCGGGCATCGGACGCCCCAAGGCCGTCTCCAACCAGTGGGCACTGAATGGCGGAGGTCCGATCATCAAAGACAAACTCTTCTTCTTCGCCGATTACGAAGGCCTCCACTACGTCCTGCCGGCCTCCGGCTACGTCGCCTTCCCCACGCAAGCCTTTGAGCAGGCGCTTCTGGCCCGGGTTCCCGCCGCCAACGTGCCCTTCTATCAGCAGGCCTTCGGCCTCTACAATGCCTCGCCGAATTATGCTCACGCGACCCCGGTCACGAACGGCTCCGGTCTTCTGCAGGACAGCACCGGCACCATGGGCTGCGGATCGGCCGCGGCACTCGGTATTCCGTATAGCGGTGGGGGCACCTTCGGCACCACCGCTTCGTGCACCGCTGCGGCTGTGGGTACGGCTTCCAACCAGAACAAAGAATGGCTCTTCACCACCCGCGTCGACTGGAACATCAGTGCCAAGAACAAGCTCTTCGGACGCTACAAGATGGATCGCGGCTCCCAGCCGACCTACACCAATTTTGTCAGCCCCGAGTTCAACACTGTCAGCACACAGCCTTCCTATGAGGGCCAGCTGAACGACACCTATATATTCAGCCCTAACATCATCAATCAATTCATCTTCGCGGCCAACTGGTACACCGCTTTCTTCGGTCCCGCGAACACGACCACCACTCTGGCAGCCTTCCCGACTTATCTGAGCTCGATGCTCGATGGCGGCTCCAATGGATCGGCGGCCTACGGCGGCAACCTGGTCCTGGGCCTGCCCAACAGCTACATCGATGGTCGCAACGTTACCCAATACCAGTTTGTAGACGACCTCTCGGTTGTGAAGGGTAACCATACCCTTCGCTTCGGATATAACTTCCGTCGCGTCGATATCTCCGACTTCGACTCGCAGCAGAATTTTGCTGGAACGTACTCCTTGTACATGAGCGATTTCGCGAACGGATACCTGAGCCCGACGGATGGTTCGGAATTTACCCAGGCGCTCACGAACCAGAAGACTGCCTATCTTGCCCTCTACAACGTGGGAATCTATGCGCAGGATGAATGGCAGATCAGACCGAGGCTGAAGTTGACCGGTGGCATCCGTTTCGACCGCACCGGCAATCCGCTCTGCAACAACAACTGCTTCTCGCTCTACAACGGCACGTTCCCCTATGCGGGCGTCACCACCTTGACTCCGTACAACATGCTGGTAAATGCCTATCAGCCACACCCCTTCACCAGCGTTCAGAAGATCAATCCGCAGGCGCGCTTCGGCTTTAACTACGATGTCACTGGAAGCGGCCACACCGTTGTCCGCGGCGGCTTCGGTATGTTCACCGATCTCTATCCGGCCGGCTTCCTCGACGGCTTTATCGACAACCTTCCGAACGTCTACAACGCGACGATTGTCTCCGGGAATGTCGGCTCGGCCCAGGTTCCTGGAACGGCAATGGCCAACGCCCTCTCCTCGTTCAATGGCGTCGAGGCCGGCTTCGCGAACGGTGCCAGCTCCAGCTCACTGGGGACTACCATCCCCTCATACGCGCCGCCGACCTTCACAATCGGGCCGCCCGAGTTCAAGAATCCGACTTACTACGAATTCAACCTGCAGCTACAGCACCAGTTTTCGAAGTCCGATGCCATCATCCTGGCCTACGCCGGGAACGTGGGCTACGACGAAATCATCACGAATGGTGCCGTCAATGCGTACTCCCCAACCGCATTCGGTGGCCTTCCGATGGCACAGCCTGACCCGAACTTTGCGGGGGTCAACAGCTTCACCAATGCCGCGCATTCGAACTACCACGGCGGCTCGATCACCTACAAGCACATCGACAACAAGGGCCTGACGATCGACGCAACCTACACCTACAGCAAGGCGATGGATGATGCCTCGAACAGCGGCATCAACAACGAGCCTTACAATTTCAACTCCTACTACGCTCGCTCGAACTACCAGATCGACCCATACAGTGTGGGCCGCCTGAACTACTCGGTGTCAGACTACGATATCCGCAACAGCTTCGTGCTGGACTTCGTCTACCAGATGCCGTTCCACTTCCAGAAGGCCCTCACGAATCAGGTGCTGGGCGGCTGGACGGTCTCCGGTAAGAGCTTTTACCGCAGCGGACAACCCTTCACGGTCTACAACAGCGCGGCGTCCCCCGCAAACACCGGCGGCACGGACCTCAGCGGCGTCCTGGTTGACTTCGTCAACCCGCACATTCCCCGTCACTGCGGTGCAGGTGCTGCCACGACGCCTTGCTTGACGACCTCCGATTTCGTCGCCTATAACGCCCAGACCGACTTCGGCAATGCGGCGCGTAACCAGTTCAACGGACCGCACTATGCAGACACCGATCTCGCGTTGATGAAGAACCTGTACCGCCGTGAAACACTGAATTTCCAGCTCGGTGCGAATGCCTTCAACGTCTTCAACCATCCCAACTTCGCCTTGCCGGCAGCGAACATCGCAGGCGGCGGTCTTGGAACCATCAGCTCGATCGCAGCTCCGCCAACCAGCCCTTACGGCTCCTTCCAGGGAGCTGGCATCGGGGGCCGTGTTGTTCAGGTCTTCGGCAAAATCACCTTCTGATCTCTTCCGTCAGAAGCATTCGTCGGGACGGCTTCGGCCGTTCCGTTTTCTTTTCTCCCCTGCTCAAGAGACACTCGCCCAGAGTAGGCTGATATTTTCACAGCATCGGGACACGCCGCATCAAGGAACGCCAAACAGTTTATTCACTTACTTCATATCAAAACCCACTCCGTCGGATGATCGTATTTTGGGAAGCACGAAGTTGATGCGTGTCTCGTATTCCACGAGGTATCGACGCCGGGTCCAAATTGGAAACAGGCAAGCCGATAGTCGAGCAAATTTCAGTAGCGTGACGCCAAACCACCCCTTACGGCTCAACGGGAACTTTCCGCCCCTAACAGAGTACGTATGTGCAGCCAACTCCGGACCCTCGTCGGGCTGAGGCTTCTGCGGTATGATCTTTTTCTTCGGAAAGCCGGTTGCGGAACCAGCTCTAACGCAATCCAGGCGAGGCGAACCATGGCCCGATCGAACCTCGAATTGCAGATTGCCCGCTCGCCCCTCCTTCGCTACGGTCTTGCGCCGCTTTCCGTCTCCGTGGCGCTCGGGGGGTCGCTTCTTCTGGGGCGCTTCCACTTCCGCAACGTGGCAGATCCGCTGTTCTTGTTTGCCATTGCCATAGCCGTCTGGTATGCAGGGATCGGACCGGCAATAGTTGCCGTTGTTCTCTCCGGCCTTGCCGACACCCTTTTTTTCATCGAGCCGCTTTACACTCTCTACGTAACACGCGATGATCTCCCGCATTTTGTCATCTTCGTACTATTTGCGTCGCTTCTTACCGGGTTCGCCGCCGTCCGGCGACGGGTCGAGCGAGATCTCGTTCAAGCCCGCGACCACCTCCAGATCGAAGTAGCCGAGCGAACGCAGCAGGCTAGCCTGCTCAATCTGACACATGACCCGATCTTCGTCCGTGATATGGGCGATGTCGTCACGTACTGGAATCGGGGGGCGCAGGAGTTGTACGGATGGACTGACAAAGAGGCGATAGGAAGGCATTCACAGGAGTTGCTGCAAACGATTTTTTCGACGCCACTCGAGGACATCCGAGCGGAGTTGCTCCGAACCAACCGTTGGGAGGGCGAGCTTAAGAAGACCAAAGCGGACGGAACGCAGGTGGTGGTGGCTAGCCGATGGTCTCTGCGTCAAGATGACCAGGGGCGGGCAGTTGCGATCCTGGAAACGAACAATGACATCACGGAGCGCAAGCGCCGGGAGCAAGACATCCAAAATCTCAACCAGGAACTTGCAAAGCGCTCCATGGAGCTCGAATCCATCAACAGGGAACTAGAAGCGTTTGCCTATTCCGTGTCACATGACTTGCGCGCCCCTGTTCGCCATATGGCCGGCTATGCCGAGATGCTTCAAAAGAAGGCTTCTTCCGTTGTCGATGAAAAGAGCAACCACTATATGGCGATGATCCTGGACTCGGCCAAGCGTATGGGCAATCTGATTGACGATCTCCTTGCATTTTCGAGGATCGGGCGGGCTGAAACGCAAAAGACACTGTTAAATCTGGCGCAACTCGTGAAAGAAGCACTCACAGAAGTTCAGCAAGACACAGAGGGACGCAACATTGCATGGAAAATCGGCGCACTGCCGGAATTCTATGGCGACCGTTCGATGCTAAGGCTTGTAATGGTTAATCTAATCTCGAATGCGATTAAATTCACGCGCACGCGCCCACAGGCCGAGATCGAGATAGGATGCGCAAATGGAAACGCAGATGACTTGGTAGTATTCGTTAGGGACAACGGTGTGGGCTTCGATATGAAGTATGTACACAAACTGTTTGGAGTGTTTCAACGGCTGCACCAGTCTCACGAATTTGAAGGAACTGGCATTGGACTGGCCACGGTTCAGCGAATTATGCATCGTCACGGTGGCAAGGTCTGGGCCGAAGGCCTCGTTGATGGCGGCGCGACTTTCTATTTCTCAGGTCCGAAACCACAAGGAGACTTATGGAGATCGTGAACAAACTGGGGCGCATCTTAATGGTTGAAGACGATCCCAAAGACGTGGAGCTTACTCTGACGGCGCTTGAAGAATACAACCTCGCCAATGAGGTCATTGTTACTCGGGATGGCGAACAAGCCCTCGATTACTTGTATTCCCGTGGGGAATACAAGACACGCTCTAGCGGCAACCCTGCAGTCATGCTGCTGGATCTGAAACTACCCAAGGTCGATGGGTTGGAGGTATTGAAGCAAATTAAGTCCGATGGCGAGCTGAGAATGATTCCTGTAGTTGTGCTCACCTCATCGAAAGAGGAAAAGGACATGGTGGCAAGCTACAAACTCGGGGTGAACGCGTATGTAGTAAAGCCAGTTGACTTTCATGAGTTTGTGAACGCCATCAAGGAACTAGGTGTTTTCTGGGCAGTGATTAACGAGCCGCCGCCCGGAAGCGTAAGGAAGTAAGTATTGTGAGGAAGAGCGCATGCGGCACCCATTGCGGATTCTCTCGATCGAAGACGATCCTAAGGACACGGAGCTGATTCGGGAGCTGTTTGAAACAGAGGACATCGCCTGCGAAGTAACACGAGTCGACACTCAGGCTGCGCTGCTGGCTTCCATCGAGCAAGGCGGAATTGATCTGATTCTGGCGGATTACACCCTTCCTTCGTTCGACGGCATTTCCGCATTGAAGTTCGCAATGAAATCCTGCCCGGACGTGCCGTTCATCTTTGTTTCCGGAACGCTCGGAGAGGAGGTGGCGATTGATGCGCTCAAAATTGGCGCAACAGATTACGTTCTGAAGACGCGTTTATCGAGGCTCGTGCCGTCGGTGCTGCGTGCGCTGCGTGAAGCCACACAAAGGGCCGAACGTAAGCGCGCCGAGGAGTCGCTCCGCCAGAGCGAGGCGTACTTGGCGGAAGCTCAAAGGCTCAGTCATACGGGGAGCTTCGGCTGGAGGCCCTCGACCGGCGAGATCCTCTGGTCAGAGGAAACCCATCGAATCTTCCAATACGACCGAGCGACGAAACCAACCGTCGAACTTGTCCTCCAACGGGTTCATCCGGACGACGCAGCCTTGGTGAAAGAGACCGTTGAGCGTGCTTCGCAGGATGGAAAGGATTTTGAGCATGAATATCGCTTGGTGATGCCGGATCGTGCGGTCAAACATGTCCACGTTGTGGCTCATGCTGAAAGAGATGAGTTGGGTGAGCTCGAGTTTGTTGGAGCCGTGATGGACACCACCGAGAGCAATCGTGCGGAGAAAAAGCTGCGCCGCAGTGAAGAATCTTTGCTTGAGGCGCAGAAACTGAGCCACACGGGCAGCTGGCGACATGATGTTGCATCGGGGGCAGTCATAGTCTCGCCGGAAATCTATCGGATACACGACATCAAGCCTGATGATGACGCATCGAACACGGAATTCTTCTTTAGTAGGTTCCATCCTGAGGACCGGAAGCGCGTTGTGGACCTTTTTGAAAAAGCTGAAATCGAGAAAACCGAGTTTCAAGTGGACTACCGCATTGTTCTTCCGGACGGAACGATCAGGCACCTCCACACGATCGGCCATCCTATCTTGAACGAGTCGGACGACCTCGTAGAATTTGTCGGGGCCGCGATGGACGTCACCCCGGCAAAGCAGGCGGAAGAAGCGTTGCGGCGGAGCGAGAGCTACTTAGCTGATGCGCAGAGGTTGATCCGTACAGGCAGTTGGGCATGGAACGTGGCCACTAGACAGAGTGTCTACTGGTCACTGGAGAATTACCGCCTGTTTGGCTTCGATCCGGAAGGGGGGGTACCGTCAGACGAAGCGTTTTACCAGCGCATTCATCCAGAGGATCGAGACAGGATACGCAGAGAAGTGTTTCTTGAAAGGCCGGACGAAGGTTCTCACTTTGACGTGGAGTTCCGGATCGTTCTTCCAGGCGGAGCGATCAGGTATGTTCGCTCGACAGGTCAACCCGTTCGCAACATGTCCGGCGATGTCCTGGAATACGTCGGTACATCGATCGACGTGACCGAACGCAAGCGGGCGGATGAAGAGCGCGAGAGATTGCGCCAGGTACAGGCTGATCTTGCGCACTTAAGCCGGGTGACGACGATGGGCGAGTTAACCGCATCGCTAGCGCACGAGATCAGGCAGCCGATTTCCGCAGCAGTAACAAACGCTAAAACCTGCTTGCGATGGCTTGGTCGCGACGAGCCCGACGTCGTAGAGGCATGCGAAGCCGCATCGAGACTCGTTAATGATGTAACACGCGCGGCTGATATCATTGGCAGAATCGGCTCGCTGTTCAAGAAGGGCGCGCTACAGCGGGAGTTAGTTGATGTAAATGAACTCATTGGAGAAATGATTGTACTGCTGCGCAGCGAGGCGAACCGCTACTCGATCTCAATCGGTACCGAGCTTGCTGAGGATCTTCCCAAGGTCATGGCAGACCGCGTGCAACTGCAGCAGGTTTTGATGAACCTCATGCTCAATGGCATCGATGCCATGAAGGAAGCGATCGGCGGAGGTCAAGTTACCATCAAGTCCGAAGCCTGCGATGCGCAACTGCTGATTTCAGTCAGCGATACCGGTGTGGGATTGCCCCATGAGCGGGGGGAAGAGATCTTCAAGGCATTCTTTACGACCAAAGATAAGGGGACTGGTATGGGGCTGCCCATCAGTCGGTCAATCATTGAGTCGCATGGCGGTCGCCTGTGGGCCACCGGTGCTCCCGGGAGTGGTGCAACTTTTCAGTTCACCCTACCCGCCACGGCCGCAGCGCACGAATGACCTCCTCAGCTGCTGCAACATGGTAGCCAACCGTCGTTTTCCATTTGGCCTATCCCACACTGTCAGCACACACTAGTCCGCGCTTCTCGGTCCAGCCGTGCCCGCTGGCATCTTGTTCTCACACTTTGCGAAGACGAGGGTTACGAGGCCTTAGCCTTATAAGACCCGTTCTGAGAACCATCCGAACCTGCCGCGCCATTGCGGAAATGGGAATTCTGTAGCGTTGCCATTGGCGGCCAGGAACATTCTTTATGTGCTGCGCATTTACGAGAAATACCTGGAAGCCACGCGTCTCAAGAATCTGATAGAGCGGAATAGCTGAAGGAGAAACACTTTACGCGTAACGGAAGAGCGCCTTAAAGCCGAAGTCCATGTGCTGCTGGATGTGGCAATGAAAGAGCGTGAGGCCGGGCTGGTCGGCGGTGAAGTCGACGCTGGCGCGGCCGTAGTAGGGGACCACGATGGTGTCCTTGATAATGCCGGAGGTTTTGCGGCCGTTGATCTCGGTGAGTTCGAGCTGATGGCGATGGAGATGCATGGGATGGGCGTCGTCTGTGCGGTTCCGGAAGACTAGGCGGTAGCGCGCGCCCTCCTGGAGGACGAACTCCTGCTCGTGAGGATATGGCTTGCCGTTTACTAGCCAGGTGTTGAATTTGCCGGAGCCGCTGGGGATCTTTTCGAAGACCATGTCGAAGATGTGGTCGGGGGTGCGGGGTAGTTGTGTGCCTTCTGAGGCGCCGAAGATGGTGTAGTCCCACCGTAGGGTAGACGGCTTGAGCCACAGTGGCTGGTGGTGCTGATTGGCATACTCGACGACGATGCCGAGGCCGGCGGCGCGGATGGGGTCTTCGGTTGCTCCGAGGATCCAGACTCCAGGATGGTCCATCTCGACGACGGCGTCGATGCGCTCGCCTGCTCCGAGGAAGAGGGTTTCGACTGGTTGGGGCGAAGGGACGGGGTTGCCGTCGAGCGTGATGACCTTGAACTTATGGCCGGGGAGCGCGATGCGGCGGTTCTCGATGGCGCTGGCGTTGAGCAGATGAAAAAGGACCCGCTGGCCTTCCTTAACGCGGATGGGCTCGGCTGCCCCGAGGGACTTGTCGTTGATCGAGTATGTAGTGGAGTTGACCTCGAGACCGTTGGGGTCGGTGTTCAGGACGGCGGGCTTTTCGAGCTGCGGGTCGTTCTGGCCTTCTTCGTCGGTGTCATTCATGTTGCTGGTAAAGAAGGGCTCCCAATCGCGAAGCGCGAGGAAGCACTCCCGGTCGTACTGGCCGGGGTCGTTGTGCGAGTCGATGATAAGAAAGCCGAACTGGCCGGTATAGGAGCCTTTGTGCAGATCCGAGAAGGCCATGGCGTGGGAGTGGTACCATCGAGAGCCGGAGGGGCGCGGCGTGAACTGATAACGCCGCTGGCCCTGCGCAGGGACGAAGGGCGTGGCCTCTTCTTCAACCCCGTCGACATCGGACGGGACAAGCAAACCGTGCCAGTGGACGAGCTCCGGGACGTCGGTGTTGTTGATGACGTCGACGGTGATCGGCTCGCCCTCGCGCATGCGGAGGACGGGGCCCGGTGACACACCGTTGTAGCCAATGGTGCTGAGAATGCGCTCGGGCGAGAGCTCCACGGTGACGGGGGCGATGCGGAGGGTGTAGTCGGCTTTGACTTCAGGTGGTGCGGAGGAGTCCTTTGGGGTGTGCGACGGCATCCGATCCGACATTTGGCCGGGCAGGAGTCTGACCGCCGCTGCTGCCTGGGCAAGAGTGAGACCGCCGAACTTCATGAAGTCACGCCGCTGCAAGGACCCTGGTCTCCTGATGCTTGGACGCGCACCTGCGCTGACGAGATACTCTCACGCAGCAGCGGGGCTTACAAGCCGCGGCATGCAGGGTTGCCCGACCGAATCAGGTTTGAGTGATGTTTCTATTTGTGACAAATCGTGGGGTCGCCGCGGAAAAGGGATGCAACAAGGTACCTGCGGGCTTCGTCTATAGAAGCAACATGCAGTTGAACGGTAGCTGGGCGAGAGAGCGCAGGTAAATCCTGATATTCTCGCGCATACCAGAGGGGGTTTACTGATGAAGCTCCTGCAGGTAACGATGATCGCCTCGATCGCAGCGGTTTTCTGCACCACCGTGGTTGCTTACCAGCGGACGGCGGACTGGGGCTACCAGCCTGAGCAAAGCAATGTAAAAGCAGAGTTTGCGTGGTCCCGGCTGAGCTACAACTCCAACCTGGGATACTCAGGATACGGCTATGGGCGGTGGGCGACATGGTCGCGGGACTATCCCAAGGCGGACCGCCAGTTTCTCATCGCGCTGAACCGGCTGACCCGCATCCAGGGACGACCCACCGAGCAGGTGGTGAACCTAGACACGGACGATATCTTCAACTACCCGTGGGTGTACGCCGTGCAGGTGCAGACGTGGTCGTTTACCGATCAAGAGGCGAAGCGGCTGCGGGAGTATCTGCTCAAGGGCGGCTTCCTGATGGTGGATGACTTCCACGGAACCGCGGACTGGGAGAACTTCATGAACGGCATGCGGCAGGTCTTTCCGGACCGGCCGGTGGAGGACCTCGAGAACAAGGACGAGATCTTTCATGTGCTCTATGACATGGACGACCGGTTTCAGGTGCCCGGCGAGCAGTACATCCGCACCGGCAGGACATATGAGAAGGACGGCTATGTGGCGAAGTGGCGCGCGATCCGAGATGACCATGGCCGCATCGTAGTAGCGATATGCCACAACATGCACCTGGGCGATGCGTGGGAGTGGGCGGACGATCCGGAGTATCCGGAGCAGTTTGCTTCCATGGCGTTTCGTGTGGGACTGAACTACATCGTTTATGGCATGACCCACTGATTGTTTGATTGATAGCTGTTAAAGAAAGAGCAGCACCGCTCTCCGAGATGCAGGCTCCAAGGCATGTTTGAATTTTTCTTCAAGTATCCAATACCGGCGTTCACCAAAGGTAAGCTGATTCTGCTTGGCGCGTGGCCGGGATGGGTGCTGCTGCTGCTCACGGTTGCGTCGGTGGCAGGACTGGGATTGTTGATACGGTCGCGGCTGCCGGATTCCGCTCCGAAGATGCAGACGTGGCGGGCAGGTGTGGTGTGGCTGCTGCAGTCGCTGCTGGTCACGCTGGTACTGGTGCTTCTGTGGCAGCCGGCGATTACAGTCGCGGAGCTGAAGTCGCAGCAGAACATGATCGCCATACTGGTGGACGATTCGCGGAGCATGGCGATTGCGGACAGTGGTAGCGACGGAAAGACGACGCGGGAGGCTGCGGCAGTGAATGCCTTGGGCAACGACCGGAGCAGCGGCATCCTGTCGGGCCTGCAGCGTCGGTTCCAGACGCGAGTGTATCGGCTGGATAGAGGGATTACGCGGGTCGCGAAGGGGGAGGAGTTGAAGCCAGCGGCGGCGGCGACGCACATCAACGACGGCCTGAAGCAGCTGACGGTAGAGACGGCGGACCTGCCGGTGGGAGCGATCGTGCTGCTGACTGATGGCGCAGAGAACGCGGGTGGTATCGACCTGGATACGATCGGCGCCCTGCGGAACCGGCGGCTGCCGGTGCATACAGTGGGTTTCGGCAAGGAACAGGTTGGTCACGATGTCGAGATGGACAACGTGAGCGTTGCGTCGCGGGCGATGGCGGATTCCCGGATCAAAGCGACGATCAGCTTCCATCAGCGCGGCTATGCGGGCGGCAACACCGTGCTCACGGTGAAAGATGGAGACAAGGCGCTGACGTCGAAGGACGTAACGCTGGGCGCGGACGGGATCGTTCAGACGGAGACGCTGTTCTTCAACGGAGGGACGGCTGGGGTCAAGCGCATGCAGTTCTCTCTGACGCCGCTCGCTGGTGAGGAAAATGTCGCCAATAATGCAATAGCGCGGCTGGTCAGCATCAGCGGGGAAAGGCGCCGAATCCTGTACGTCGAGGGGGAGCCGCGATGGGAATACAAGTTTATCCGACGCGCCGCAGAGGACGACCACGGGATACAAGTTGTGTCGATGCTGCGAACCACGGAGAACAAGATCTACCGGCAGGGCATCAGCGATCCGAAAGAATTGGCCGACGGATTTCCGGTACGCGCGGAGGACCTCTTCGGGTACGACGGAATCATTATTGGATCGGTTGAGGCAGGTTACTTTACGCCAAGGCAGCAAGAGCTGCTGCGGGAGTTTGTGGACAAGCGAGGTGGCGGACTGTTGTTTTTGGGTGGACGCTTCGCGCTCGCCGATGGAGGTTGGGGCGCGTCCAGCGTAACGGAGCTGCTGCCAACGTTTTTGCCGAACGGAAAGAACACGTTTCATCGCGACCCGGCTACAGCGCAGCTGACCGCAGCTGGTGTGGACAGTGCAGTAACGCGGTTGATGGATGATCCAGTGAAGAACGTGGAACGATGGAGGAAGCTGCCGTACATGATGGACTACCAGAATGCAGGCACTCCGAAGCCGGGTGCGACGGTGTTGGCCGAGATGAACGCCGGACGGGGCAGGTTGCCCTTGCTGGTGACACAGAACTACGGCAGGGGGCGGACCGCAGTGATGGCGACCTCGGGAACGTGGCGCTGGCAGATGAGCCAGGCCCTGGGCGATCCGACGCATGATCTCTTCTGGCAGCAACTGCTTCGATGGATCGCGGCGGACTCTCCCGGGCGGG
>Ga0209624_10000233_pt1 | contig 49777 bp, 44 predicted proteins | sample JacPinW_OM2H0_O1_FD_188565 | JGI IMG/M metagenome (GOLD analysis project Ga0209624, IMG submission 188565) | Forest soil microbial communities from Algoma, Ontario, Canada - Jack Pine, Ontario site 1_JW_OM2H0_O1 (SPAdes) (version 2) | ecosystem: Environmental > Terrestrial > Soil > Boreal...
TCCTCAATTATTTAGTAGCCGAGCCGTTTCCGAAAATTTGTACAGGGACAGCCCAGTCTGCTGATACTCGACGGCGTGGTTATCGAAGCGCACATGGCCAAAGAGCACGTCAGCATGGATGAACTCGAGCGAGCCCTCCGCGAGCATGTTTTAGCCACCTACAAGCAGGCGGCGCTAGCAGTGCTCGAATGCGACGGCTCGATCAGCGTGCTGAAGTATGATGACATCGAGCCGACCGCTTCGACTCACCTGAACCGTCGAAGATTTCTTAAGAAGAATTAAGTCCAGCTGGTGTAGAGACGCTTACCTGGCCGCGGCCGCCGAGATCTCTCCCGACGTACGCACTTCGCGAATCAGTCGGTCTTCGAGCAATTGCTCCAGAGTGCAATACTTGCCAGGTCGCGTGACGAGGTTGCCGACGACAGAACTATTTGTCCGAACATTCTCATCATTATTAGTAATCACCGGCGCATTCGCCGCCGGAACCACGCCCACCGCCTGATTGCGCCCGCCCTGCTTCGCCAGATACAATCCGCGGTCTGCCAGTCGCAACACTTCCTCCACCGACAAATCCGAACACGATGGCGGAAGCCATGGGAAAGCCGCCCATCCGACCGAGCATGAGCGCGCCAGCCGCCGCTCATTTCCCAAATCAAATTCCATGTTATTGATCGCCTTCAGGATTCGCGAAGCCAGCAGCGCGCCATCATGGCGCTCGGCCGCGCGGAACACCACCAGAAATTCTTCTCCGCCCCAGCGGATCAGAAAATCCGACTCGCGCATGACGCGACTGAGTCGCTGCGCGATCTGCACCAGCACACGATCTCCCGCATCGTGGCCATATTTGTCGTTCACGTCTTTGAAGTGATCGATATCCACCAGAAAAAACATCAGGTCGCGATGATCGCGGCCATAAACTTCCGATCCTCTATAAGCGCGCACCGCCTGGCTGGCGTCCGCCGGAATCATGGTCTGAAAGAACCGCCGGTTGCGCAGTCCGGTCAGCGGATCGCAGAGTGAAACCTCCTGCAATTCGCGGTTGGCTCGCGCCAACTCCGCACTCCGCTCCGCTACTGCCCGCTCTAACCGCTCGTTCTCGCGTCGATCGCGATACCGGCTCCAAAGCGTCGCCCAAACGAGCAGCGCGACGCCAAACGCGCCCATCTCCATCCAAGACGTCTGCCACCACGCACCCGACCCGGGAACCGTAGAGGCAGGCACAATAAATGAATAAGCCGCTGACTTACTCTCTCCCAGTTGCGGAGTATCGCAGATCACCTGAAAGCTATATTCCCCCGCCGGCAGCGACGAATAGTGCACCTCCGAGAGATTCGTCTCGGTAAATTCCTTTTGCAGCCCGTTCAGCCGATACCGGCAAGTAACATTTTTGGCATTTTTAGACACCGGAGAATGCACCTGCAGCGTTTGCCCGTGCAGCGGAGGCGCATCTGTCGCGAAGGCGGTCGACGACATACCCACCATGCACAGCAGCGCGAGCCCGCGCCAATGAGAGCCATCAAAGAGCATAGACCCTTGCATCATAGGCCAGGTCCGCGTCCCTAAGTAACTTGAAATCGGCGCGTGCTCATTACTTTTGTAAGGGGGGATACATCGGGCGATCGGGTCATCGGGAGATCGGAAAACCCGCGCGCGCGGACATCTTAGTTAATAAGTGAGAGCTACACTTTCGTTAATTGGCCCAAGTTGAGACAGTCGGATTTCCGATCGCCCGATGACCCGATGCTACGGGTGTGTCATTTTCTCCGGCTTCACCAGCGCGTCAAATTCCTCGCCCGTAAGATATCCCAGCTTCAGCGCCGTCTCGCGCAGGCTCGAATGCTCCACGTGCGCCGTGTGCGCAATCTGCGCTGCCTTGTCGTATCCCACCTTCGGAGCGAGCGCCGTCACCAGCATCAGCGAATTCTTCACATACCAATCCACCTTCGCGCGATCGACCTCAATCCCCTTCAGCATGTATTCAACGTAGCCATGGCACGCGTCGGTGATCAGCGTGACCGAGTGCAGAAAGTTATAGATGATCACCGGCTTATACACGTTGAGCTCGAAATTGCCCTGCGATCCGGCCATTCCGACCGCGGCGGTTGCGCCGTGCACCTGCACGCAGACCATCGTCATCGCCTCGCATTGCGTAGGATTGACTTTGCCTGGCATGATTGACGATCCGGGTTCGTTCTCCGGTATGGAGAGTTCGCCTAGTCCGCAGCGCGGGCCTGAAGCCAGCCAGCGAATGTCGTTCGAGATCTTCATCAGGGAAGCGGCCAGAGTTTCCATCGCGCCTTGCGCAAACACGATTTCGTCGTGCGCCGATAGCGCGGCGAACTTGTTGCCATGTGAACGGAAGGGAAGTCCTGTCAGTTCGGCGATCTTCTTAGCCGCGCGCTCGGCAAACTCCGGATGCGTATTCAGTCCCGTTCCGACTGCCGTTCCGCCAATCGCCAGATCGTAAAGCCCGTCGAGAGCCTGCTCTAGCCTCTTTATGTCGCGCTCGAGCAAGTTTGCCCAACCGCCGAATTCCTGCCCAAACGTCAGAGGCACAGCGTCCTGCAAATGCGTGCGCCCTATCTTCACCACACTGGCGAATTCCTTGGCTTTGGCTGCAATCGCATCGCGCACCGTCCGGATCGCCGGAATCAGCGCATTCTTCACTCGATCCGCTGCCGCAATATGCATTGCCGTTGGAAACGTGTCGTTCGACGACTGCGACATATTCACGTGATCGTTCGGATGGACAGGCTTCTTCGATCCCAATTCGCCGCCAGCAATCTCGATGGCGCGATTGGAGATGACCTCATTCACATTCATGTTGGTCTGTGTGCCCGAACCCGTCTGCCAAATGCGCAGCGGAAACTGATCATTCAGCTTGCCCGAAATCACTTCGTCCGCAGCCTGCACGATGAGCTTCGCCAACTCAGGAGCCAGTTTCCCCAGATCCTGATTCACCAGCGCGCAAGCCTTCTTCAGCGTGCCAAACGCCCGAATCAGCTCCGGAGGCATAGTGTCGCGCCCAATATTGAAATGCAGCAGCGAGCGCTGCGTCTGCGCTCCCCAATAAACATTGGAGGGAACTTCAATTTTCCCCATGCTGTCAGATTCGGTGCGGAACTTTATTTGGGTCGGGACTTCAGTAAGGGCGGACATGAACGATCTCCTGTGCGTCGAGCGGCGGCGACCGCGTGCGTTGGTCTCGGAACCGATTATTATACGGCGCGCATTTCGCACCGGATACGGCGCACGCAATACGGCGCGTGTTTCTGGCGAGTGGAACGTCTGTGAGGGTGGTCGCTGGCTGGATGTGACGAAAGATTCGTATCAGATCGAGCAGTCAGCATATGGTGCGCTATTGGCGTATACGGTGCTTATGGAGTTCGTAGAAGCGCCTCCCTTTACTCGCGATGTTTCCGAGTATCTGAGTGAGGATGCCTACCGCGAACCGCAAACCCGTCTTAGCGAGAATCCTGAAATGGGCGATCTGATGCCGGGGACGGGAGGCTTTCGAAAGATGCGATGGGCCGATGCGGGGCGCGGCAAAGGCCGGGGGCGGATTGCGGATTCTCTACTACCACTTCTCCTCCGATCATCAAATCTGGCTGATGACTCTCTATGCAAAGACGAGGTTTCCGACTTGACCGCACAGCAGAAGAAGGCGCTGGAGTTTGCAATCGAAGAGGAATTGGCGGCGCGGTCAGCGAAGCGACGCACTCGATTGCGGGGATAATCGCGCGTTATTACGGCGGAAGATAACGGAGGAAGAACAATGGGAAAGCGGGACATTTTCGGCGAACTGATGGCGGGCGTGGCTGCAATGAAGGGCCGCCGCGAAGGCAAGATCACTTTGCGGAGCTATAAAGTTGAGGCCTTGCCGCTCCCCAAAGTCGATTCGAGACTCATCCTGGACACACGGAAGAGACTGCGCTGCTCGCGCGCAGTCTTCGCCCGCAGGCTGCGGATCAACGAACGAACCCTGGAGAAATGGGAAGAAGGACGCGCGAAGCCGAATCCTCAGGCAGCGGCCCTGGTGCTTCTGGTGCGCCGGTATCCGGATACGCTGGCACGGCTGGACGAAGTCGCGGCGCGGTAAAGTACGAGTGGAAACGTTGCGTCAGGACTGGGCCGGGAGAGCCTCTACAAAACCCTGACCGCCGGCGCACACCCGCGCTTCGAAACCATCAATTCCGTCCTGCATGCGCTGGGCGTGAAGTTTGCTGTGGTTGCTGAACGCGAGAGCTAAAGCCAGTCCGAGAGCCTGCAGAAGTTAGGTTGGGCAAATCCTGTGGTGCGGTCAGTCAGTTGCCCTACAAATCATAGAACTGCCATGTGACTATATATATGTACGGCCGAACAGGAAGCGAAATTATTCCGCGTGGAACATTTGTACGTACAAGCGCGATTGACAAATAGTAATAACCCGACCGTTACTTAAGGTAGGGCCCCCCCCGAACCACTGACTGCTAATCTTGTAGGCAGTAAGACAGAGTTGGAACGAATTACTGGGCGACACTTGTCTGGAGGCGGGCGATGGGCTGGCGATTCAACGGATACTGCGAAGACTTTAAGATCGATCCACGGAGAGCGCGCCAGTATCTCGGCCTGTTTTGTTTTCTGGCGGTGGTCTACCCGATCGCCCTCGCGAGCTACATCAAGTTCATCGCCGCAGCGCCTGTAATCAATGGCCTCGGCGATCTGATTCGGCCGCTAGTTAAGTTTTGCCTGGTTTCGGCATTGCCCTTCGCGGTAGTGGCCTGTCTCGATCAGAACTGGCACTCGAGCGATGCGGCTCCCGTCTGCGTCGCCGCATGGGCCGCGGCGTGTGCGGCGTGCACGACGATATACGGCACGAGGTGCCCGTACGCGTTTCTATATCCATTTGTTCCGCTCATCTTCTCGGCGCTGCTTGCCCATACCTTTGCTCATGCGGTTGGAAAACTTTGGGCCACCTGCCCCAGCGCTCCGCCAGCATAATTCCCTGAAGTGTCATTGACGCACGGGTCGCGATGCTGCTCCTACCACGTGGATACCGCAAATCTTCTCCGCATCTGATAGGCTGACACGATCCGGATGGAGGGCTAGGTTGAAAGTTCGACTGTGGAAGGATCGAGCGCGCATCGTCACGACTGTCTTGTTCTGCGCTTGTTTCGCGTTGGCGGCCTACGCACAGCCACAATCCCCGGCTTCAAAAACCGTTAAAAAGGACACTCTGATGACCCTTCACGCTGCTGGAGCTTTCGACGCAAAACCAACTCCGCTGCCGGCGGATGACGCTACTGGTGGCGCAGATATTGGCCGCTACGCGCTCGACAAGCAATACCATGGCGACCTCGAAGCCACGGCCAAAGGCGAGATGCTGGGAGCCGGCGATCCGTCGAAGGGCACCGCCGGTTATGTGGCTATGGAGCGCGTCACTGGAACTCTCCACGGCCACACAGGGTCGTTCACCCTACAGCACAGCGGCACGATGGAGCAGGGAAAGTTTCAGCTCACCGTAACGGTGGTGCCGGGCTCGGGCACGGGCGGGTTTGCTGGCATCGCAGGGACGATGACGATCATTATCGCCAACGGAAAGCACTCCTATACCTTCGATTACACATTGCCGGCGAGCTCTGAATGACCAATCGGGCGCGCGACCACCTGACTCGAGAATGGTGACGTTCTATTGCGTGATCTGCTTCCCGTCCGGCTTTTCCTCGATAACGTAATGCACTGGTATGCCGTTCCAGGAATGGAGCTGTTTGCGGATGTTTGTCAGGGGGCAATCGGGGTAGCACATTACCAGGAACGAATGCAGTTTCTCATCCTCGGATAAGTACTCGAACTGAGTCCAAGACGAGGGCGCGCTCACCCCCACCTCGAGTCCAGGACTTACTTTTTCGACCTCAAAGACGACTTCCGAGTCGCTGTAATCGGCTGGCTGAGGTGCGGGCTCGCTCATCGGTCGCAATGCCACAATCCAGTTTTCTCGATTCTTATTCAAGCATCGACGAGAGCAGGTTTTTGAATAGATCGTGACCGACCATTTCGCATCGGGCGTCAGATAAGACGTTCCCGGTACATTTTCGATCGTGCATACGGGGTGCAGCAGCACCGCGACCGCAGCTGCGAGGGCGAGAACTCCTCCCATGGCGAGCGCCCAGCTATTTCTGGTCACCTTGACGCCTTTCCCGGTAGATCATGTTGCCGAACCGCTGGTTATCCAAGCGAGCGCGTGGGAGAGCGTCCGCCCGCTAATTGCCAACTTGACTCGGAGGAAGTTGAATCGGGATCGCTTCACCGTAGTGCGAGTAAGTCACAACCGCCAGCGGATGGTCGCGCTCTCCCTGCAAATACTTTCGCGGTAGACGATCTCCGGCTGCGATCCAAACTGTCTGCGGAGGATTTGCAATGCTGTTGCCTTCCCTTATCGTCCAGACTTCGCAAGGAACGCCGTCAACGGATTCGTCCGCGTCGTGAGTAATGGTCGCGCGCTGTTCATTGGCAAAGGCGAAGAACGACGGCAGACTGTGGGCTTCATCGGCGGAAAAAAAATGATTGGTGAGGTAGGTTTGAACGCCGGGCGACTGGAGGCGATCACACACTTCAGGAGGCAGGTGTTGCCTCCCTGTCATTTGCCAATCGGTGGCGGTTGGCTCCAGCCAGCGAGAGAACTTATGTTGTCCGGTTTCAACAATCTCAATCTTATGACTGGGAGCATTCACTTGTTGCTGGACGTAAACGTACCGGATAACGTCCTGGTCGCAGGCAAATTCCGCGTCAGTCACCCTCGCCAAGGCACCGAAGGTTTCGACGTGCATGCGGAGGCTGCGCACTGCATCTAAGGCCGTCTCTGACTGGAGAAATACATTGCGGCCATCCGGTGCACGGTGACAACCTGCGAAAGTCAATAAAGAGACAACAAGGGTGAGGCGAATCGTCGCGAGCCGTTTTGTCATTGATCGATCCTCATTTCCCTGCGGATGACGTTCAGATGTTACTGGGCGCAGGACGATCTAATAAGTTGTCGGTCAGGGATCACGCACGAACGTAACAACTAATAAGGATGAGCTCATCGCTAGTCTAGGAATCGGCGACTTCGAGGGCGCGATTAGGCCCGCGAAATCAGGCCCGATCCAGCCCTGTTTCGTGCCGCAAATCAAGATGAGAATCGCGGCTCGGCACGCAGTGCTTGAATAGACAGAATAGGCCGACAACCGACTCGGCTAGGAAATCTCTGTCGAGTCACACCATTTTGGCATTAACCTTCACCAGGCTGACTGCGGAGGACGGAGAGCTGACTGTGGAGAGATGCGATTTCGAACACAGCTCGACGGCTTCGGCCATGCCTTGGCGTTCCTGCTGTTTCGAGCTGACCCGGCCCGCGAAGGTGGCTTTCTGGCGCGCGACGCCTTCCGTGTTGCGGCTGATGCGGGCGGTGTAGAGAGCTTTTATGTTCTCCATCTCTGCCTGAATTTGGACAATCTCTTCCGCTTTTCTCGCCCACTCCGCCTCCACCTGCTTCCGCTGCTGTTCTCTTTCTGCTCGATTGAGCGAACATTTGGGCGAACTTCTGAGCGAACTGCGCCCGGCGGGCTTTCCTGGCGTGTCGCACTGAACGCCGATCAGAAACTCCTTGCCATCGGCGCGGCAGTAGCGGACCGTGCCCGAGAAGTCATCGAGTCGCGACTCAATTCTTACGTCGGTTCCGGCTTTGATCGGCACTCTGTCTTGAATGCAGGCGCGCCAGCGGATTTGTCTTCCATGCGCGCGGCGATATTCTGCCAGGTTCCGCTTGCCTCCTGCCGCGACACTTCGACCCGAGTCAGACGGGCTTCCGGAACTCCGGCGTCTCCCGTGTCGTAAACTCGGTTAGAACTGCGGTCATGCAATACCTATCGGCAAGAAGTTGGAATGGTTCAGATTGGGTGGGCAGAGCAATTGGCCGGGGCTGCGCCCAGTTTCCGGGGAGGGTTCGGGAAGCTGGTTAGGCGCGATTCGGCCGGCTGCCTGCACTTTCAGACTAGCGGGCAGCTTTATCTGATATTTATGCACGTCATCATCTGGGAGTTCACGGTTCGAGTGGAGCACATTGAGGAGTTCGTCCGGGCCTACGGTTCGAATGGCGATTGGGCAAGCCTCTTTCGGTTGGCGGAAGGGTTTCTGGGCACTCAGTTGCTGCGGTCGTGTCACGATGCTGGCGTTTTTCTGACCGTCGATCGCTGGGAGAATGCCACATCCTTCGAGATGTTTCAGGAGCGGTTCACTGCGGAATATGAGGAGTTAGATGCTCGGCTTGAGGGCTACACACTGGCTGAACGTAAGGTAGGAGTTTTCGAGGGTGAATTGCCGATACTCTAGGCGCGGAGGTTCAGAACTACTTACTGACTTGCTTCGATGGCGAGCTGGCGGCAGATTGCCCAGATGCCATCGTTTACGGCGCCACGATCGAGAAACTGGAAGCCATAGCGAAACGCGTCCTGTTGTCGCACCGTCGCGTGAATGTTGACTGGACCTGAAGGAAGCACGAACTCCAACTCGACAATCTCGTCGACTGGAACTTCCGGTGCGGGCCGGAGGTTGATCCTGTGCTCTCAATTGCAATTTTCTCTGGCTTGACGCCTGCTGGAAAGATGGTGCATCTCTCCGGTATACCTGAGGATCGGCACAAATGCAGTAGGACTTTAGGGGTGATCGCCGCCGGCCACTAGGTTGGCAGAGAGGACAGCGCTAATCGCGCCAACGTGGTAGCGCTTAGACCCGGCGGGCGTTGGCGCACCTAGCCGTAAGAAATTAAAATAGAAACATCCCCAGTCTGAAAGGCGTAATCCAATGACTCCTCCAGCTACGCTGAATCCGCCTCAATCTCGCACCGCTGGCACACTACCCACAGCTCAACCACTAGCCCCGGAAGAGTTGCGCAAGATCGACGCTTATTGGCGCGCGGCTAATTATCTTTCCGTGGGTCAGATCTATCTCTACGCGAATCCGCTTCTTCGTGAACCGCTGAAAGTCGAGCACATCAAGCCGCGACTGCTTGGGCACTTTGGCACCACGCCGGGACTGAATTTTGTCTACGTCCATTTCAATCGCCTGATTAAGAAATACGATCTGGACGTTATCTATATTGCGGGCCCGGGCCACGGCGGGCCGGGGATGGTAGCGAATACCTACTTAGAAGGCACTTACAGCGAGTTATATACGCACATCACGCAGGACGAAGAGGGGTTGCAAAGACTGTTCAAACAGTTTTCGTTTCCGGGAGGAATTCCAAGCCATGCGGCGCCAGAGACTCCGGGGTCGATTCACGAAGGCGGCGAACTCGGTTATTCGATTGTGCATGCCTGCGGTGCTGTGTTTGACAATCCCGATCTGTTGACATGTTGCGTGGTCGGAGATGGAGAAGCGGAAACCGGGCCGCTGGCGACCAGTTGGCATGGCAACAAATTTCTCAACCCGGTGCGCGATGGCGCAGTGTTGCCGATTCTTCATCTCAATGGCTACAAGATCGCGAATCCAACTGTGCTGGGACGAATGGACGATGAGGAACTTACTCGTCTTTTCACCGGCTACGGCTGGAAGCCGTATTTTGTAGAGGGACACGAGCCCGCGGCGATGCATCAACTCATGGCCGGAACGCTGGAAACCGTGGTGAATGAGATTCGCGCGATTCAAGTCACGGCTCGTCAGGATGGTACGCGGAGAGAAAAAGATTCCGGTATGCCAACGTGGCCAATGATAGTGATGCGCAGTCCGAAAGGGTGGACGGGACCGAAAGTGGTCGACGGAAAGCAGATCGAGGGAACGTGGCGCGCTCATCAGGTGCCGGTGGCCGACGTGCAGACAAATCCCGAGCATCTTCAAATTCTCGAAGATTGGATGAGAAGCTATCGGCCTGAGGAGTTGTTTGACGGGAAAGGCAAGTTGATTCCGGAACTGGCGGAGCTAGCTCCCCAGGGCGATCGTCGCATGGGAGCGAATCCGCATGCCAACGGTGGCGTGCTGTTGCGCGACCTGAACATGCCCGACTTTCGCTGCTACGCCGTAAAGGTTGCAAAGCCGGGCACGGAGAATGCGGAAGCCACGCGCGTGCTCGGAGGATTCTTGCGCGACGTGATGAAGCTGAATGCCGATGCGAAAAACTTCCGCGTCTTCGGACCGGATGAAACGGCGTCGAATCGGCTGGAAGCTCTTTATGAAGCTACCGACAAGCTGTGGATGGAACCCATACTTCCAGTGGATGAACATCTATCGCAGCACGGGCGCGTGCTCGAAATGCTGAGCGAGCATATGTGCCAGGGATGGCTGGAGGGCTACTTGCTCACCGGGCGCCATGGTTTCTTCTCCTGCTATGAAGCGTTTATTCATATTGTCGATTCGATGTTTAACCAGCACGCCAAGTGGCTGAAGGTAACGCGTGAGATCGAGTGGCGGCGTCCGATTGCATCGCTGAATTATTTATTGACTTCGCACGTGTGGCGCCAGGATCACAACGGATTTACGCACCAGGATCCGGGCTTCATCGATCATGTGATGAATAAGAAGGCTGACGTTGTTCGCGTTTATCTGCCGCCCGACGCTAACTGCTTGCTCTCCGTGGCCGACCATTGCCTGCGCAGCCGGCAATATGTCAATGTGATCGTTGCCGGCAAGCAACCCGCGTTACAGTATCTCAACATGGAGGCGGCGATCGAGCATTGCACCACCGGCATTGGCCTTTGGGAGTGGGCCAGCACCGACCTGGGAGCAGAGCCCGATGTAGTGATGGCGTGCGCGGGGGATGTCCCGACGCTTGAAACGCTGGCGGCGGTTGATCTTCTGCGGCAGCATTTTCCGGATATCAGGATTCGCGTGGTCAATGTGGTCGACCTCATGACCATCCAGCCATCGAGCGAGCATCCGCACGGATTGTCGGACCTCGATTTCGATTCCATGTTTACCGTCGATAAGCCGGTAATCTTCGCCTATCACGGTTATCCATGGTTGATTCATCGTCTCACCTATCGGCGGCACAATCATGACAATCTGCACGTGCGCGGCTATAAAGAAGAGGGGACAACTACCACGCCGTTCGACATGACGGTGATGAACGATCTCGACCGCTTCCATCTCGCCGGAGACGTGGTGGACCGGGTTCCGCGGCTGCAAAAAGTCGGAGGCCACTTCAAGCAAATGCTGCGCAACAAGTTGGTCGAGCATAAACAGTACATTTACGAGCACGGTGACGATATGCCGGAAATCCGCGACTGGACCTGGCCTTACTGATGAAGGTGCTCGTTCTCAATTCCGGATCCAGCAGCCAGAAGAGTTGCGTTTACGAGGTTGGCGATGCGCTGCCCGACAATCCGCCGGCGTGTGTTTGGCAGGGTAAGGTCGAGTGGGTGAAGGAGCGGGCCCACTATTTCATTAAGAATTCGCGAGGCGCTACGGTAGACGATCAGGCTGCGGTGACTTCGCGCGGCGAAGCCGTCAAGCGTTTACTGGATGCTTTGTGGGGCGGAAAGACGCAGGCCATTTCAGGCCCCGCTGAAATCGATGTGGTTGGGCATCGCGTGGTTCATGGTGGTCCGCGTTATTTCGAACCCGCGCTGGTTACGCCCGAGGTCAAGTCCGAGATCGAAAAGGTTTCTGCGTTTGCGCCCCTGCACAATCGCGCTGAACTCGCAGGCATGGAGATTGTCGCGAAACTGCTGGGCGCGGTGCCGCAAATCGCCGTCTTCGACACCGGATTTCATCATCAAATGCCGCTAGCCGCGGCCACTTATCCGGGACCGTATGAGTGGTTCGAGCAGGGAATCAGGCGCTACGGATTTCATGGCATCAATCATCAATATTGTTCCGAGCGGGCTGCGCAATTGCTGGGCAAGAATCTGAATTCTCTGAGGCTGGTCACTTGCCACCTGGGCAATGGCTGTTCGCTGGCGGCGATTCGCGAAGGACGGAGCGTGGATACCACGATGGGTTTTACTCCGCTCGAGGGACTGATGATGGGTACGCGGTCGGGGTCGGTTGATCCCGGCATTTTGACTTATCTGATGCGACAGCAACACTTCTTCGACGAAAAGCTTGATGACGTGCTCAACAAAAAATCAGGATTACTCGGAATTTCAGGGATCTCTGGCGATATGCGGGAGGTTCTCGCCGCTACGCGGAACGACCGCGAGCCGGTGACAAAGGCACGCGCCCGACTTGCATTCGACATGTATACGCATCGCCTGCGCTCGGGAATCGGCGCCATGATTGCCGTGCTTGGAGGGATCGACGTTCTCGTATTCAGCGCGGGCATTGGGGAAAATTCGGAGGAAGTGCGCGCTGCCGGGTGTGACGATCTGAGATTCGCGGGAGTAATGCTTGATCGTGCCAAGAACGCGCAATCGCCGATGGAGGAAGATACCGATATTTCCGCGGCGGACGCGGCGGTTCGCGTTTTAGTCATTCACGCGCAGGAAGATTGGATGATTGCGCGGGAGTGTTGGCGCCTGGTCAGGATGCAGGCTGCGAACCCCTCGTGACCGCGTAAGTTGACGGGTCTAGCGAATCTGGCCAAGGCTAAATCACTTCGGGTTTTTTCTTGTGAATGTGTAACACCTTGTCTACTTCCGCGATTACAGTTCCGGCTTCATCCTTTACTTCGACGGTGAAGGTTGCCTCGATTTTGCCTTGGGCTCTCAATTCTGCGCGAAGGTCGTCGATCTGCTGATCAGTCAGGCGGAAGGTTGCGACCACTTTGCCTTTTCCGGGTTTTCGAAAACGGATGCTCGCGGCCTTGTCCCACACGACGTAACCTGGGCCGAGATTCTCGATCAGCATCAGCATATAAAAAGGATCGGTCATGGCGTAAAGCGAGCCGCCGAATTGGGTGCCGACGTAGTTGCGATTCCAGAAGCTCAGCTTCATCTCGACGTCAATTGCCTTCCAATCGGGCTGCAGGCGCGTGATGCGGATGCCCGCGCCCAGAAACGGCGGGTAGAGATTGATTAGCCAGCGCGGTTTTCTTTTAGCCATCTAAAATCTCGCGCAAGGTCAAGTTCAGTGTTGCTGCTCATAGACTGAACTGTTCGGCGTCGGTTCGTCATAATCGCGGCCATATTTGTTCTTGTGCGCTATGTGCTCTCCATTCGCCGCCGGAACGCGGATCACGCCAAGCGACAAGGTGTTCTCGCCGATCGTTATCTCGTGCGTCAGCGGCTGCGCGTTTTCCGGGCCCATGCCCTCGCTCCAGATGTGCAAGATATAGCGCCCGTAGGGAACGCCGGCCAGGCTAAGTAGCCCGTCGCGAGTTGAAATGGCATAGAACGGCGTCGCAATCGTGATCACCACTGCGCTCATTTCGGGATGGATATTGCAGAAAATATAGCTGATCCCCGGCCGGTCGAAGCGCACCATGCGCGACGTGCCGGCCTCGTACAGACCGAGGTCAAAGCGCTTGCCCTCAAAAAGTGAAAAGACATTATGGAAAAAAGGATCGCGATTGGGAAACTCTACCTGCGAGCCGGCCGGCACCACGAGGATATGCGGTTCGAAGCTCTTGTTCTTTTGCACTAGACGCGGGACTTGCGTCGGGCTCGCTGGATTTAGTTCCGCCGCAGACCACGACGGAGTCGGGTCGCCTCCGGTCGGCAGCGGAGTCAGCCACACGACCGTCCGAGGTAGCGTTCCGTGCCTGGGTTTGCCGGCATTGGCCGCGCCGATGACCTCGACGCGCCCGCGCACGGTAGTAGTCGTGACCTGGCTCGTCGCCTGCGGCGGCAATACGATTGCCGCCGACAACAACGCGACTAAGATCAAGATTCGGTGGCTCATCTTTTAATGGCTCACTGCTTAATGGCTCACTTCTGATGCCTCACTGCTGCTGATTTACTCCCGTCTCGCTGCTGACGGCCTGCTCTTCTTGATAGTGCTTACGCATTCATTCAAAAAAGAACGCCCATCATTAGATTCAAGTGTCCCGCGCGGTTTGCACCGTTAGTAAGGGAATAGGTCGTCAGGTGCCGATACTCGGCGGAAAATAACAGGTCCGAGCGCGGACGGTAAATCAAATTCACAAAACCTGCCTGATTTTTCGCCAACGACGGATCGCCATAACTCTGAGCATACGGAAAATACTTGAGGTCCCTGGCATATGGATTATCCATCCCAAATGCTGCATTGAACTCCCATTTATTCGCGGGGCGGTATTTTAATTGCGCCCAGCCGCCAATCGAGTCCAAGGCTTCTACTTGGGTGGAGGGCAAGGTTGGATCGCCGCTGAACAATACACTTTGCCCGAAGGCGCCATACAGTCCACCCACGGCCCGGCCGCGATATATTTTTCCGCTCAACGACAGCTGGCGACTAAGCGGCAGATCGACGTCAGCCATTCCGGCCCAGCCATCGACGTTGCGGTTGAAACCATAATCCTGGCGGTTGTAGTATCCACCCACGCCCAGGCGCAGGGGTTGTCCGAAAACATTTCTCGTCAACGCGATGCGGGTGCCGTACGCGGGCTGACGGGATTCTTCTCCCGGCCCCGCTTGCCGATAATAATTGTCGCCAGCCGGAGCGCCGGGTGGAATGCCGGGCGTTTCACCGGTTACGGGGTCCAGGATTCCTCCCTGGAAAAGCAAGCTGGAGTCTTCGCTTAATGCGATTTTATGTTCGACACGTATTTGCGGCACCCAACTCCACAAGTTGCCCGCATAACTGAGCGCCGGAATTGCAAGCGATGCGAAGGAGGTGGGCGAATTCGGGGAAAAGAAAATCGCATCCTGTCCCACCACTACAGAAGTGTTCGTCCAATCCATGCGCATCGTGGCCGTGCGTAAGCGCACGATGCCAGAGTTAATTCCATTGGGTACGGCAGGGAATCCGCCGGCCAGATCTAGTTGCAAATCGGCTCTGGTCTTCGCACCCGCCACGTTGGGACCGAAGGTTTCGAATCCTATCTCTGACTGTCGAAGCGTTGCTCCGAAACTTCCGCCCGAATCGCCTGCCTGACGGGCATAGGCGATGGTTGGAAGATCGATACTGTCGACCACTCCCTGATTGCTCGCCAGATTCATCAGCACAATGCCCGACAACCGCACGCGATATTTGGACGCGCTCTCCACTTTTGTCTGATACTGATCGTCCACTTTGCCGCTCAGCAGCTGATATTCCTCTTCGACGCTGGCACCATGTTCATTTTTCTTTTTATCTTCCGGAAGGTTTTGCGCCGGCTGATTTTCTAGCGCCTCGTTCTGCGGTGCATTCGATGGGCTACCGCTGTTTGACGGAACCATCGCCTCTCGCAACACTGCGGGGCGCGCGCCTGTTCCGGCGCGAACTTCGTAGAGCTCGCGGCGCAGTTCGCTCGTTTCTTCGCGGGCGTGTTGCCAGTCGGAGCGCATCTCAGCAACGGTTGCCTGTAATTGGCGCACCTGTTCGCGCAATTCGCGCACCGATTCGTTCAGTGGTTCAGCTTCATTCCGCGACTCGGCGGTTGATTCTGAGCGGGCCGCGGGAGAAGTCGGTTCTGCCTGCTTTGCAGCGTCTTGCGCGAAGCCGTAGGCGCTCCATACTACAGCGCATATCAGCAACCATCGCCGTAACCAACCGAACCAGGCTAACTTGCTCCTGCTCATATCGCCCTCCTGCACCGCGTCGCAAATCACTGTGTATTTACTCGGCACTCGCTTCGCGCTTCGATGCGCACTCGAAGTCGCCATTCTTATTATTCACATTCCAGAGTGACCAACAGAAACTATGCCGTCTAAGTCGCATGGCGAGCGGCCAGAGCATTTTCCGCTGAAGGACTCAGCGGAATATTCAAACGGAATGTTGTTCCCGAGGTGGAAGTCTGGATCACGGCGACGTCGCCTCCATGGTCCTGCAGAATCTTCTGGACGACCGTCAGGCCCATGCCCGTCCCATTTTCCTTGCCGTGGCTCACGAAGGGCTCGAACAGCCGGTCGCGCACCGCTTCTGCGATTCCTGGGCCGTTATCTTCGATGCGAATTTCAAGATTCTCGCCCTGGCGCCGCAGCGCAATATCAATTTTGCCGGAGTCCGACGAAACCGCTTCGCAGGCGTTGAGCAGCAGGTTGAGAAGGGCGCGCTCCAACTTCTTGAAATCGAACCAGCCTTCGGTGGAGCCTTCGGAAGCAATGCGGATGCGAATGCGCTGGAACTCCGGGTGCGCCTTCACGCCCTGCACCGCGCGCTCCGTCGCCGATCGCGCATCTCCGTAGGTGGGGCGCAACGATTCTCGCGTACGCGAAAATTCAAGCAACGATTCGATCAACTCGGTCATCTGGTCGACCGCGATGCGTATTTCCGCGTAAAGATCTTCGCGCTGCGATGGCGTCAGGTTGCTTTCGCAGAGGAATTCAGCATTGGCCACAACCGCAGCCAGCGAATGCCGCAGATCGTGCGATATCGAACTTGCCATCCGGCCGATCGTGGCCAGCCGTTCCGCGTCCAGCAACTCGCGCTGGGTTCGCTGGAGATTTGTTCGCATGCGGTCGAAAGTTCCGGTGACCTCGGCAACTTCGTCTCCGCCGCGCGCATGCAAGGGGTAGGCATAGTCGCCGAGTTCCAGGGCGCGCACTCCAGCCACGAGATTTTCGAGTGGCCGCGTAAAGGTGTGAGAAATGAGAAAAACCAGGAGGCTACCAGCCAGCACTGCTGTCAAGCCGAGTGCCAGCAGCAGTTCGTTAAGGTTGCTTAAGAATGCGGTCGCCTGATCGAACGACTTCAAGACCCAGAGATTGAGCGCTCGGTCGCCCGCCATCGCCAGATCGACTGACGTTGCCAAAAAAAGCTCTCCGCCAAGGCGTATCTCATCGCCTTGCGGCGGGCCCCCAGCGGCGGTTCTCGGCGACACGTGCCGCAATTCCGATTCCTGGGAAGGCTTCAGAGTGCTGCGTACGATTAAATCTCCATAACGAAACGCGACTTCACTTGCGGCCACGCGGCTCAGGTCGCGAGTAAAGCGGTCGTCAATCTCGTGACCGAGCAGCAGGTAGCCGAGAACCTGGTGCCCGCTGGCGGGACCGAAGTAAATATTCTGGAGAAAAACTTCGTAGAGGTGGCCGTCGACATACCACCAATGACGCATCTCGCCGGGCCGAACCACATGGGGAAAAAAATCCTGCCCGTCGTGGACAGTAACCTCGGACGAGGTGCCCTGGAGGGCCATCACCTTGCCCGAGGCATCGGCCAGCAACAGCAGGTCGCTGCCTGCCAGTTGCCACAGGTCCCGCGACGCGTCCTGGATGGTTGCGGGATCGTGTGTGGTCATCAGCGCGCGAACATTCGGCAGGTCGGCGAGTAGCGCAGCCGAACGCTCAAGCGTGACTTCCCGTTGCTGCTGAAAATTGTGGAAGGCGGAAACGGAATTTTCTAGATCGCGCTGAATGCCTAGGCGCACTTCCTGCTCTACGGTATGCCGCACCACAAGGAGGGTCGCAAAGGTGAGCGCCGCCGATACGGCTACCATGGAGAGCAGGAACTTGGTGCGCAGCCGAATTCCCCCCATGGTTAGGCCCTCGAAGAAGCTAAAGAAGTCAGAGGTAAGAGGTCAGATTGCAGAGGCAAGGGCCGAACCTCGAATGAAATAAGGGCTGAAGGTTTTTACTTCTGCAACCGGACCTCTTACCTCTGGCCTTGCTCTACTCTACGGAACAAACTTATATCCTGAACTGTGCACGGTGCGGAAGTGCAAAGGGTTTGCGGAATCCTTCTCCAACTTCTGCCGCAGCCGCAGAATATGATTATCCACGGTGCGCGTGCTGGGATAATGTCGATATCCCCAAACGTGATTCAGCAGCTCTTCGCGCGATAGCACACGCTCGGCGTTCTGGATCATGAATTTCAGCACCTTAAATTCCTGCGAGGTAAGCTGCACCAGGTTTCCATCCCGCCACAACTCCATTTTGGTGAAATCGACCTTGACATCGCCGAACTCAAAAGTCTGGGCCAGCGGAGCTTTCATCGATGGCGAGCGCCGCATCGCCGTGCGCACGCGCGCCAGAAGCTCCCGCGGACTGAAGGGCTTCGTCACGTAGTCGTGTGCGCCCAACTCGAGCAGCAAGACCTTGTCCATCACTTCCGTTCGGGCGCTAAGAATAATGATGGGGAGCGAGGGATCAGCCTGGCTGATCTCCCGGCAAACGTCTTGACCGGGCGTGCCCGGCAAGCTGAGGTCAAGGACCAAAACGGAAGGCGCGGCCGCGCGAAACATTTCGAGACCCGCCGCTCCGTTTCCCGCGATGTCGACCGCAAAGCCCTCTGCTTCGAATAACCGCTTGAGAGCTTTTTGCACGGCGCGATCATCCTCAATCACCAAGATCCGCTCCGCGCTCGCCGGCGCCGCTTCCATCGTCATCGTTGCCGCCCCGACCGTGGCTGAAGATATGTTCTTATACACGACTGCCCCCGCGCCATATTTTGGATGAATCATACCTCCAAACTGTAGCGTGATTTCAGCTTAATGACGCACTTCCGGAAAGAAAGTGACATAGATTTGACAATTTATTGACAAAGGGGAAGGGAGGAAATCGAGTGATTGGGTGATTGAATTCAGCAGCCTTCGAATCCAACCAGGAGGCGGGATATGGTCGTATCGATCGGCACGGCTGACGAGGTTGCGGAAAAAGTCGTTGGGGGCGCGGTACTCTTCCTCAGCGGCCCAAGCCGGTAACTGAAAGGAAGCCTTTTATCGCAGCGATGAACCGCTGCGCCACCCCAAAGCAGCGACAAAGGGTCGATTTTTTCCGCAAGTTGTAAAGCCGCGCTCTACCCAAGCCATTCACGAGACGAGTTCTAATAGGTAAATGACTGAAGCGTGTTTCCCTGCGTCCCGTCCGGGCCCGCACTATTGACGTATCCGGTGCGATTGCTCGGATTCAATGCAATGTACGTCCCGATCACACTCGACGCGTCTGAGAAATTGAACCCATTCAGCGACTCCACCAGATTTCCGCTTGTATCGTAGATTTGGATGCTGCTCCCTGGCGCCGTGCCCGACACCTGCTGCGCCACGAAGAACAACTTGTGCATGGGGTCGAACTCCACATCTGTTCCGCTGGTAAGTTGGCCCGCATCCGGCAACGGTACCAGGTATCCGGTCTGCGTTACCAGGTTGTAGAACGTGATGTTGCCTTCCAGTTCCGTCGCCGTGACCGCAATCCCATCCTCTGAGTCGACGGCGACTCCATTGACGGAACCCGGTCCATACGGAGGTTCCCAGACCCCGGTGAACTGCTTCACGTCACCCGTGGTCAGATTCACCAGCGCAATTTCGGGCGCCGGACCGCCGACCGCGCCGGTGGAAGAGGCAATCACCGCCTGGTTTGTCACCGCGTCATAGGCCATGACGGGAGCATAGTTGAAGCCAAAAATCTGATCGGTGAGATTGACAACCGGCCCAAATGTGTTCGCGCCAACGTTTGAACCGAACACAGAAGAAGTAAACTGGCCATTCTCAAAGTAAAACACCGCCGTGGTGGCCGAGCCCTGGTCGCGGCTTACCCCTATGATAATGTCGTCCTTCGTAAGTTTCGCCTTCCACGTGCCGGTAAACTTGTTGGCGTCGACCGGATTCAACTCTTCATAAACCCGCTTTGAAATGTATATTCCGGTCGCGATCTGGTGCTCCACCAGCCCGATGCTGGTTCCGACGATTCCGTGGGTCACAAAGTCGCCCAAGTTCTCCGTCTTCGTTACTACTTTTATAATCTTCCCCGTGGCCTGATCGAAGGTTTCGACCGCAGCCAGCGTTTTCCCGTTTTCCAGGCTTTGCCCTTCACTTAATACACCTTCGCTACCTTTCTGATCGATGTCGAATCCGAAGATGCTCCCGCCAAACTTGCTGTGGACGATGGCGTTGCCGGGGCCGATCTTCGTTGTTGCGGTTTCCGCGCGAGTCGCGTCGCTGTCGCCGGGCGATTGAGCCAGAAGCCGCGCTGGAGAACCGAGCCCGGATGCAAGAATTACAGCAAACGCAGCCATCTGGTACGACCGAAAAACCTCCTCTCCGTTCATGAGCTGATTTTCCCTTTCGTACTAATAATATTTAGCCTTTGTTGCTGGCCGCTAACAAATTAAGCCCCGCTGCGGTGAGTGATGTCACCGCGGAGTCAGAAATTTGTCAACAATTTGTCGCGGATCGGGCCGAGAGCGCTGTTCTGGAGGGGCTGAGGGTAACGACCGGCGTCCACATGCTAGACTCCCGTGTTGCAAATGGCATCGAACCATTCTATGAGGTTTCTCTGCTCAAGGGTTGGGATTATCTCGGTGATGCTCGCCCTGGCTGCAATCGCCGCACTCGTCGCGTGTGGCGATCCAAAATATCAGGCTTCTCCAATCGTCGTGACATTCAGCACCGGATTCCCACCGCCCACTGCCCTTGAGATTAGCGCGACGACCGGTATCGCTGCGGTCGTCACCAATGATCCCAAGAACGCGGGTGTGAATTTCTCCTGTCTTCCGGTCAAGGAGTGTGGAACATTTTCTCCGAACCCCGTAGCCAGCAATGTGCCGACGACCTACCAAGCACCGCCGGCGGTTCCGTCCGGCGGCAGCGCGACTGTTACCGCAGCCTCAGTAACCGACCCAACTAAATTTGTCTCGGCCACAATCGCCATCGATGAACCGTAGAAGGAAGGATCTTAAATCGTTAAGTCTGAGGGTAAGACTTATCAGGACGGTCTTCGTTTTCTTACAGCAAACACCTGAGATCTAACACCTGTTGTTTGTTTTCCATGCACAACTGATCCCGTGGAGCCGGGTTACAAAAGACGGGCGTCGCAGATACGAGCCTCTAATGCCTTGGCTTCCGCCAGATGCGATCTTCTTGTGGAACGCAGCTTCGCGGAAAGGAGTTCACATGTCGTCCCTCACAACATCGAGCGCAAGTCTCTCAGCATTAGTTGTACTTCTAAGTTGCTTCTCAGGTTGCGGATCGGGAGCCGGCGCGACTCCAGGTTCTACTTACAACAATCTTGATCCAAACGTCTTGCCGCCTGGGGTCAATGCTTCTAATCAAGCAACGATCAGTAAGAACGCCCAGGCACTCCTGGGCTGGCAGATATGCGTCGGTTCATGCGCTAACGCACCGGTTCCGCTAACCTATGCTTTGACGCAGAACATCGGGTCGTCCAGCCTCAATAATGATGGCACCACCTCTTCCTACTCTGAGAGCGGCACTCCGTATGGAGACGTGATGTGGTACTACCATTTCGGCAATTCCACCGCCACTCACTTTATTTTGGATCTCTATTTAATGATCGATGATCCGGAGAACGTCCAAGCGCTTGAAATTGCCGCACTGAAGAACGATGGGCTGAACTGGTACAAGATGTCGACGCAGTGCAATTACCAGTCGGGAGTATTTCGCGGCTTCAGTGTACAAACCTTCGAATGGCAGAATCTCGACGCAAATTGCATACGCGCCAAGGCCAATACCTGGCAACGCGTGACGCTACAGTTTTCGACCGTCGGCGGCACAACCAACTTCGAAGGAGTGAGCTTCGACGGTGTGCTGCAACCGATCTCGGTATCGCTTTCACCAGAGGCGCAGACAACGCCATCGGAATTGCTGGGTATTCATTTTCAATTAGACAACGCAGATACAGCGGCCGGGTATAGCGTCTACGTCGACGATTGGACGGTTTATTCTTGGTAACGGGCGATAAGGGAGTTGGAGAAAGCTGGTAGCGAAAGCCGCCCCATCGTCAGTTGACTTCGCGTAGCTTCCCGCCGAGAATAGAAGTAGATCTTTAAAGGCCAATTCCCACCAGTGGGGGCGTCACGGCTTCGACGGAGATGCTTGCGGCCAAGAGGCATGCCGGGGTGCACACACCCGTAATCGCGTGCAAAATGATAATTGCCAATCAACAGATGGCATACGCTGCTTAATTAGTTAAGTAGCCGTCCTCCGCGGCTTCGCCCGTGGGCTGCGGTCAGGACGTCACACAGCGGGCCGCTCCTCTCTGCTACGTCTGGGCAGGGAGGCTAAGATCACAGGCTAGCGGCGACTGTTTCTTGTCCGTTCTGAGCAGGCGGCGCGAACGTCCTGGGGTAATGCCCAGGGCATGAACTGGAATAAGCATGTAGTCTCTTGACCAGTAACATTTTCGGACGCGGGTTCGACTCCCGCCGCCTCCACCAATATCTATTTTATTATCAGTTACTTACAGACATATCTTAATTTCGTACAATAGCGTTCTGCAGAGGCGAGTTCTCCGGGGGCTTCTCTCTTTCACACGTTCAGTGCTCTTCACTGGAGCTGAGGCTCTCATCTTCCAATGGCTGATCCGCCGCATCCAGACCGAGTTTTCGAATCTTTTCATAAAGCAGCCGCCGGTGAACGCCGAGTCGGCGTGCAGCTTCTGCTTTGTTGCCGTCGCTTTGCTTCAGAGCTTGAGAAATGCGAAACTTCTCCCACTCTGCTACCGAATCGTGTAGCGGAAGTTTTGTTAAGGCTTCCATCCACTGTCCGTTCGTTTGAACAAACTGTTGCTCGAATTGCAAATGCTCGGCCAAGATCACGCGTCCGTTGGCTTGCAACAGAGCGCGTTCGACAATATGCTCAAGCTCACGCACGTTTCCAGGGTACGAATACTGTTGCAGCGCGACCAGCGCCCCCTCTGAAAAGCCGGCAGCCGGAACCCTGTTCTTGTCGGCATAAACTTCACGGAAGTGTTCCGCCAGAGGAACCACGTCTGCGCGGCGCTCTCGAAGAGGCGGTAGTGAAATCGTAAAAGCGTTGAGACGATAGTAGAGATCCTTGCGAAACTCGCCAGCTTTAATCAGTTCGCTAAGATCACCGTTGGTAGCGGCGATGGCACGAAAGTCGGAGTAAATAGTGTCATTGCCGCCCACTCGCGCGAAAGTTTGTTCCTGCAGGACCCGTAAAAGTTTAGGTTGCAGGCTAACGGGTAATTCTCCGATCTCGTCGAGAAAGATCGTACCGTTGTTAGCGACTTCGAACTTTCCTTGCTTGCGCGAGACTGCACCTGTGAATGCCCCGCGCTCATGACCGAAAAGCTCTGACTCCAGGAGTTCGTCGGGAAGAGCGGCGCAGTTGACGGTGACGATCGGTCCATTTGCGCGCGAACTATTCTGATGGATCGCTCGGGCGACGAGTTCCTTTCCAGTGCCCGATTCTCCTCGGATTAGAACAGTCGTATCACTGGCGGCCACGCGACCGATATCCTTAAATACGCTTAGCATCGCGCGCGACGAACCGACAATTTCGCCCTGTTCCTTTCGGGGCCCCTTTAGGAGCTTCAGGCGGAGGTCGTCGACTTCTTTTTGTAAGCTGATATGTTGTAAGGCGCGCTTCGCAGTCGTGCAGATTTCATCAAGATCGAAGGGCTTGGCGATGAAATCGTAGGCGCCAAGTTGAATGGCTTTAATGGCGTTTCCGCTGGTGCCGTATGCCGTCATAATAATGACCGGAGCTTTTCGGATCTCCTCCTGCTGCTGCAGTGCCAGTAGAAGTTCTTCGCCGCCGCCTTCAGGCATTTTCCAGTCGCAAAACACGAGGTCGGGGTTTTGGTCACGAAGCGTAGCCAGAGCATCAATAGAATTCTCGGCTTCAACGATCTCATAGCCGTGCGAGGCGAGAATTTCGGCCAGGGTGACTCGAAGGTTGCGCTCGTCGTCAACGATCAGGATTCTGGCTTTCATGCTTTCTCGATCTGCGTCGTCTCCATCCCTGCAACTGCAGTGGCGGGCCCTGACGCGGGCAGCCGCACCGTAACAATCGTCCCTTTGGTTGGTGAAGACGTGATTTCGGTTGTTCCTTCGTGAGCGTGGACGATTTCGTAAGTTATGGACAGTCCCAGCCCAATGCCCTTCGGCCGAGTTGTGAAAAAGGGATCAAATAACTTTTCGCGAATTTCCTTTGGGATGCCGTGACCGTCGTCGCGACATTCGACTGTGACATAGCCGTGTTGATCAAGGACCTTCAATTCGATCGTTCCCACCGGCCCCAGTGCGTCGATTGCGTTTGCGAGGACGTTGTCGAATACTTGATACAGCTTGGAACGATCCCCCCGAATGATCACTGACGCGCTAGTGGCATCAAACAGGAATCGTATCGACTCGCTTCGAACCAGCGTCGCTTTGGCGTCGACACAATCTCGTAGAAGTAAGACCAGATCAAATGGCTCGACCTGCAAATTCAGCGGCCGGGAGAAGTAAAGAAGACGTTCGACGATTCCGTTCAGGCGATCAATTTCCTCCAGTACCATCGAACAACTCTGCTGCACTCCACTGTCAGAAACGGCTCGTTGATTCATCTGGGTTCTCAAGCGGATGGTTGCCAGAGGATTTCGAAGTTCGTGGGCGACACCGGCAGCGACTTGCCCGAGGGCCGCGAGGCGCTCTTTGTGGCGGAGTTGTTCACGAAGGTCCCGCTCCTGCTCGATCTTCTGGCGCAGCGACTCGGCAAGCTGATTCACTCCTTGATAGATACGCGCGAGTTCGGCAAGTCCCGAAAAGGGTTTCGCTGACGAACTGAAATCCCGATCCAGTTCGTGCAATCGTTCCTCGATCTGACTGACACCCGATCCCAGATCACGGGCCACTAGAAAAGCCAGAAGCACACAAACCAGAGACAGCGCGACAAAGGCAGCAGCACCAAGGCTGAGCGTCCAATCCTGCTGCGAACGCAAACTAGGCAGCCGCTTCATCACCCACGCGCTGCCGACGGGATTGCCCTTTACGACAATAGGAGCCGCCTCAAAAACGATTGCGGCGCGCTCTCCCCTATATATGTAGGAAACCTCCTGATCCCGGCTAGCAGCGCGGCGGGCCACATCCTCAATCAGGGGCCGTTCGATCGGGGGAATGTCCCTTTTCACGCCAGGGCCTTCGTGCGTCGGGTACGCATACCCTAGAAGCCGATCCGACACCTTCGAGTAAAATCCGCCTTCGGTACCCTGTTCATTCTTGAGCACCACGGTCGTCATCAAGGAAAGTACATCGTCAGAACCTGAGGCATCAGGATTCTCAAGAGGGGGAAACTCCTGATGCTGCGTCTGAAAGTCCTCATGACTGCGGTAATCGCGAGCTATCGTAACGGCTAGAGCTGAGAGGTGCCGTTGAGTATCCCCAGTGACGGCGCTTTGCCTGTTTTGCAAGATCAAGACAAACGCGAACCCGCAGCCGATCAATAAGGCAATAACTAGCGACGCGAGGATTGCCACGCGCGTTCGTACGCTGCCCAGCCACCAAATTCGTTGTGTCTGCCAATTCGTCATTCGAAACTGGGCCGTCTGTGCCCTCGTCTGGAGGCTCGCCGCGCCAGCCAGATGCTGCAAGAAGATTCACCGGGCCTGAAAGAATCGGCCGCGGCTGTGTCCTCAGACCCCTGGTACATTCTCATGCCGGTCCAGATCGTTTGCAATGCGAAGATATTCCTCTCGCGAGATCTCGCCCTTCGCGTAACGCTCCCGGAGAATCTCGAAGGCCTGAGACCGCCTTTTGTCGTGTGTCTGGAAGAAAGCAGCAAACCTGGAGCGGCTGAGCCACGCCCCTGCGGCGACGATAATAGCGAAAAGAGCGATCCACTCAAATCCCGGACCTAGACCCGGCAAAGGCGGCCCCGGAGCGAGAAGACCGGGACCGCAGTTCGCGACCGTCAGTGTTAACGACACGATTGTCAGGTAGGTCAAAGTGCGTTTCATAATGTGCTCCCGCGGTTTCCTACTATCAGGAAGGCCATTCTTTACGGACTATTTCCTCCGGGGCCCGGCGGTGGAGGTGGCGCGGCTCCGTTATCCGCGTCAGGAGGCGGAGGCGCTCCGGGTCCACCCGGCGGCGGAGGTGGCGGACCAGGTCTGCCTTGGGGGCCGGCGGGCACTATACCGGAGGCGATGAGATAGCGATTCTGAAGGTGGTCTGCAGCGTGTGCAATCGCATCGGACGCACGGGCAGCAGCGGATGCTTCACGCGGACTTTGTGATAGCGAGGCCTGCGCTCGCTGCTGGAGTTGCTGGCTCAAAGTCAACAGATCGCGCACGCGATGTGTGGTTTCAGCGGGTACAACGTTTGAGTAACTACCTGCGCTCTGCACTTGCAAGATCGTGCTCCCTGCGCGGGCGATCTCGTCATTGGCACGAAAGGCATCTTCGGCTACACCCGGCTGGCTTGGCGGCGCAGTGATTCCAGCTGCATTTCCAGAACCGATGCTACTCATAGCCATCGTCTCTGCCGCGTGAGCCATATCATCGGCCGCGGCGTCCAGTTCACGGGCTCCGATGTAATCGAAAGCTTGATACCGGCTCAGAGCTTCCTGGTAGAAGGCTTTACCGTCCGCAATGAAACGGTTTAGCGGGATGCCGCCGGCGGTTCCTTTCGCTGCTTCCACAAGCGCGGTTGAGCGGTTGAGTCCGTCATAAGCACGCTGCATGGCATCTTGCACGTCAAGCTGAGCGTCTTGAGCAGCCATACCGGGCCCACGCGGTCCTCTGCCCCTCGGACCAGCTTGCGCGAATCCGGTCATGCATTCGCTTATGACAACGAACATAATCAGTTGTGCTAGTCGTAGTCTCACAAAGAACTCCTTACGTCCCGTAGTTGATATTGCCTGTCTTCGTTTAGAGCACGGGGCGTGCCAGAACCTGAAATCTTCGGATGCCGGTAGAATCAGGTGTTTGCAAAGGCCGTTCTCGCTTTTTTCGTCTGCGAGTGATCCCAAAGCGAACGACTGGGTGAGCGGAAGGCGCACGCACAAGCTTTGTTGATCGATGCGAAGTGTGACCGAAGATCGGCCGCGCCATGAGAAGTGATGGAAATTGCAGGAGGAATCAAACAGATTAGAGCTTCGCGATGAGCGTCACTCCTCATGAACTGCTCCTAGTGAACCCGAAAACACATTTGCATCAAGATCGCCCCGCCGAGAGATGCCAATAGAGCGACCGGCATCGCCACTACTCCAACCTTGAGAAAGTCCCAGAAACTCACATCGAGCTTTTCCTTACGCAGGGCGATGAGCCATAGGATGGTCGCCAGCGAGCCTGTGATGGAGAGATTTGGTCCGAGGTCGACACCGATGAGGACGGCATCGGCGATCAGACCCTTGGCATGCGCCGCCTGTAGCGTGCCCCCGGCAATCAGGCCAAGCGGCAGATTGTTAACCAAATTGTTCGCTATGCCAACACCAAACCCCGTAATCAATGTGCCCGTGGTCGATCCCAGCGTTTGGACCCAGGTCAACCACTCCCGAGTCTCTTGGATCGCACCGATGCTCTCCATTGCATCCACCATCACGAAAAGTCCCGCTACCAGAGCCAGCGTTGCCCAGCTAATCTCACCTGCGAGTCGTAGTGGATTGCTTCTCGCCATGATCGAGATGAATGCTGTAATTGCGAGAGCAGCGAGGCATGTGGGCAATCCCAGATCCTTGCCCAGCGAGGAGGCCGTTAACAGGACGACCACCGTAGCGGCCAATCCAACCAGAACCAGAATGCCCTCTCTTCTGAGCGGCTTTGTTTCCACTTCGCCTTCAATGGCGGCACAGAGTTCTCTTCGAAAGAACCAGCGCATCGCGATAAATGTTGCTGCAATCGAGAGAAGAGACGGAACGCCATAGGATACGAGCCATCGGCCCAGCGGCGGCATCTGGTTGTGGAACACAACGAGGTTTGCAGGATTGGAAATGGGCAGAAGGAACGACGCCGCATTCGCGATAAAAGCGCAAACAAAGAGATAGGGCAAGGGCTGCACTTTGGCCCGGCGAACAGCCGTCAGGATGGCGGGTGTCAAAATGACCGCCGTCGCATCATTCGACATGAAGATGGTGACGATTGTGCCCACGGCGTAAACCAGCGCAAACAGCCTGGAGCAGGATCCGCGGGCACTCCGCAGGGCGACCAACGAAAGCCAATCGAAGACTCCATGTTCGCGTGCGAGTTCAGAAAGTAACATCATGCCGATGAGAAAAAAGCAGACATCCAATGCTTTCGCGACGGCTCGACCCGCGAGTTGTAAAGGTACCAGCCGGAGGGCAAGCAATAAGAGGACGCCGCCCGCAATCCAGTAAACCTCGGGAATATTGCGGGGACGGATTAACATCAGCACGATGCTGATACCGACGATCAGCGCGAGGAGAATCTGCGCAAGCACGGGCGATATCATCTACCATTTCTCCCGCTTTTGTTCGACCCGAGCTGAGGGCCCCATGGGTCGTTGGTTTTGATTTCGGCACCGGCAGTTGTCTCGACAGCGGCATCACAGAGAGTTTCAGGGATGGCGAACCACAGCACCGCGAAGGCGAGCAAAGCGATTCCCGCCAAGCCGAGAAATGACGCTCGGTAGCCTAGATGCTGGATCAGTACACCCCCGATTGTTGTACTCAGAGCCGCCCCGATGCCAAGCATTGTCGCAAGTGATCCGGCAGCCACATTGAAGCGCCCCGTACCCTGAGTCCTGTCTTTGACAACCAGGATCGAGACGATACCGAATATGGCATTTGCGACTCCATCGAGCGTTTGAATCGCAATGAGCGCTCCGACAGCGTGCGTAAGAGTGTAAAGAACTCCGCGGATGGGAAGGACTCCGAAGCCCAGCAGCAGGAGCGGCTTTCTACCTTTGGCGGCAGCTCGCCTTCCAATCCAGGCCGCGGAGATCGCGATCACGAGCTGCGTCACGATTATGCACGCGGACATGAACGGAGCAGCCGCCTTCAGATTGTCCTTCGACAGCATCTCGCCCAGTTCCGGCAACATTGCGGCGTTCGCCAAGTGAAAAAGAAAGGCCGTCGCCAGGAAATAAATGAGAATGCGATCCTTGAGAAGAGCAGACCATCCCTCCGCCGTAATCTTGCCTTGTTTTTGGATCGCACCGCGGGCCCGTGCATAATCGATCTGCCTGGAATCTATGAAGAAGAGAGAGACGGCAGCAGGAATGGCGAGCAATGCAGCCACTGCGAATATTGCGCGATAGCCAAATTGGTAGCTGACATAGGCGACAAGCAGCGCGGTGAAGACATTTCCGGCAGCATTGAACGCTTGATTCTTCCCGAACTGTTTGTCAAACGCTGCGACGCCAACAATTCCGAGTGTGATTGCCGCGACGGTGGGCCCAAGGAACGGTCCTGAACTTCCGATAAGGAACTGCGCGGCATATGCCCTCCACGGGCTCAGATGGCCCATGAGGAGGAATGCTCCAGCAACCAGGAAACCGAGATTTATCGCAAGCAAGGTTCGTTTGCGATGCACTGCATCGATCACAGCTCCCGCTGGAGTTTGCATTGCGACCCCGACCAAGCCGCCGAAAGTCAGCACATAACCAACACTCCCCGGATTCCATCCACTCGAAGCAAGATAGGCAGCCAAGAAGGGACCGAGCCCGGTTTGCACGTCGGCGAGGAAAAAGTTCAGCCATTCAAGCGCTCGCACACTCCGCTGTTTTCCTGGTGTCGAATCGCTCACAGAGTTTCTTTCCTTGTCTCTTGGTTATCTGCGATCTATTCTCTATTCCGTGCCAGCCCAATATCCGTCGAACCTTGTAGATATATTTCTCGCCTCCCATCCGTGCGTCTCGCGCAATCGATAAAGCACGACGGTCGCCACTTGCAAAAGCCGCTGATTCAACAAATCCTATGGATACGTTGTTACCAAAACGCTCACCCTTCTGTTCGCTTTGTGACCTTTGCGCATCGGAGAATATGCTTAGGAAGAAATGCTACCCTCCCATAGGGCTTTCCTGGGAAGGTGCCCACCGTTCGAGAGAAGCTATCGGGGGTCCAAGTGATCAAATGTAACAATGGTGCGGGTAGAGACACGCCGATCTGCGAAGAACCCAGCGCTCTGAGCAAACTTGACTCGGGACCAGAACACGGGCCACGCTGCATTGATTGTCACCGTTGATGCCGTTTAGACTCTCGGTCTGATGAGCGAGAAGAATACTCCACCGAACCAGCGCAAACTCAGAGTCCTAAAATGGCTCAGTTCAACTCCTGTCGTTGGTGTATGCACACATTGCAACCGGGAGTTCAAAGCGCCGATGAGTGCTCTCAATCGGACGGTCGATGCCCAGGCCAACCTTCAGCAGCAATTTGACAGACACAAATGCCAGGCTGCGGATGCGACATGAAATTCGCGGTGCTAGGCGACATGACCGAATACCGGTCCGATTAGCGTGAGCGAGTAGCGAGAACCGCGCTGGCATTTCTCGGGGCTACAAACGGGCTCAGCGAGGAAGGTGGGAAGTCGGGTGGCTTGCGGTATCGGAGGAAGCTGGACTGTTTTTTCTCGATCCAGACGAAATCTTTCCACGCAGAGTGGATTTGGAGCGCTCGTGTCAACAACTTCTCCGCCGGTGGCGATAGCAGTCCACGGATGATCGCCTTTCAGGCGCGGTTAGAGTTCTGAGGTTCTCATAAGGAAGCCTATTCGGGCATGTGTCTGCCCGCGTTACAGCCGAGCCGACTGCGAGATGTACGTCAGGCAAAAGTGCGGCGCTCCCTCACAGTCTATACACTTCGCAGATGCTCGGCTCTTTCACCACCTGGGCCGATTTTAGCGATGCAATAGCGTGGTGGGACCGTCATGCCACAAGGGAAGATGTACCTGTCCTGCGTCCTGCGACAGCTGCAATCTCGTTGAGCATGCCGCCGAAAATCCAGCGATGCACAGGATAAAGCATGTACCAATAGAAAAGCCCCGCCAATCCGGCGGGATCAAAAATAGCGGTCTGCCGAATGACGGAGCCTCGGCTATTTGCTTCCACCTCGAACTGCAACCACGCGCGGCCGGGCACTTTCATTTCAGCGACCAGACCGAGTTCGTGATCCGGCACAAAGGTTTCCACTCGCCAGAAATCCAGTGCGTCGCCCGCGGAAAGTGTGTGAGGATCGCGACGGCCCCGGCGCAGTCCCACGCCCCCTACAACGAGATCTAAGAGACCCCGAAACCACCAAAGAACATTGGCAAAGTACCAGCCATTCAAACCTCCGATGCGCTGAATCGGAGCAAAAGCTGCCGCTGGCGGAACCGATACTTGCACGGTCCGAGAATCGACGAGCCTGGTGCCAAACTTTACTCCGCCCCAAGACTGCGGCTTCCCCGCCGAGGAAAGAGCATCGCACCAGCTAGTCAGGGCAAATTCCTTGTCTTCATGGCGAAGAGCTCTTTCTATCGCTTCTCGCAAACCTCTCGGCTTGATGCCAAAAGCTGTCAAAGCGGAGGTGTCCTGCACCAGAGTTGGGTTGCGCATACTATCGATGAGCTTTCGGCCAATGCGGGCATAAACAGGCGTGATTAGGCCCAACCACAAACTCGAGAGTCGAGGCGTCAAGATCGGAACCGGGATCATCCATCGGTGGAGGCCGCATTGCCGGGCATACTCCTGCATGATCTGGCCGTAGCTGACTTGGTCGGTTCCCCCGATTTCGAAAACGCCGCACTGCTCCACCGGCAAGACCAGCGCCGCCATCAGGTACGCAACTACGTCTTCAACCGCGATCGGCTGGGCTTTGACGGCAACCCATCGCGGGCAGATCATCACCGGCAACCGCTGTACCAGCGCGCGAATCATTTCAAATGAAAGACTGCCGGAACCGATCACGATGGAGGCGCGAAATTCGATGGTCGGGATCTCTGAGCTTCGCAAGATGTCTGCAACCTCGTGACGACTGCGCAAATGAGTGGAGAGCGCTTGGTCCGGGTTCCCCAGGCCACCCAGATAGACGATGCGTCCTACTCCAGAATCGCGCGCTACATCGGCAAAAGTTTGCGCGGCTTCGCGATCTTCCTGTTCGAACTTACCCGAAGACCCCATGGAGTGGACGAGGTAATACGCCGTCTGCACTCCTGCCATCGCCGGCACTAGTGAACTGCGATCCAGACAATCTGCTTTAATGACTTCGGTGGAGGCGGCAACTTTTGATCTGAGAAAATCAGGTCGCCGAGCTAAGCAACGAACCGGCCAGCCGGCTTTCTCCAACTCTTTTAGCAGGCGCCCGCCGATGTAACCTGACGCTCCCGTTAACAGGACGAGCGGGCGTTGATCTGCGTCCATTGAGATCCCTTCATTCGGCCTCTTCAGTCAGGCTGGCCTGATCCTAGCATCTCAGGGATCGCTAGTTTTTCACGAAAGGCCACTGATCGAAGCACCTTGGTTTGTGTTCCGCCAGCTTTACTCATGAGCGCCCTGCTCGATCTGCTAGCGAGGTTGGCCGATTGTGCCAGCGTCACGGGCAACCCGGAAGTAATGGAAAAGCGCGACCGCAGTACTGGAGGAAGAGTACTTTTTTCTCGATCGCGACGAATCTATGGGATACTGTGGCCACTGTGTTGTGCCTGTGCGACTCCGAGCGAAAGCATTTTCGTACAATAAACGTATAATGGATTGGGCAATGCGGCCTTTTTTACCCGTTGTGGCAGTTCCAAGAATCAGTAACTTACGTGTTATCAACATAGTGTTTAGTTCGACTCTCGCCGCCTCCACCAATAACTTGTTTATTATCATCTACTTGCAGACGCATTTTAATTTCGTACAATGACTTTCTGCAGCGGCGGGTTCTCCGCCGGCTTCTCTCAGGGTTTTCCTTGTCGGCGATTACGAACGAACCGAACGACCGATTATCTCTGGCATGAATGCTGGGGAGATAGAGCAATTGGGTTTTCGAGCTGTCGTTTCAGGGCAGATTGCCGACCACTCTACCGGAATCCAGAGAGTTGAAAACGCGGTTCGATCGTTGTCGTCAGGTGACAATTGGCTTACGGCTGGCGACATCGCGCGCGTTTCCATGTTCCGTAACTGTCACGGCATTCCGATGAGGAGACCGGCGCTAATACCGATGGAGTGCTGGTGGCCTCCGGCGAAACTGTAGTCGTAAGCGGGTTCGAGGAACCAGCCGAGACGGTGTTTGCCGGTCGGCCAAAACATGAAGTCTGCCGCTATCTCACCAGAGATGGAGTTGGTCACTTTCCCGTTCTGTCTGAGGTGGACCCATTCGGGACCGACGCCCAGCATAAACTCTGCCTTCCGTGATATGGTCCACGGCTTTTTGAAAAGTAGGTCAGTGTCCCATTCCGTTGACTTATGAGTGTAGAAGGGCGACACCCCTGCCTCAAGCTCCAGCCAGTTCTCTATCGGTGTCACCTCCGCTGCAAGATTCGGAGCGAACGTTGCGGCGCCTCCGCTAAGGTTCCAGCTAGTTGCTGCGCCCAGCTCAACAATCGCGATGGTATCTTTGTCCTCAACGGCCTTTTGAACATCGCCACTGGGCGTCTTAGAGGAAGTCTGCCCGTGAGCCGGCGGACACAAGAACAGAAACAAACACGGTCCAGTGAGCGTGAACACGTATAGACGCATTGATGTCTCCAGAGTGAGTTGCGCGTTCCAGCATCCGTGCTAAAGGAGGGCAGTACGGTTTTGATCGCACTGCCCTCATTCGACGGGGGAGAGTCGGCTAAAAGTGGAACCCGAGTTGAGCCGTCAGTGCTCGCGGAGTCACGTAGTGCGTGCCACTGAAGGTGGAAAGGAAGTTGTAGAGTGCATAGTTGTTAGTGATATTGATGGCAGTCATGGTAAGACTCCATCTGTAATGATCGCCTTTGAACAGATTGTCGTCACCGACGGCAATATCGAACAGGCTGCGGGGCGCGATACGCGGCGGCTTGTGATCATCATTTTCGGTCCCTGGCGCGGGCACTGATATGAGAGACGACCCGAACTGGGACGCGAGACACGTAAAGGGCAAAGGAACCGTTGGCGTGGCACGCGCACCGTTGCAACTAAACCCAGCCTGGAACTCCTGATCGGCAGTTAATGGTGTGCCGAAGGCATCCGTCATGTTAATGGCCGGCTGTCCTCCTAGCGTGGTCGATTGAGGACAGTTATTGGCGGGCCCTACACCGTAGCAGGGAGCAGCTCCAGCCACCAATCCGCTGTCATATCGCCAGTTGAAGCCTAGCCACGGGCCTCGCTTCCAGGGCTGGTATTGAAAGTGAGTGGTCTGATTGAAAGTTTCGTCGTGGTCAATGCGGAAGGGTGTGATTCCCGAGCCAAAGGCCACCGACGGAACCGCACCCGCGCCGCCGATCTGCGGAGTGAAAAAACGCGCCGCAACGCTAGAGAAAACCATCAACGCCGAGAAGCCATGGAAATCCGGTACGCTCACGCGGACGGCATAGCCGGGAATTTTCGAGTTGTGCCAGTCAATCGGGAAGGTAATTGGGGTCGCCCCTAGTACGCTGAAATCGTAGGCATTGTGCGTGTATTTCCAAATGTAGTCCCCGCTTATGACCGCATATTTGCCGAGCGCCTGCTGCAGGCCAGCATGGAAGTCGTTGCGATAGCCGGGATTGAACGGCGTCGCCCCCGCTGAAGCCGGCTGAGAACAGGCAAGAAGGGGATTCAAGACTGCATTAGCGCAACCGGTGCTCGAAAGTACCAGATTCTCGTTGAAAGGACTTTCCAGCGTACGCGCGTAGGAGATTCGGAGGATCGTATTGGTCCGCTTGATGTTGTAAGCAACACCAACGCGAGGCTCGGCCTGATGAGCCACGACAAGGCCGTTGTAAAGATCGCCACGCAGTCCCAGATTCAAGGACCAATTTTTTATGGTGATCGAATCCTGAATATAGAGGGCGAGTTCTTTTATGTCCGTATGCCCGTGAAATGCATACAAGCCGCTGGTGGCGCTGGCACAACCGTCAGCCGACGATGGTGTCGATCGTGTCAGATCGTAGCAACCGAGCAATGAGTCAAAACCAGGATTGGCGACGAATGGCGTCGGATACAGTGCTGCATTCGTTGAGGCGGCACCGGCACAATTGCCGGGGTTATTCACCCCCGGATTCCCGACAAATACCGGTACGCCGTTGGCATCCAGGCAGGGCGCGTTGAAATTTGGGTCGACGATTCCGAGGTTGAAGTTTTCCGTGAGAAAGGTCTGCTGATACGTAACTCCCGCCTTGATGTTGTTGATGCCTACCACATGGGTGACATTCGCGAGCACCCCCGTGTTCGTGAGTGTCCGGTATTGCGAGATAGTTTGCTGCTGAAGATTCGGTGGGCCGAGGTCCGCAAACGGGTTGTTGCTCGGATAGTAATTGTAACCATCTCGTCGGACGAAGCCGCCGAAGGTAAACACGGTGGTCGGGTTGATCACCCGCGTCCAGGTCGGAGCGATGTTAAAGGTGTCGATCTTCGATCGCTGGTCTGCAGGACCGACGGGGATGCCATTGGGACCAAGCCCGTTATTGCTGATGCTAACACCGTTCCACGGCGTCGCGTTCTGCGAGTCGTACGAATTGGGCGTCAGGAACCACGAGCGGCTAAAGCCGAGGTTGAGGTGAATCGAGTCCTTGCTCGATAGCTGGTAGTCGACGCGGTCGAAAATATTTTCTTCGTTGCCTTTGTCGTGCATCACGACAAATTCCGGCGGGTCCAGGAATCTCCCTGTATTCAGTCCGTTCGCCGAGATGAAATTTCCCCACTTGTCACCACCATAAGCGAGGTCAAAGCCGATATTCGACGAGCCGAACGATCCGTAGGAAGCATTCACACTGCCATGCGGCGTTTTTGAGCCCAGGCCAGAGCGAGTGGTCGCCACGATCACTAAGCTTGTCTTCCCACCGTACTCCGCCGGCGGAGCTCCCGGGATTACTTCAAGCGATTCAATGGAATCAAGAGGGACCTGGTTTGAAAAAACCTTGCTCTGCTGATCGGTAATCGGCTGGCCGTCTACCGAGAATGAGTTCGACGCGTGGTCGCCGAGTCCGTGAAAAAGACCATTCGAATCTGCCGACACACCAGGCGACGCCAGCGTGACCAGCGAACTTAACGAGGAGGACTGGCTTTCGAGTGGCACTTTGTTGAACAAGTCGCGATCCACGTCGGTGTGCCCAGTTGGATCATTCTCCACCAAATCGGAACCAGCTTCGACCGTGACCGAAGTGGACGTGCCAGTCACTTGAAGACTGACCTTGACGCTAGATGCCACTATCGACCGAACCTCCACGTCCTGAGCGCTCGGGGCAAACCCCGCAGCCGTCACCGTCATGTGATACGGATTAAACGGTACGTTCGAGAAACTGAAATTCCCCTTACCGTCTGTAGCGGTCGTCCGGTCAAAACCACTGACCAGCTGGTGAATCTCGACCTTGGCATTCGGAACCACAGCGCCTGAAGGGTCAACGACAGTGCCGTTAAGCGACCCCGAACCTGACTGCGCGTAAGCCTGAAGACCCAGCGCCACGCAGAATACGACTGTAAAAGCCGCTCGAAGCGACTTTTCGTATGAAGCCAGCATGATTCCTCCTGAGAATTGGTCGAAAAGATCAAGGCACAGCCACACGGAAAACGAACCGGGGCCTGAAAACATCAGAGAATTGATCCTATTTAGACGCTGGGAGGTGGGCGAACACAGAGGGCGAAGGCTATCAGGCGTTGCTTGGTCGTTACGGGCTCCGGCCGAAAGACAGGCTCAGAGACGAACATCACGCTTGACAAGGTGGTTGTGGTGGTTTGAGGGGAAGCTGAATGGGCGGCGATACAGACAGTACAAGTCGACGACTCGGTAGCGCCCCAATGCTGATGCGTGGCGAATGCGATCGCTGACCAGATAGTCAGCAGCAGGCACAGACACGCTATCCGCTTCGTTATCGACCGCATGTCGGCTACCCCATGGAAGCTTCGTTTGAATCTATACCAAAACGCCAAACAAACGCAACGAAACTATACCTAGCCGGGTATGTACGCAAACCCTGCCTTATGTTTTGTTTCGCTGGCCGGTAGTACTAGTGGTGGTGATAGACTAAACCCGAGTAAAAGCCAAACACGACGACGACCACTGACCACAGAATGATCAATAGGATCCGAATAATCCTTCCCGTGTGATTTGCTCTCTTGTTTCGACTCTGACTCTTCTTGAAGCTTGATTCCATAAGGTCACTGCGGCGTGCCTCCAAGAGGAACGCTCGAATCCACGGAAGTCTTGACCTGTGTGGATGCCGCACTGTTGGCTGTGGCGTTCTGAGTATTAGAGGCACTCTCTTGTATTGAAAGCTCTTCAACGGTTCCGCCAAGCTCTACGAGGAAAAAGGGCTGATCCTGCATTCACGGAACTCGTGCGGCGGGGCTAACATCTGGCCTGCATCCCGACACCGGACAGCCCACTCAACCAAGGTTCGGTACTGGTCGAACTTAACAATATTCCCCAGCCACTCCGTACCCGATGAGCTTGTAATCACGACCACGTTCGGCACATCGCATGGTCCAACACAGCCGCTGATAGTCAGTTGAACTCGCTTGAGCAGTCCGCGTTTCCGCCATTCGCTCTTCAGCCACTCGACCGGAACTTCGGGTAAACCACGTTCGACATTGCCGCAACAGCAGCCTCGACAGATCGTGATCTGTCCGACGACGAGGCGCTTGGTTTTCAATGGATAATCTCGATTCTCGTTCACCGCGTGTGATCCGTTCCCAGTTCTGGAAGCCACTTAATCCAACAGGCCATAGAGTTCGTCCATTTCAAGAGGTTTCGGTGATCTGCGAGTCTGTAAGAAAATTGCAGCAATTAAAGTCACCAAGATCGCGAGGGTGATTAGGACAACCCACGCTCCGACTTTCCGACTCCGGATCACATGCGCAAAGTGCATACCGACTCAAGCTTCCCCACAAATCTTCGGTCTCATTGCGCGGCTCTCGAACTTCGGGGCAACAATCTCGTGGAATTGAGGATGAATGCCAACTCTGAGGTCACGTGAATAAAGGCAGCCAGAAGGGGATTCAGGAAACCAAGGGCTGCCATTCCTACTCCTATGCTGTCCACGACCAGCGTGCCCACAAAGTTCTGCATGATGATCCCGCGGCAACGTCGAGCAAGCCGCAAAGTTTGGACCAGTTTCGAGAGATCGCTTCCGATCAAGATCACGTCCGCGCTCTCACGAGCAACGTCGGTTCCCGATCCCATGGCGATGCCGACATTGGCCTCTACTAGGGCGGGAGCGTCGTTGATTCCGTCACCGACCATCGCGACATTGCGCCCCTTGCTGCGCAGCTCAGCCACCCGCTTCGCTTTCTCCTCGGGCAAGAGTCCTCCCACCGCTTCATCTACTCCAAGGTCGCGGCCAACCGATGAAGTCGCAGCTTGCGTGTCTCCGCTCAACAGGACAATCCTCAAACCCATCTGTCGCATTTCCGCAACCGCATTCTTGGCTTCTGGCCGCAAAACATCAGCAATTCGGATGCTGCCGAGAAGTTGTCCCGCTCGGGCGACGTAGACTTCCGATGCCCCGCCCGCTCCGTTACTGTTTCCGGGCAGCCCCCTCGTCATACCGTGTTCCGCTAGAAGGGCCAGACTACCCACAATGATCTCTTCGCCTTCATAGCTCACCCTGACTCCTCGTCCGGGTGTGTACGAGAATTCATTGGGGTCGACGAGTGGAATGGCGAGTTCTGTTGCCCGCGCCATCACTGCCTTGGCAAGAGGATGTTCGGATTTGCGCTCCGCAATGCTGGCAGCGGCGATGATTTGCTGTTCCCCGAAACCGTTGGCGGAAACGACTTCCCGGATCTGCGGCGTCCCGAAAGTTAGTGTGCCGGTTTTGTCCAACAGCACTGTGTCGACGGCGGCCAGCGCTTCCAAGTAGAGGCCACCTTTAATGATGGCTCCCTGATGCGCCGCTCGACCGATTGCTCCCAGGATTGCAAGAGGAGTTCCCGCTGCAATTCCGCACGCCCCAGCAACGATTACGACCGAAATGGTCGACCTGATATTGTGGGTAATGATGAATGTGAGAACCGCAGCTCCTAGGGCGAAATACACGAGGTAGCCCGCCAGCCGATCGGCCGTCTTCTGAATCGGAGCCCGCGATTTCTCAGCGCGTTCAACCGCTTCAATAATTCTTCCGAACGTCGTGTCGCGTCCCAGTTTCTGGGCGCCGATTTCCAAAGCTCCGGATTGATTGATGGTTCCGGCATAGACCCCATCTCCGGGTCCTTTCTCAACCGGCATGGCTTCACCCGTGATAGCCGCTTGTTCCACAAACGATCGGCCGCCAAGCACAGTGCCGTCCACTGGGATGCGTCCACCCGGCTTCACGATCACCGTGTCACCAACCTGAACTTGGTCGGACGGAACCTCAATCACCTGATCATTACGGCGGACCACGACGGCTCGCGGGAGAAAATCGAGCAGACTCTGGATAGCCCGCCGGCCTCTGCCAACTGTGAGACCTTCCAACACTTCGGCGGCAAGGACGAAGCCGGTGATGACCAGAGCAGTGAAGAATTCTCCAATCGCCAAAGCCGAGAGAAGAGCGATGGTCATCGAGAGTTCCATGGTCATCTTGCGCTCGACGATGTTCTCGAATGCTTCTTTGAAAATCGGGTATCCGCCGATGAGAGCAGCCGCGATGCCGATCACACTGACGTGCGGAAATGGCTCCCAAAGCCGAAACCATACCGCGACTGCAGCTAAGAACACAAAAGCAATGCGGACCAGTTCGACCCATTCCACCCTGTGTCCGTGTTCTTCGCGCTCGGAGCCAGGGTCAGGCTCGTTTAGTCTTGGGGACTTCCGCGTCTCGCTGAGATGCGGAGGGTTGACTGGGGGCTTTTCGATGATTGGTGAAGAACTCATAGCGACATTCCCTCCGCGGGACGAAACCGATATTCCAGGTAAGACTCGACCATTTCGATTACTTCACGGCTACGCACAAACTGTGCCCTCAAGGAACGGGCGTCGCTATAAACGGAACCGAGCAATGAACCGCTATCACTCAGAGATCCGTGAAATGACCACAGGCAACACGGTCAACGCTGCCAGCGTGGAAAACACCACACCACCTAACATGACAGTGGCGAATCGGCCTGGTGCTCCCGAGTGTGCCCCCATGAATGCGAGTGGAAGGACCGCCGCGATTGCACACAGTCCAACGAGGGAAACCGCTCGAAATTTTGCTTGCGCCCCGCGATAACATGCATTTCTCCTATCGCCAGACAGCCTCCGCGCCCTGGCGATTTCAGAGGCAACCATCCAGCTCTGGACGACAGCCAGCGCAGAAACAACACAAAAACCCGCTACCGCGCCCCGTTCCGCGTGTATGCCAAGAACAAAAAGCGCGATGATGCCTCCACTGACTCCCAGAAGCACGACCGTGATGACGAAGGCCATTCGCTGCCACATGATGAACTCGCGTCGAAGATTGGCTCATCATACATACCCCCATAGGTATAGTGCAAGCTCTGGCATGATATGATTCGTTTGCGAATGAGTCATACAATCAAGAACAAACAGAAGCTGATTTTGCGGAGCAAACGCATCCGGGGGCAATTTGAAGCTCTTGAGCGGGTCCTCGACGAGGGACGCGATTGCTCCGAAGTGTTGCAGATCATCAGCGCAGCAAGAGGTGCAGTCAATAGCCTGATGACTGAGCTCCTGGAAGGCCACATCCGGCATCACGTGCTTGATCCAAAGCGAAGACCGAATTCAGAACAGACGCACGCGGCCGACGAAGTTATCGATATGGTAAAGACGTATCTCAGGTAGCTCCATCCCAGAGGTTCGTCTGCAATGAGGGGTTATTTGCGGCGGGCTGCACTTTGGGGTGCTTATGAGTCGCGTAGTTATCGCAGATCAAGTGAAGCTGCCGGTCGGGCGGAATGGTCTGGTCGATGAGACGGAGAAACTTGAGCCATTCCTGATGGCGATGCCGCTCCTGACACAGACCAAAAACCTCGCCGTTGGCCGCATTCAGCGCGGCAAACAGAGTAGCCGTGCCATTACGCTTATAGTCGTGCGTCAGCGTAGCGCCGCGTCCACGCTTCAGCGGCAAGCCGGGCTGGGTACGGTCCAGAGCTTGGATCTGGCTCTTCTCATCGGCGCACAGCACCAGCGCATGTTCGGGCGGATCGAGATACAGACCGACGATGTCTTCCAGCTTCTCCGCGAAGGCAGGATCGTTACTGATTTTGAAAGCATCCACGCGATGCGGTTTCAATCCGTGGGCGTGCCAGATGCGCCGCACGCTGGCTTCGCTGATACCAACGGCCGCGGCCATGGTGCGCGTGCTCCAGTGAGTGGCGTTGGCCGGTTGCTGACGCGTGGTCATGGTCACCACGCGTTTGGTCAGGCGGGTACCGATCGTGGGCTTGCGTCCGGGCCGGGGCGCGTCTTTCTGCAACCCTGCCACGCCCAGCGCCAGGAAACGCTTGCGCCAGCGGGAAACTTTTTTCGGCGTGACCGCCATGACGGCCGCTATTTCCTTGTCCGGTTGGCCGGAAGCCGCCAACAGTACGATGCGGGCACGCTCCGCCACCCTCACCGGGAGAGATCGACTCCGAGCTTGGGACTCCAACAACGTTCGCTGCTCCGGACTCAACGTAATGGCTGGGGCAATTCGCATCGGCAACGTCTCCTTATCATAAGACGCGCACCGATTGATAAAGGTTGTTAGTTATGACGCACTACACTAGCAACTAGCCGGTCCGCCGGGTGCACAAGGGCGTTAGTTCGGTTTCTTAAAGTGACCAATCGATCCGCTCAATTCCGCGAACAAGATCGAAATGGCGGTCTCGGCTTAGGAGGGAGAAAGAATGCTGACGGCAGAGCGCGGCAATCCAAACGTCGTTGGAAGGAATTGGTGTTCCGGCTCTCTTGAGTTCGGTTCGAATCGTAGCGTAGGAGTTGGCCGTCTCTTCATCCACATCGAGTACTCGGTAGTTGCAAATCGTTTCTGTTAACCATTGTTCGTAGCGCTGCCGGTCGCGTGATTGCTGAATTCCATATCGGTATTCGCCCAACACAATTACCGGAACGGCGACCTCCGCCGCTTTGCGAAGGATCGGCTCCAGCGCCGCATCGCCATCTGCGACGGCTGACAATCCATTGGTATCCAGGATCACTGTTGATCCTCAATCTCGACCTGGTCGAACTCTTCTTCCATGATGCGATTAATTCTGGCCGTTTCCTTGTGCAAGTGACGGAGTTTGCCGAACGTCTTCATCCAGGGCTTGCTGTCTCTATCGCTTTGGGCGCGTAGCTTGTCCGACAGCGCCTCCGAAACGAGCGCTCGAAAAGGAATGCCGCGCTCGGCCGCCACCGTCTTGGCGCGACGAAAGATGGCATCGGGGATTTCTAACGTAGTCTTCATGAGTCATGCTCCCATATTTATGGGAGCGAGTCAACTAAGCGCATGCGTGAGCATGGCGCGAGTTCTTGCTCCCAGTTCGCGGTACTGCTCGCTATGTGGTTCTGCACGGCAGAGGGTAAGCATTTTCGTACATTAAACGTACAATGGATCGGGCAATGGGGCCTTTTTAGCCGTTTTGGCAATTCCTAGAATCAACAACTTGCGTGTTATCAATACGCCGAATAGTTCGACTCCCGTCGCCTCCACCAATAACTATTTTATTATCACTTACTTACAGACACATTTTAATTTCGTACAATAGCATTCTGCGGAGGCGGGCTCTCCGCCGGGCTTTTCTCACGGTTTTACTTCTCGCGGATTACGAACCAATCGAACGAAGGATTATTCCTGGCAAGAATGCTGGGGAAAAGTTTAGCGATTGGGTTTTCGCACTGCATTCAAGGCCGGGACGCGGTCAGAATTCCAGGCGTGCCTGAAACGCGATCATGCGCGGACTGCTATCGCCACCCAAGCCGACGCCCAGCAGGCCGGTGGGCGGTGAAGTTGTATACGCGAGCGCTCCAAACCCCGTCTGCGTGGAAGGCTTTCCGGGAATTCCCGCCAGCGCCATGCTGGGAAGCCCAAAGTTCGGATGGTTGAACACATTGAAGAACTGGGCTTCTACTCTGAGCTTCACTCGCTCGCTCACCGGAAACCATTTCGTGAGATAGAAGTCATTCCAGACAAAATCGGGGCCGCGGAGGGCGTTGCGTCCGAGGTTTCCGAATTGGCAATGCTGTGGGTCGTCGCCACCGACGCATTGGCCAGTACTCGGATCAACGGCGGAAACAAACGCGGCCGGATTGAGCCACTGGAGAGTGCCCGGTTGCGTTACACCAGCGACGGGATGATGCTCATAGAGCGGGACGCCCGTAATGACGCTCGCGAACTGCGGCCCGCTACCCTGCACAATGCCGTTTCCGTTGGCTGAATAGGGTGTGCTCAGAGCGGAGAACGGCACCCCACTGTGCCAGAACATGGTTCCGGAAATTTGCCAGCCGTTGACCACGTGCGCTAACTGGTGACTCCGAACGTGGATCGGCAACTGATATACATATTGCGCGTTGAGGTTGTGCCGGATGTCATAGTCGCAAGGGCCGTAATCGTGGGCCAATTCTCCCGGCAGCGGAGAAAGAATCCCTCCCGCGGAGAACTGAAGGAATCCTCCGTTCGAAACCGTATCCATGCAGCGGCTCCAGGTGTAGTTGAATTGTCCTTGCAGACCGTGACCCAGGCGCTTCATCGCGGTGAGTTGAAGGCCGTTGTAATGACTGTTCTCCCCGGTGGAGAGTTGGGTCACCGCGCTGAACCGTGGATCGGTTGGATGCATGTAGGGGAATGGCGCAAAGCACCCCTGGCACACCGTCTGGTATCCGTTCACTTGGGTTAGGTAGGGCTGGTTCACAGCGCGTGTTCCAACATATCGCGCCAGCAAACTCGCAGTGGTCCCGAATTGATGTTCAATTCCCAGGCTCCACTCCATGAAGTACGGAGCATGCAGAGTGCCAGTGGGCACCGCTGTGATTGCGACGGGTGGGAGACACGTTGCGGGATCTGCCTGCGGGGATGCGCACGACAACTGGCTCTGGGGAAATCCCAGACTGAATCTCTGATTGGCAGCGACGGTTGCATCCACCGCACTGTTCGGCACTCCGGGAGCGATGGTGGTCCCGCTCACCGTACCCAGCAAACCTCCCTGGAAGGTCTTGTCATAAGGAGGATTGGTGCCAACCAGGTCGGCCACACTGCCCGGCAAAATGTCGCTGAAGATCCCGAAACCGGCTCGCAGCACAGAGTTTGGCTCGAATTGCCATGCGATCGCGGTTCGCGGCTGCAGAATAGCCAGCGGTGTGGACGAAAACAAATTGTTGAGATGTGTCTGGATGGCCGCATTCAACGGCTGATTCACGTCATGCGAGATCGAACTGAAAGAACCGGCAAGACGCGCGATTTGGTCGTGAGGATTGAGCGGGTTTGAGTTGTAGGTGTCGCGCACGCCGAAGGTCCAGGTGAGCTTCGGCGTCACTTTCCATGTGTCCTGAGCATATAAATCGAGATTGAGGAAGCGGAATGGTTCGTTCGCCGACGTCGGAAAAGTCTGGGTTGCAGTAGATGCCACTCCATAGATGAATTGCGGCAACGTCGTGTAGGCCACGGTTGGAACTCTGCCCTGCCCGAAGTCATAGTCATTCAAGCGAAAGATTCGAGTGTTCGTGCCAAACCGGAGTTCGTGAGCGCCATGGCTCCAAGCAAGGTTGTCATTGATGAAGAAGCGAGAAGCTCGCCTGCCTTGCACCCACGTATTGTCGAGCCCTCCAATTGTGGTGAACGGTGCATTCGCACCACTCCCCTGCAACACAATCGGAAATGCCGCGAGCGTCTTCTGGAAGTTGGTAGGCCCAAACAAGCTTTCGTACCACGAGAACGCTGGATTGAAATAGTTCACCAGGTTTTGTGAAAAGACGTGGGTGTAGCCCGCTGCGAACGAGTAGAGGGGCTGAGGGGAGACGGCGTCAAACAAAGAGTTGATTGGATCTGTGAAGGCAGCTTGCACACCGGTGTCAGCCTGAAAACGAAACCAAGTCGTCTCTTTCTCGTTGATGTTGTAGTCGAGGCGGATCGTCTGCACCTGTTCGTGGTCATCGCTGGAGTGCGACACGCTTTGCCTGTTCGCGCAACCATTTCCGTTCGGTGGACTGCCCGAGGCCGAAGTACTGTCCGCGTTCAACGGACATCCGAGCACCGCGAGAGGCGTTCCGCCGGTGTTCCCGTACAGGGAAAACATCTTCTGATAAAACGGGACCAGTTGTTGCGCCGGCGCATAGGGTGATCCGGTTACAGAGTCGGTTCCACCCAGCGGGAGTTGTTGCAGCACATACTGCTGGAATGCCGCGCTGGGAACCGTTGTGGGCGTCACGATAGGCAGGGCGATCCGAACCCATTCGCTGTCGAAGAAAAAGAACAGTTTGTCGTGCGCAATCGGCCCGCCCAGACTACCCCCAAAATGATTCACGGTCGCTCCAGGCTTGTGATTCCCCGGAGTCGCGTTGGTAAAGTAGTCCGCCGCATTCAGCAGCGCACCATTCCACAGTTCATAGAGATTCCCGTGAAACTGATTCGAGCCCGACTTGGTTACGTAGTTGACCTGGGATGCTCCATACCGTCCTTGATCCACGGCATAGGAAAGAGTATTGACCGTCACTTCCGAGATCGAATTCAGCCCCAGCACGAGATTGGTGGAGAGGCCGCTGTTGAGGTTGGTGAGCGGGTCATTGGTTTCCAGTCCGTCAACGATATAGCCGTTTGAGAGGGCCGGTAGGCCGTTGAATTCCACGTTGCCGTACCCGTTTGTGCCGCCAACGAAATCATTGCCGCTGCCAGCCGTGTTGATCAGGGCGCCCGCGGCAAACTGCAATGGGTAGGTGAGATCGCCCCCTGGATTGGGCAGATCCTCCAGTGCGGGTGCTGTCAACGTGGTGGATGCGTTTGCGTTCTCCGGATTGAGGATGGGAGCCTCGCTGCTGACCTCCACCGTCTCACGGGATCGGGCTACTCCCAGTGTGAAATCCACGGTTTGCTTTTGACCGAGTGCCGAAACGACATTATTGTTTTGCCGTGGCTCGAAACCTGGCGCTTCCACCTTGACCGAGTAAGTACCCGGCTTTAGTTGGGGGAAGTTGAATCGGCCCGAGTCATCAGTCTTGGCGCTCCGTCTGAGTCCGGTCTCTGGGTTCGTGATCGTCACGGTGGCACCCGGCACGACGGCGTTAGTCGTATCACGAACTTGGCCGACGATGGCGCTGGTGGTCTCGCCCTGTGCCAGCGCTTGAGGCACAGAGAGCGATGCCACAACCGCGAAAATGAGCACCTGTCGAAGGAAGTGCGTCATGTCTCTAGACTCATTACGTTTTCCCTCACAGGCCACGGAGATCCCGAGGTCAAAGCCTCAGATTGATTAACTAGTGATTATCTCACATAGTTAACCATAGTTAATCACAATAGGCAACCTGACAAAGAGATAAGTGCCAAATCGACATGGACGCTGATTGCGAGCGAGTGTGCAGATTCTGGGTTGTACTGCACGCCGGTCTTTCGCTAAACAATCCGAGCACGTATTGCGCTTGGCTTATATTCACCAGATGCGGGACGGCGATCGCACTAGCCTCGATCTCGCTGTAGGGCCTAGGGCACCAGGATTCACAGCGATAGGCATTTTCTTGTGCTTTGGTGCCATCATGGCGAGTCTCGCCGCAACTACTTTGCTCTGGCGAGGCACGCCTCTTGATCGTCTCTGGACGTTCAATCCGACTGCGTACAAGCAGCTCGCGCCTCTGGGCCGTATCGTTGGGATGCTCTTCTTGGTGCTGGGCGCGGCCCTCACCACGGCGGCAATCGGGTGGTTCCGACGCCGCCTTTGGGGATGGAGACTAGCGGTCGTAATCATCTCCATGCAGGTTCTAGGGGACGTCGTTAACTTCGTCAGAGGCGACTGGCTGCGCGGTGGAACTGGCGTCATCATCGCCGGTGCACTATTGCTGTTTCTGTTGCGGCCAAGAATCAGAACCGCATTTGCCTAGAATTTCTTCCGAAGAAATTCAAAAAGGCTGTAACCGATGAGCGCGGCGACCATGGCAATTCCAAAATTGGCAGCGGTAAAAACATCTGCGATTGCCAGAGCTACTCCCCTCTTCTGCCCGATGCCTGAGCGCTCAAATTCTCCCATCAGAAGATTGGAATAAAAGAGGAAGATGATAAATCCTACTTCGATCACGGCTCTCCAGGCATTTTTCTTCATAGTGAACATCAACTCCTTGGCAGAGCCCTCGGCTGGGGGCACAGCTGCTCGTTCCTCTCGGGAATACTAGCAGCAACAACGAACATGGCGATTTTTCAACGGTTAAGGCTTGCCGACAATAGGGGAGTTAGGGATTGTTCAAATGGGGTTTCGTTGGAAGCTCTGCGGGAGTCGCGAAATCGGTTTCATGAAAGCGAAATGGCGATCTTCTCCTGCAAGGGCCATGCGGACGTCTTCTCGACGAACTGGAAGCCATACCGCCGCCAAGGAGTGCCGGAGGATTCCTTGCGCACCACCCGAGCTTGTCCAGCATAATGTTCGCCTCGGCTGCTCAGAATAACTTCAACAATCGCATCCTTGACCAGCGAAGACATGCAGTTGCACATAAATCCTTCTGCGCTCACGTTTTCGGTAGTAGTGATTTCCTCGAATGCTTTTCCACTAGCGTCAGTGCCCCGCAATCGGAGGGCAAGTCGCATGCGGACACGCACATGGGTGCGTTGCTCCGACCGCTTGCTCTGCAGTTCCATGGTGAGCCTGCACCTGAGTTCATCGAGTTTGAGAGGCTTCTCAAAGTACGCAACGGCGCCAAGGTTTGCGCAGTGGTCCTTATATTTCGCCTCCGTCTCTCCCGTGATAACAAGGATCGGAATCCTAGACGTGTAGCTCAGGGAGCGAAAGCTCTGGCATAGTTCGAATCCGGAGAACTTCGGCATCATGAGGTCCAAAAGAATCGCATCCGGCTTATGTTCCAGAGCCAGCCCCAGAGCCTGTTCCGGGTCTACCGTGGCGATGACCTCGTAGCCTTCGGACAAGCAGGCTCGCAGCAGATCGCACATCGCCTTATCATCGTCCACGATCAGGATTTTGTGCACGCGCACACCTCCACTTAAAAAGCTACCTCCCCGAAGGGACGATTAGTTTCCCTACTCTTTATTGCGTTGTTGGTTCTCATACTCTTCGTGGGAAATTCCCAGCTTCTGCATTCTGGACTGCAACGTTGTCCTTTTCAGACCCAGTCGTGCCGCCGCTCCGCGTGGCCCGCTCAGCACTCCGCCGGTTTCACGCAGCACGCGAACAATGGTTTCGCGCTGCAGGCTTTCCAGCGTGCCATCGTTGAGGGAGTCTTGCGCCGATAGCCTCAATTCGCCCAGTGGAACCGTCAGAATCGGGCCCGTTGAGAGGATCACCGAGCGCTCGATGATGTTCTCCAGTTCCCTCACATTCCCCGGCCACGTCCAGTTCACCAATGCATTCATGGTTTGCGCTGGGATGGTTTCGATCTGCTTCTTCATACGGCGAGCGAAGTTCTGTGCGAAATGGCGAACCAGCAGAGGAATGTCTTGTTTTCGCTCCTGCAGATCCGGCATTCGGATGGGAAACACACTAAGGCGGTAGAACAGATCACTTCGGAATTGCCGGCTGGCTATACTCTGCGCCAGATCCCGATTCGTGGCCGCGATTAGCCGTACGTTGACGCGGATGGTACGGGTGCCACCCAGGCGCTCGAACTCCTGGTCTTGCAGCACTCGCAATAACTTCGGCTGCATTTCCAGTGGCATCTCTCCGACCTCATCCAGAAAGAGCGTTCCTTTGTCGGCCAATTCGAGACGCCCGATTTTCTGGCTGACTGCGCCGGTAAACGCGCCCTTCTCGTGCCCGAATAACTCGCTTTCCAGCAGTCCTGTAGGAATCGCCGCACAATTAAGTTTGATGAAGTTTGCATTCTTGCGGGAACTCATCCGATGGATGGCACGTGCGATCAGTTCCTTGCCCGTTCCTGTCTCTCCCAGAATCAGCACCGTGGCATCGCTAGGGGCTACAGTTCTGGCTTCGTTTAGCACTTGTTTGAGCGCCGCGCTCTCGCCCACAATCTCTTCGAAGTTGCGTTCAGAGCGGATTTCGTCTTCCAGATAGAGCTTTTCCTTGGCCAGTTTGTCTTTGAGGTTCGCGATTTCACGGTAGGCGCGAGCATTGTCCAGCGCGACGGCTACTTGCGCTGCCACCTGCTCTAAGAAGTCGATATCCTCGCCTATGAAGGCGCTGTGTTCCTTGCTAGCCAGATTTAAGGTGCCCAGACTACCGTTGTGCGTGACTAATGGAATGCAGCAAAGTGATCGGATTCCCTGTTCGAGCATCTGGCTAACAAAGCCGGACTGCATCGCCAAGAGATCCTCGCGGCTAAAGGCTTTGGTCTTTCCTTCTACCAAAGCCTGACCAGCGGGAGTCTCTTTAACGGGGAACGTCGTATCCGTCCCGAGAAGTCCCTGCGTCAAGGGAGAATCGAGCGGATACAGCGATAGCGATTGAGCTGCCTTGTCATAAATGGCCACACTGGCATAGTCGTGCCCGATAACCCTCTGCATGATGTCGGAAACTTCATGGAACAGGCTCTCCAAGTCCCGATTGATCATTAACGTGGCGCTGACTTCCAGCAGCACTTGCAGCCGTTCGGTCTCCTGCTGCAGAGCTTCGCGCGTGAGCGCGTTCTCCACGGCCAAGGCGACCATTTCCGTCACTTTTCGCAGCGACAGTAGACTCTCTTCGCTATAGGCACTCGCCCGGGGACCACCCAGACCTAAGGCTCCCAACCGTTTTCCCGCAGTTGTCAGGGGCAGGGCGCAGTACGAGCGTATTCCTTTGTTCCTAAGAAGATTCACCACAGAGGGGAAACGGGTTTCGGCGTTTACATCAGGCACCACTAGTGGCCGCTGGGTTTGCCAAGCGATACCGCCGGGCGAGTCAGCGACCGGAACCTCGATCGGAGGGCGGGCAAGGTCGTCGCCCTCCAGCACATGCAGTCGCATGACATTTCTCTTGGGATCGTGCAGCGAGAAATTGATGATTGGACTTGCCCCTTGAATCCGTATCCCAT
>Ga0209624_10000234_pt1 | contig 49774 bp, 43 predicted proteins | sample JacPinW_OM2H0_O1_FD_188565 | JGI IMG/M metagenome (GOLD analysis project Ga0209624, IMG submission 188565) | Forest soil microbial communities from Algoma, Ontario, Canada - Jack Pine, Ontario site 1_JW_OM2H0_O1 (SPAdes) (version 2) | ecosystem: Environmental > Terrestrial > Soil > Boreal...
GCACCGAAAGTCTCGGCCTCGAATCGCACCACCAATGATTCCAGAGTTGCCTGATCGAGCGCAGGGATAACGACGCAGCGATTTGCCGCATCGCGAAACCTTATCGCGTGGTTCTTGCAATAGTCGCGCACACGGTCGAGATGGCTAAAGAAATCAAGAGCCCAAGCCTCTGTTCCGCCGAGCGCGGGGATGATGCGGCCCCAGATTCTTGCGGCATCTTCGCCGCGCACTGGCTCGCGGTCCTCGCCAAGCTCAATGAGCTCGATGCCGATGGCGCGGACATCCGCTCCCAAATCGAGCGGCTCGACTTCAAACAAAATCATCTAGGCACCGGCGGCGCTGCTTGCGCCGAAGCGCCTCTCGTAATCGGGGGATTGTTTGCGGACTTCCAGCCAATCGAAGAATGCGTCGGGAGTCTGAAGCCAGACGCCGAACCACTGCGCGATTTCTTCCTTCTCTGCGCGTTTTGCCGCTTCCACCTTGTGATTCCGCGCGATCATTTCCGCACGGCGACGGCCGAGCACGCCAACCTGACGCACGCGCTCTTCTGCTGCGTGTTCGCCCTCGCGGCGGAATTTCCGAAACAGTTCGTCGAGCCGAATCAGGCACATTTCGGCGTCTTCGAGAGTCGAAAAGTGTAAGAGGTCGTGAAATTCTTCCTCGTAGCGGCCCTCCGTATCAGCGTGTGTGGAAAGTACGACTCGGCGGCCGGCATCCGCAAGGACGCTCGCAATGTAATCGGCGGAGGTATTCGCATCTGCGCCGAATTGCGCGATCAACTTCCGGCGAATCTGCTCGATCTCTGCGGCCGTGATGCGATCCTTTGCAAAGGCCGCCGCTGCATCGAGAATCAGTTCTTTTTTGCTTGGATCTTTCGGGGAATGCGATTCGTGGTGCTTAACCTGCGTCACGGCTGGCTCCGATATTCTTTTGGATTAGTCGCGAAGGGCGCGCTTTGATGTATCGCCAATGGCGTCGCTTGTCAACCGGCGTCGATATTTCGCGACGTTGCGATTGTGCTCCTCGAGCGTCTTGCTGAAAAAATGGCCGCCCGAGTCGTTCGCTACAAAATACATGAAATCCGTTTTAGCAGGGTCTATAGCCGCTCGCAATGAAGCCTCGCCGGGATTCGCGATAGGTCCGGGAGGAAGACCCGGACTCCTATAAGTATTGTACGGCGAATCGACCCGCAAATCCGCATGCCGGACAATTTGAGTTGGGCGCCCCGCGAGCTCCAGCGCGTACTGCACCGTCGGATCGCATTGCAGCGGATAATTGCGGTGAAGCCGATTGTAAAAAACGCCCGCGACAAGCGGACGTTCCGATTCGAGGGGCGTCTCGCGCTCAACAAGCGACGCCAACGTAACCGTATCTTCGAGCGATGGAGTGGTAGTAGGGCCAATCGCAAGGTCGGGATTCAAATTGCTCCACACGCGGCGAAATTCGCGAACCATCGTTGCGGCTATTTCGTCGGGCGGAGTGTGGCGCGCAAACAGATACGTTGACGGAAAAAGAAATCCTTCGAGGCTTTGCGCATGCGGAGCGATATCCAGAATCGGCGCTGGATCGCGCGCAACCCGCAGAAAATCTTCGCGCGTGCATAGTTTCTCGCGCTGCAGTTCATCGGCAATGTCGAACATATTCCAGCCCTCTGGAATTTGCACGCTGATGACATTGATCTTACCCATTGCAATTTTCCAGAAAACTTGCCGTTCAGTCATCGGACCTTGAAAGAGATATTCGCCCGCCTGCAATGCACGCCGATGGTGCCAATGACTGTAGAATTCGAACGCAATACGGCTGCGAATTACGCGGTTTTTTGCCAGTAGGCTGGCGATGCCCCAGCGCCCCATGCCATGCGGAATATCCACGATCACAGACTCTCCCTTATAGCGTCTGTATGGAACGCTGAGATCCTGGTCAAGCCATGCTGCAAATGCTCCGACGGCGGCAATTCCGAGAAGTAAGAGGAGGCCGAGGCGTCGCATTTACGTTCAGTCCTTATCCGCGTGCGACGCGCGGCGATGGGATTTGTTGCGCTCGAGATAATCGCGTAGGAAAATAGCAGCGGCGAGGTCATCGTGGGACTGGCGGGGGCTGGAATCCCTACGTCGCGCACGACGCCCTGTTTCTGTGATGCTCTGTTCCGCGGCCCAACTCGTCAGCCGCTCGTCCACAAGTTCCACCTCAACGCCGAGCTCTTTCCGAAGACGATTTGCGAACCGCGCGGCTTCTTCCGCCATTTCGCCGCACGTTCCGTCGAGATTCAGCGGATATCCGACGACAATTTGCCGCGCGCCGTATTCCCTGGCGGTCTCCCGGAGCTTACGAATCACTTGGGCGCGATTTTTTCGCGTGAGGATGGCTAGCGGACGTGCGGTGATGCGGAGTTCGTCAGAGACGGCAATGCCAATACGCCGGCGCCCATAGTCGATCGCCAAAATTCTGCCTGGAAGCGTGACGGCCAACCGCGAGGATCGCGGCTTCGGTGCGCGAGATCTTTTCAATTCAGCCGCGTTGAGTGAAGGGCCCATATATTTCAATTATACGCAATGTGGGGGCATTGGCAGGAATCTGCGCGACGAGAGTTCTTTCTCAAGTTATTTGGGCACGCAACCCAGCCTGAAAATACTCCGAATGATGACGATCTGATCGCTCGCGTTCTTAAATCGTCCCAACACAGTTCATGGCTCGCGCCCTCGAGTACCGTTCATCCAGAGCGGCTCAAATCCCATGAGCTCCATCTCACGATCGAGGCCCGCGTCCTTCATCAGAGCTTCGATTTCGGCGCGCGATTGGCGCTTGCCAAGTCGCTCTGCGAGATCGGCGATCCCAAAGGCAGTTATCGCAGAAATGGCCACTTGGCGCTTCAGCTGCGCGATATCCACTTTGTCCAAAGTGTCCGAAGCGGCGTGATAATTCAGCATATAGTCCGCGGGCTCTTGATTGGCAACGAGAGTCGGGATGCCCTCAAGTAGAAAATCGAAGTTGTCCGTGCCGATATCTGCGTCAAACGTCAGATCGGTGGCGCCGAGCGTCTTGAGCGGTTCGACAACCTCCTTCATAGTCCCTTCGATATCTTTGCGGCCACTGAGTGAATAGCCCGTAACGCGGCCAATGCCCGAATCCCAGATGATGGCTGCATCCATGTGGTCGAGCTCTGACCGATGCGCCTTCGCATAGGCCCATGACCCAAGCATGCCCTGCTCTTCGCCGGTGAACAGCACGAAGCGAATCGAGCGGCGCGGGATTGCTCCGCTCGCGTGAATCACGCGTGCGGCGTCAATCACCATGGCAGCGTTACATCCGTTATCGAGCGCGCCCGTTCCGAGCTCCCACGAATCGAGATGCGCGCCCAAAATTACAAAGTCTTTGGGATCCTCCCGGCCGAGAATTTCGGCAACAACGTTTTCTGACTCGACCGGGCCTGTAATCTTATTTGGCATGTCGAGATTGACGGTGACCGCGACTTTCTTCGCGAGAAACCGTGCCATCCTTTGGGCATCCTCACGCGCGATCACCGCTTGCGGTAACTTCTCGAGCGTTCCATCAAGTGAGTTGCTATGGCGATAGAGCAAAAGACCCGGCCGCGTGGACATCCAAAATATCGCCACGGCCCCTGCGTTCACCGCGCGATCGATGATGGCAGGCTGATACAGATACTCGTTCATAAGATCTTCCCATGTGACGAGCGGCGAGCTGTGCACGAGCGCGATCGCGCCCTTTACTCCGGCGCCCGCGCTTCTAAATCCAGCTTCGTCGCCCGCGCCAACGTCCACAACGCTTGCGGTGATACCGCCGTCCGGCGTCGCCGGGGACCATCCAACTGACGTCGCGCGCACCGGGAAAGAAACGGGAGAGTTTACTGTCACTTGCGTCTTTCCCTCGCTCCAACCGACGGGAATCGTGAATTTCTCGGTGTGAACTTCGTCCACGCCGGCGTAATGGAACGCTTCAACGGCCCAGCCGACGGCCTTATCCGCAGAAGGAGAGCCCGAGACTCGCCCGCCAATTTCATCAGTCAGATGGCGCAAATTTTCTTCGAGTGGCGACGGCCCTTCAGCGCTGACGATCATTCCCGGCGCGAGATCGGAGCACGATTTTTGCACCGAGCAGGCGCCTTCGCCCACTGGCAACTGCATAGGCGCCGGTTTAACGGGTGGAATCTGGCCCCACGCGGGCAAAGTGCAAAGCAGAAGGCACGGCAGCGCGACGAGGGAAATTCGACTCGTCGAGAACATAAGCAAGCTCCTGGGGCTAAGGACTCTCATCAACTTCGCGGATTATAGCGCAGCGGAACGGACGGTGCTCGGCGTGTCATCGGGCCGACCCTGCAAGGATGTTGTCGCTGACGCGGGCGACCTGAACCATTTCAGCCACATCATGAACGCGAACGATGTGTGCACCGGCTAGAATGCTCGCCGCGACGGTAGCTGCCGTGCCCCATATCCGTTCATCCGGCTGTTTGCCAAGTGTGTGGCCGAGAAATCCCTTGCGCGAGGTGCCAATTAGAATCGCGCAGCCAAGCTTGCGTAGCTCTGGAAGCCGCGCGATAAGTTCGTAATTTTGTTTAAAACTTTTTCCGAAGCCAATTCCGGGGTCGACAACAATCTGCGATTTCGCAACGCCCGCGCGCCGCGCGACCGCGATCGATCGCCGCAAGCCCTTGAGTACGTCGGCCACGACGTCGCGGGCAAATGGCGTTTTCTGCATTGTTCGCGGCTCGCCGCGCATATGCATTAGAACGAGCGGAACTCGGCGCGTTGCCGCAACTTCAGCGAGTTTGGAATCGGCTCTCAGTCCGGTGACGTCATTTACAATTTCTGCGCCTGCGGCAATCGCTGCTTCTGCGACGGCTGCCTTGCGCGTGTCAATCGAGATGGGAATCTTAATCGTTCCGGCCAAAGCCTTGAGCACTGGACGGACGCGGGCTAACTCTTCATCGGCGGAAATTCCCTCAGAGCCGGGACGCGTGGATTCGCCGCCGATATCGAGGATATCCGCGCCCGCTTTTTCGATCGCCAGCGCCTGCTCGATGGCCAAAACCGGCTCGAAAAATTTGCCTCCATCCGAAAAGCTATCCGGCGTGACGTTTAGCACGCCCATGATGATCGTGCGCTCGCCCAGTTCAATCGTGCGCGACGCCAATCGCATCCGGAATTTTTTCCTGATCTTCAAGACTAAGCCGATCGTCTTCAGCGCGGCGGTACAGCGGGCACGTAATACGCCGAGCGATTCGCTACGCGGGCCGCCTCGTTCGCGCCTGGATCCGTCACTTCAACGCGCAACGAGTGCCACCCCGGCCTCGCAGTGCCCTCGCCGGAGGGATAGAAGCCAAGCGTGTATTCCGTGCGGATGTTGCCTGCAATTCGCTCAAACGCGTCGCGCCCGCTTTGAGTTTCGCGCAGAAAATAAATGCCGCCGCCAGCGCGGCGAACTAGCTCTGCGAGGAAGAGAGTGTACGCCGGAATTCCCTTTTCACGCGTCGCTTCCGTGAGGAAAGTTGCATCTTGATGGGCGGCGAGCCACTTGTCCGTCATGAGGCGCGGCCGGTTCTGGGTCGAGACGGCAAACACTTCGATGCCATCTACGGCGAGCGCCCGAGTAACGTCATCAAACGCGATTGTCGGAGCGGCCTCGTTGGGAGCAGCCCCCGTAGGCCGATCGAGCGAAAGTCCCAAACCGCTGTCTTCGCCGTCAGTAAAGAGCAGGATTGCCTTGCGTCCCGTGCGGCCACGAAACAGTTTTTCTGCGGCAAGATAGACGGTCTCGTAGATATCTGAGCCGCCCGTGTCGCCAAAGAGCGCTTTTACATCGACGCGCGCGATGGCATTTTCGAGCAAATCGCGATCGCGTGAAAACGGCAGAAGCACATAGGAGTGCGCGGAGAACTCTACAATCGAGACTTCGTCACGCGGCGCGAGAAGTTCCGCCAGGCTCTTTGTTGCTCTCAGCATCGCGTCGGCTTCAGGCAATACACTAGGGCTCGCATCAATCACGGCGGCGACACTCGCCGGTTCATTTCCCGCGTCGAAGTAGGCGATGCGCTGCTCGACGCCTCCCTCGAAAATGCGGAAGTTCGCGCGCCCAAGGCCTGTGATTGACGTGCCATCCGGCGCGAACACATTGCAATTGACGGGAACAAGATTCACGCGCACTCGAAAGGCCCGAGCCGCGCCCTTCTCCTTCGCTTCGTTTGGCGTTGGACCGGGCTCCACAATGTGGAGCTCGCCCGAATTTGCGTCGCGCCTGAACGTCACGTTCGCATCGAGCTGCATCGGACGCGGCGATTTTGATTTGTGCTGCGGAGCTTGTGCAATTACCAAGAGTGGCGCCGCCACGCCTAGACAGAATAAGGACGCGATGGCAATCAGCTTCTGTAGAGCAGTGAACGCAAGAGAGTTTGTCGGAGTGCGCGCCGGCACAGCAAGAGTTTCAGTCGAGGTCAAAGTCGCGCAGAGGTCTTTCCACCGGTTGGTCTTTCGCCTTCTTGAGCCCTTCAGCGAATTTCCGGGCGAGCACATCTTCTTTGTTTTTCTCAGCTTCAACTGAATGGCGGAATTTGTCTTCTACACGCTCATCGTGCTCACGCAATAGCCGTGCTGTGTCATCAAGATCAATCGAAGGCGCGAATTTCGCGGCTTCATGCGAAAGCACCACCGAAAGTTCCGGATCAACGGTCAGCTTCGCATGGCAGCATGGACATTCAACGTGCACCGGCCTGACGGCTTCTTTCGCCATAAGGGTATTTTACGCCTTTTTTGGACAAAGGATTACACGCGAGATACGTGGACTGGCCAGAAAACAAAAAGCCCGGAGGCACTGGCCTCCGGGCTCCTTACAAAGTTGAACTTCGATTCAATCAGGCCGGCGCGGGTTTTTCACCTTTGGCCAATCCCGGCAAGGGACGCGGCTCAGGCCGAAGCGTAAGCTGCGGTTCCCTGGTAGCCACGGGCGGAGGTGAAGGCGGCTTGATCTTCTCCGGCAATGGCTTGCCTTCGATCAGAAGCTTCAGCTCAGTCGCATCCAGCACTTCGCGGTCGAGCAATCCCTGTGCGACCCGCTCCAGCGCTTCGTGACTCGTTTCGAGGATGTTCCGCGCACTCTGATAACCTTTCGTGACGATCGAATTCACTTCGCGGTCAATGCGAATCGCGGTGTCCTCGGAATAATCACGATGCTGCGCGATTTCGCGGCCCAGGAAGATCGCTTCTTCCTTCTTCCCGAAAGTCAGCGGCCCGAGCGTGCTCATGCCCCACTCGCAAACCATCTGCCGGGCAATATCAGTTGCCCGCTCGATGTCGTTCCCAGCGCCGGTCGTAAGGTGATTGAGGAAAATTTCCTCTGCCGCGCGGCCGCCCATCAGTACGGCTAGCTGCGCTTCGAGAAATTCTTTCGTGTAAGTGTGCTTGTCGTCGATCGGCAGTTGCATCGTGACGCCCAGCGCCATACCGCGCGGAATAATCGTCACTTTATGTAGAGGGTCCGCACCCGGCGTCATTGCCGCCACGAGCGCGTGCCCAGCCTCGTGATACGCGGTGTTCTTCTTCTCCTCGTCCGAAAGAATCATGGATCGCCGCTCGACGCCCATCAGAACTTTGTCTTTAGACATCTCAAAGTCCGCCATGGTGACGGATTTGCGGTTCTGGCGCGCTGCCCAGAGCGCCGACTCGTTGACGAGATTCGCGAGATCCGCGCCGGAGAATCCCGGTGTACCGCGAGCGATCACGGAAAGATCTACGTCGTCGCCGACGGGCACCTTGCGCGTGTGAACGCGAAGAATCTCTTCTCGGCCCTTCACGTCCGGCCGAGGCACAACGACGCGGCGATCGAAGCGTCCTGGACGCAGCAGGGCGGGATCAAGAACGTCCGGCCGATTCGTTGCAGCGATCAGGATCACGCCTTCGTTCGATTCGAAACCATCCATCTCGACCAGCAGCGCGTTTAAAGTTTGTTCGCGCTCGTCGTGTCCGCCGCCGAGGCCTGCACCGCGATGGCGTCCCACTGCGTCAATTTCATCTATAAAAATGATGCATGGCGCATTCTTTTTGCCTTGCTCGAAAAGGTCGCGCACTCGGCTTGCGCCGACTCCGACGAACATCTCAACGAAATCAGAGCCTGAAATTGAGAAGAACGGAACGTTTGCTTCGCCGGCAATCGCGCGGGCGAGCAATGTCTTTCCCGTTCCTGGAGGCCCGACAAGAAGCACACCTTTCGGAATGCGTCCGCCGAGCTTCTGGAACTTCTGCGGGTCCTTCAAGAAATCGATGATCTCGTAAAGCTCTTCCTTCGGCTCATCAATCCCGGCCACATCTTTGAACGTCGCCTTCTTCTGTTGCGCGGTCAGCAGCCTCGCGCGGGATTTGCCGAAACTGAGAGCTTTGTTCCCTCCGGCCTGCATCTGCTTCATCATGAAAATCCAGAACGCTATCAGCAGGATCACCGGCGCGAAATTCACCACGAATGCGAGCCAGTCGCTATTCTTGACTTCCTTAATATTTATGAGGACGCCCTTATCCTGGAGGGACTTCGTAATATCCGGAATCGAAGAATTCGCCACGGTCACGTTGTGAAACTTTGCTCCGCCGTCCCGGTATTCACCCTCGACTTCGGCGCTGTTCTGGGCGAGATAGATTGTGACTTCCTTAATATTGCCCTGCTGGACTTGAGCCAGGAATTTTGTGTAACTGGGCTCATCTTCATGGGCCGTCTGTCCGCCGGTAGACGCCATCTTCCACAGCGCCACCGCCAGGACAACCATGACCAGCCAAAATAAAATCGTACGGACCGTTGAGTTCACAGAACTACCTCATCCTTTCCGACCCTTGCCCTTGCCTCGACCAGTGCGCTTGCACGTAGAAGCTCGCCCACGCTCCGGCCGCGACAACCCAACATAAGGAAGGTTACGGCTCAGCCCTGCCCGCCCGCTCAGTCCGAAACCCACCATATGATTAGATGCTGAAGAGAAGCCGGTGTATTCAGCCCTCAGATTCACCTTACGCGCATCCGGCTTGTCGAACAACACCGCCAGCCGCAGCGACCGCGGCCGGCCCTCCAAAATCTGCTTCATCAAAAAGTCCTGCGTGACGCCAGTGTTCAGAATTGCATCTACCAGCAGGACATCCCGACCTCGTAAGCCCGGCGGCCAACTGAAATAAATCTCGCGGCGTGCAAGACCACCCAAATTGACATCGCGCATCTCAGCGCGAATAAAGCGACAGACCACCGGCACCGATATGCACCGAATCAAGTCTGCGCCAAACAGGAACCCGTTGTCCAATACGACGAGAACGTCGAGTGTTCGCCCTGCATAATCCTTCGAAATGGCCCGCCCGAGTTGCCGGATCCTGCTGGCTAGCCTTTCTTTGGTGAAAGCGACTCGCATTCACGCGCTACAACTTTTCTTCCAACACGACCACCCGCCGTTTCGTTCCCTTGCTCGCCAGAAATTCTGCGGCGGGAGGCCAGCCGCGCGTCCAAGCGATTCGTCCGGCGCTCGTCAGTACGGGCCATCTCTCCCGGTCCGACATTCTTATTCGCGCGTCAGAAAATAATCGCTTGAGCTTCAGCGCCTGACGCTTTCCTGGCAACCTATAGGTATCGCCAGGCCGCCAGTTTCTCAGGACAAGAGGGGGCGTGAGGCGATCAGCATCGAGAACGCCGGTCTCACAAGTAGTGTCGCTCTCCCCAACAGACCAGTCAATGGCTTTCAGGCAAAAGCGTAACCCCAGTTCCGGTATATCAATAGATGTGATGCCCTCGCTTGTCAGCGGCACCGCATATTGATATTGAGGCAAATTCTCGGAAAAAGTTCCTTCGCTACCGTTCGCTTCCGCAATCGGGCGGCTAACAAATTCCAGCCGGTCGAAACTCCGAACGACATCAAGACCATGAGGCAGTTCAACGCGGCGGCCGCTTTGCAATGTGCTCGCTAGATGTAGAACATCCTCGACGTGCCCAAACTGCAAGCCCGCACTGTCACCCGCGATCCTGGCAAACATTTCCTGAACGATGCGCCGGGAAAGAGCGCGTGATGCATCCTCATTCTGCGCGACAAGGGAATGCGGCGAGAGAAGGCTGCCCACATCAATCGAAAATCCGCCGTCGATCTCCTTCGCCAAAACTCTGATCCGATCGTCCACCATCAAATTCCAGAATACTTCCTCATCGCGAAAGATTGCGGAAAGACTCGACAGCCGCTCGACAATCGACGGGTTGAAATCGCGTTCGAGAAGCGGCAGCAATTCGTGTCTGACGCGCGCCCGAAGGCGAGAGGTGTCGCTATTTGTCGTGTCCTCGCACCAATCCTGACCCTTCGAGTCGAGATACTTACGAAGGTCGGCTCGGCGAACGTCGAGCAACGGTCGTACGATTTCGGCTCGCACGGGATAAATCCCCACAATGCCTCGAGGACCCGTTCCGCGCGCGATGCGGCCGAGAACAGTCTCTGCTTGATCATCCGCCGTGTGCGCAACCGCGACTTTCGTGCAGCGTCCCTGCAAAACCACTCGCTCGAAGAAACTGTATCGTGCACGGCGGCCCGCATCCTCGAGGTTCCAGTGATTTCGCTTCGCTTCCACAGCAACGTCTTCGTCCACTGAAATCAATTCCAAACCACGTGCACGGGCAAGATCGGCAACGAACGCCGCGTCCGCCTTCGAGGCTGCGCCGCGAAGACCGTGATCCAAGTGAAAGACACAAAGTCCGATGCCAAGCTCGTTCTTTAAATCCTCCATCAACCGCAAAAGCCCGACGGAATCCGCGCCGCCCGACACGGCCACGCCGACGCGGTCACCAGCGACAATCATTTGGTGACGGCGAATCGTCTCAAGTACTCGGCGATGGAGATCAGATTTCATGCGCGATCTGTCGCGGAACAACCAATATACCTATGTTACCAGCGAATTCCGTTCCCGATGCAAGTGCGCCCATCACTACGCAGAAAACAAAAAAGCCCGGAGCGGAAAGCTCCGGGCCACACGATTTCCTAATAAAGAACGGACTACAGCGAGCCTGAGATTTGCTGAGCCAGCAATTCGCGGCTATAAGAAATTCTGCGATCCAGAGCCACGGCCGCGAAATAGGAGCAACTCTCACGTTCTGCCTCGGCCCAGCGCGCCACAGCCAACGAGATTGGCTGAAACGCTTTGTTCATCGCGGCAAGCAACGAGTAGTACGCGCCTACTGCGCGCAACTCGCCCGTGTCGTCACCCCGGCCAGGGCACAAGTGAAGCAATTGAACCAGACGCGTAAATTCTTCTCCGCGAACGCCTTGATCCTGGATTCCGGCGACTTCACGCACGCGCTCCGACAGCTCGGACTTACGGCTCGCGGCTATCACCGAACGGCAATAGGAAACGAAGAACTGCAGAAGCAGCGCCAGCGATATTACGAAAATGAGAGTCGCGATAATCATCGCGCCCTCGCCAGCAAATGTGCCGTTTCGAGCCGCTCGCCTTCAGAAACCTTCATGAACGTGAACGCCCAGGCGGCAGGCAGCCAGATCGCGACAATAGGCGGCATCCATTTCAATATGGATAGTTCAAGGCCGGGGAATAAGTTGCGCAGCGCATACGTCGCTGCCGACGCACTGAAGAATACTCCCAAAGCGAGCACCAATTGAATCAAATGGGAGCGGGTTTCGCGCAACTTCAGCACCGCCCCCCAGAGTACGTACGTCAATATCACCCCGACGAAATAAAGATTCCGGCTCAAATCTACGGCGAACCGGGTCGTCAAGTGATCCTTATGCTGCGCGATAACCATGTACGAGAACGCAGCCGTGCCAAAAAGCAGAAAAAGCGCAAAGGCGCTAATGTACTTGCTAACGTGCATCTCAGAAAACACGTGTTGGTAGAACTGCATGATGACAAAGAACAACAGAATCGTTAACAAGCTGTCGGAATAATAATAGAAGTAGTTGTACTCGGTCGATGCGAACCCGAACTTGTACAAACAATAAAACTCGCCGAGTGAAACCAGCGCGGTGAAGCCAACATAAAGATTCAATGGGAGATAACGCAGGAAATTGTGTCGCTTGATTGAACACACTACAACTGCGACTTCTGCTGAGAAGCCTATCAACCAGAGGAGATAATCAATAGGGCCAAGATCCACGAGCTCACCTGTCTTGAGCCCGGCCCTAAATCACCCGCTAACTATGCCTTACGAAATTCAGTAAGGTGTCGGTGGTACGGGGGCTGACGTGTGTGCAAAATACGGCGTCGGTGGTACCGGAGCCGAAGTATGCGCGAACGCCTGCTTCGCAACAGTCTTCAACCCCATTGCACCCGTCAGCAAAACCAGCGCTAAACCGGCAGCCGCTAACAACTTATTCACATGACCCTCCGATAGGGAAACTACGCGGAGGAGTCTACTGTGCGGTTGGCTGCCGTCAAGAGAGAAATTACACACGAGTGTGTCGAAAGAGTACACACCCTTCCCTCTGGCTGGTGGGCCAGCACTTCGATTCAGTTGTCGAGGTGAAGAGTAAAGTTTCAATATGCAACGGTCAACGGTACGTCCGTACTACTGTGCCCATAAATACCAACCCGGCCCCCATCCAGTTCGTCGTCCTGCGTGGCGTATTCTTGACAGTAATTCGCTCGACCCCTAGCATGATAAGTTTGATTCGTGCCGGTGTAGCTCAGAGGTAGAGCGAGGGTCTCATAATCCCTAGGTCGTGGGTTCGAGTCCCACCGCCGGCACCAAACTTTACTTTTTTCGATTCAAGAAGTTCGGACGACTTCGCATTTCGGTTCTGCGGGCTTCAAAAAGCACCACTGTAGTAAAACTGTAGTAGATTGCTGCACTGTCAACGCTCAATTTCTTTCTTTGCAAGATTTGCCGACTTTAAGGCTGTTGAGCTGGCGCACCACCTGCATTCACCAACTGCAACAGCGCGGGGATTCCAGACGCGGGTTCGATGATTCCGGTTCCGCCCAATGGAATAGATTGTTTTAGAGTTATTGGGTTAAGAACACCCGGTACCTGAAGTGAGATTTGCTGTTCGAAGCTAGGGGCCTGCGAAACGATTCCTAGCAAGACGACCCGCCCGCCGACAGCGAATGTACCTTTCTTGTTCAAACCTGTCGGAACTTTGATCACAGGCCCACCGCTGTTTCCGGGATAAATGTTGGCATCAATCAAGAAAGGTTTACCAGTTGGGTTAGCAGGATTGAGCCACGAAACCATTCCTGTTCTGCTGATCGCTCGGACTAGATACTCATTACCGACGATACCGGGGTAACCGAGGACTATTATCGTCGCGCCTTCAAACATGTCATCGGATCCCGCAATGTCCGCCACGCTAATCGCATGTGGACTTGGGCCCAGTTGCGACAGCGGCGGAGCAGCGAGCGCGGCGAGATCGCTTCCATCCGCGGCAGCCTTCCAGAGATCGGTGCCATCCTTGCCCCGAAGCAGAATATTGAGACCGAGTTCGTCATACACAGTCTTTTGTTCCTGCCAGCCAAACCTGATTCGAAGCTCGGTGGGATGCCAGTTTTTCATTGGCTGGTAGAACACGTGTTTGGCCGTCACGATATATGGGGTGTGAGTGTCGGTCGCAACCAGGATACCCGTCCCGATTACCTCGAAGAAATCACGATTGGCTTGATCCTTGCTGATTCTCCCGAAAGAGAAAGTAGACAATCGCCAATGATCCAACCATCCAGTTGACGATTGCGGCTGTGGCTGAGTAGGTGTCTGTGCAGTCATGGGGAGCGGGTAAATCAGCAAAGCCAATGCTATTGAGAGACTACACGTGAGGGCTCCATTTTTCATTGGGATTCATTATACGTAAGGCCGAGAGCCCCCGAAAGGTTGAACTCAATTCACCCAAGCGGTCGAGGTTGTTGAGGTGTGTCCGGCGGGAGTCTTTGAAGCGATGAACGCCTCGAGTTTCAAATCCGGCTGCAGAATGTCCAAGGACAATCGTACAGACGGCGTATTGCGACATCCTTCAGCATGTCTCGAACACTTCATTTAAACCGGCAATCGCATGGGGAACCCTGTTGTCCGGGCACAAATCTAACGGTTTGAGTTATTCTTGCTCAATGCTGCAGGAAGATTATGCCATCGTAGCGGAGCACGAACTGCTCCGGAAAGTCAGCGACACTGAGAACAATTTCATCGAGCGAAAAACATCTTTAAACACGGATGGCTGGTTGAAGGATGCTCGATTGATACTGCAGCTATACGATTTGCGACGCGAACCGGAGATGCGGAAGGCACGCCATTGGTGGGCCTTTCAATTCTCGCCACGCAGCGCGGACGATTTCATGAAAGTCGCTTGGGCTGCGGGTTCGCAGGAGAACAACTGGCTGAGGCAGGTAGCCGGTTATTGGGGCATGGCTGCATCGTTCGTGCTCCAAGGCGCGTTGAACGAAGAGCTATTCCTGCAGCCTACGGTCAGTGGCGAGATGTTCGTGATTTTCGCCAAGGTGCATCCCTTCGTGAAAGAGTTGCGAGAAAAGCTAGGCGACTCGGAAGTGTTTCTCAACATCGAAAAGGTAATAATGCACACAAAATGGGGCCGCGACCGGCTGAAATTCGTGCTAAAGCGCGTGGAGATGATGCGAGAAAAGATGGCAGAGAAAGGGGCGAGGTAAGTCGAACCTTCGTCCGCCCCCATCACGCTCATTGTCGCCTGGGCCACCGTTCCGTCCGGTGAAACGCAAGTTGTCGGAATCGCTAGGCTAGTTCTTGACCGTCATCGCTTCAGAATCAACGGCCTTCTTCCCGGTTACGCCTTCGAGTCCCGCGAGAATTCCTCGATAGTCATTTTTGTCACACTGCATCGCGAATCCACCCTTTGTGTCCCCCGTGGCCCAAGTGATTCCGATGAAGTGCTTTTTTGACTTCGAGAGCGCCATTAATGCGCCTAAACCAAATGAGACGACCGCGAGCCCGATGGCTGCGCCGACGCGTCTGTGAACGTCCTGGCCGTAGCTTATTTCGGTGACGGCAGACGGCAAAATAACGAGAAGTTCGGACTTGTCTTTGACGAGTCGAATCTGATTTGTGTCAAAGAAAAGCCTAGCACCAGCTCCTGCCTTGACATCCGCGACTGAACCGCCATCGTAGGTGACTTTATAGCCGCTATCGGCTGGAAGTGCAGAAAGTGGCAGCAAGAGGCAGACAACGGCACAAATAAAACCCGTGAACAATGTTTTCACGGAACGCTCCTTTTTGCTTTAAGAGAATGCTAAGTGATGCTATTTGGCGTGCGTTGTTTCAGGTGATGTGGTGAGTATTATCAGCCTTGGGCTACTGCCTGTCAACGATATTGGGGATAAGTTTTGAGTAAATCACCTAAGTGGTTAAGAAGGGCCAGACATCGGGCCGCAAATCCTCGGTCACGCACCGATTTTAAACGCCTTTTCGCGGTATTTGCACAGCGTTAGCGCGCCGCAAACCATCGGTCCTGACCCTGCATACCCTGCTAACAAACGGTGAAATTGAAGTAACCGCAGTGAACCCAAGGAATTAGTGTGGTTTTTGACTGGAATTTAGCTATTTTCAGGCATTCTCACCGAACGGATAAGTTGACGGACTGGATTTGCAATTGAGCGTGGTCTCCATCAGGGTGTCTTTTCCGTCAATTTAGAGGACCTCCTCGCAGCATTTCGCATTGAGTTTATGCGGTGACGCCTTAAGTCGATGCGTGGCAGATGGAATAACATTCGGTGAACTGTAAAACAGGGGAAATGTTCGTCTCCATCCGTTTTGGATGACCTTCGAAAAGTCTACGATGTTGTAAGTCCATCGAGTGATGAGACATTTCTTGCTAGTGAAAAGGGTGCGTCACGTCGCGCCCGCGGTATGGTTTCTGAAATGCGTACCGACGGCGAAAATCATGAGCCTAAGCCCGCGAAACCTCTGACAGAGAAAGGACGAAGTCTTCGCCTATCACGGCTGCTTCGACCGCCTTAACCAACGCCTCGCCAGCCTTTGTTTTCGCCACGTAGGCTCGAACACCAATCTTCTTGGCTTCCTCAACGAATCGCCCGTCGGCGTTTTGCGACAAGATTAGAGTTTTCTTTTTGCTTCTTGCCCCGGCTGCGCGCGTTCGCTGCCACGCCCTGTAATGCGTTCTTCTCGCGGTCAAGCTCATGTTTTCTATTAAGGTCGTTAATCTCCCGATGTTCGCGGGTCGGTGCGACTAACCCCATCGACCGGGACTGAACCTGTATTTTTGTTTTGTGTGGCTGCGTCATGAGCGCTCGAAAATGGAGCGGGTCTCTGAGGTCTTGTAATTGCCGGTAATAATAGAGAGGAGTGGGCTGTTTCCCCTTGAACCTCAGCTTCTTCAGAAACTCGATTTCTTCCTCGGTGGCAGTTCCGCTAAGGGCACCATCTTTAAGGAATTCCTTGAGCCCGGGCTCTTGCTCACGACGGTCATATTCCCTTTCAACGAACTCAAATTTCGTAGAGTGACCCGGGGCCAATTTCCGGTTCAGGACAATTTCCATGCTAAAGGTCGTGAGGTTGATGTCCCAAGTTTCAATAAGCGGATCCAAGAAGGAAGCGCAGTTTTGAATCGACATATTGAAGACATCCGTATCCAAAAATTCGAGGATGATGACCCGCATCTGTTCATAGCTTCGGTCGGTGAGTTGAGCCACCAGGTGCAACCACTCTTCACTTCCCAATTCTTCTTTGGCGACTCTCTTGGCCACATCGAGAAGCTTTTGAGTGATGAAGCGTTCGACTTCGCCGAAGGGCTGTTTCTCAAAAATCGCCCGTAATTGTTTTTCCTTGTCAGGTGCGCACTTGCTGAGAATGAACTCTCGAACCTCTTTAAATAAGGGCGTGGACAGCTCTCCCCAATTTCTCTTCAATTCCTCCTTACGCTGGTGGTCAGCCAGCTTCGAAAGGTTTCCGTCCGGGAGTTTCAGGAATTTCTCCATTTTTTTATAAATATCTGTTCGGTCAGGCGCCGGGGGCAATTTCTTCCGGGTCAGCAGCTGCGAAATGTAGGACTCTGTAACCTCGGCGACAGCCGCCAGCTCTCTCTGCTCAAGCCCCAATTTTCCCAACCGCTGTTTGATCACCAGAGAAACATCCACGGGATGCCTCCGTTAGATTAACTGGACAGATTAACCATCAAAATAATCCCAGATGAGACTTGACAAGTCAAGTGAAGTGAACTAGCGTGGTTAACTGACTGAGGGGTTTAGAAGGTAATCTAAACTAAGTGCGGTTATCTGTAATCGGCCCTTGGCCAAGACAACCAAGGAGGTTGCCATGAACACAATTACACGTTGGGATCAGTCCCGCGGTTTGGCATCTTTTCAGGACCAGATCAATCGTTTGTTCGAGGACAACTTTACTCGCGACCGCTCGGGTCATGCCGACATGGCAGCCTGGGCGCCACTGGTGGATATTTACGAGACCGAGAATGAGTTGGTCATAAAGGCCGACCTGCCGGATCTCGATGAGAAGGACATCGACGTACACGTCGAGAACAATACGTTGACCATCCGCGGAGAGCGGAATTTTGAGAAGGACGTCAACAAGGACAATTACCTCCGAGTGGAGCGCGCCTATGGTTCGTTCATGCGGAGCTTCTCCCTACCAAGCACGGTCAACTCCGAGAACATTCGGGCGGAGTATCGCAATGGAGTTTTGACCCTGCATATGGCAAAGCGGGAAGAGTCTAAGCCGAAGCAGGTAAAGATCAGCGTCTCAGCAAACGGCAAGTAATTTAAATCTCAACTGCGTAGGCCGGGATTCCGGCCCCGCACCGACAACCAAGGAGGTTGCCATGTTTGCACGCAAAGTTTCCATGCATTTGAAGCCGAGCAGTGTTACGGAATTCACCAAGTTGATCGAGAAGGACATTCTTCCTCTGCTTCGTAAACAAAACGGGTTCCAGGACGAGATCACCTGTGTCACCAAGAGCGATAAGGAAGCTTTCGGAATCAGTTTGTGGGACCGGATAGAGAACTTGGAAGCTTACAACCGCGGAACGTATCCAGAAGTAGCGAAGTTCCTATCGAAAGTCGTTGAGGGAACCCCTCAGGTTGAAACCTATGAGGTTTGCAACTCGACCTTTCATAAGGTCGCCGCTTCCGTAGCAGCCTAAAGCCTGTAAGTCTTTTTCGTTCGGTGGGGGCGGGCAACAAGCCCGCTCCCTCATTTGCTCCAGAAGCGCGCCCGATATTTAACGCCCAAACCTATCGCCTTCAATACGCTTTCCACCGAATCGAACCTCGTTAGATTGCTTCAGGCCGCCGACCTGTTTGTTTCATCCACGACAGCCTTCGGGGCAGGAGAGAGTACGTTCTCGGCTTCGTTGTTTGAAGCTATACCGCCGATGTTCGCCTCCCAGGCAGCTCGCGTCGGTGGAATAGGTCTGAAGCCGCACCCGGATTTCTTGCCCACACCTCACGGACCTCTCACCCACGCTCACCGCCATATCCCACCAGCCTTCTTCAGAGTCGCGGGTAGGCCCAGCAGTTTTCCCGCTTCAGCAATTCTCTTATTCACTGACGTACCAATAATCGTCGTGCTGATGCACGAATGCGTAAGGGCCTCGTGAGCTGATGTAAGATACGAAGGAAATGTCCCGGATTGAATCTCTGCGTCTGATTGAACTGATAGAGTAGTGACTAACGCGATTGGCCCTGCGTTTGAGAGGCCCTATGCGCACAGGTGAAAAGGTCTGGAGTTCTCTGGACAGCCTCCCAGGAGCCGGGCTATTGCTCCTCGGGGGAAGCGGTTTCCTTGTCCTCGCTTGGACGCTGCGAGGTCTAACGGTTGCCCGTAATCCTGTGTTGTACGTGCAGCTCCAATTTGCGAGTGGGCTACTTGCAATCATTCTTGCGCTCGCCGTGCTGGTGAGGTTTTTGGGAACGCACGGCCGTCTTCCGCTTATCCTCGCCTGCGGCTTCGTAATCGTCGGCATCACGCTCGTTGGTTCGAGCCTTTTTTCCATCCTCGTTTCAGAGTTCGACCTGAGAGACCCGATGACGTGGGTGATTGGCCGGACCCTCCTGGCATTGTTGCTCGTGACAGCCTTGGTCGTAGAGCGGCGCTTTCCCAAAACACGCAACCACGACCACGAGATAATCATGGCTGTTGCATTTGTTATTTTGTCGACATGGTTCCTCGTAACTGCCCACGGACGATTGCGCGCCGACCTGATAGTTCATCCAGGAGGAACTTTCCCGCGTCTCGGAAACCTGTTTCCAGCGGGACTCTTTCTTCTTGCGGCGATCGGCTTTCAGCGACGCCTGCGGCAGAAAACCTCCTCATTCGATCGTTCCCTTTACTATGCAGCGGTATTGAATGTGGCGTCCAGTCTCGCTGCTGCTCAGTCTGCGAATAACCTCGATGCACCCTTTGCTTTGGCGGAAATCCTGCAATTCAGCAGCTACGCGTTGCTGCTGGGAGGAGCGCTTCTCGATCACTTATACTTATTCGAGAACGTCCGCCATTTGGCGGTGAGCGATCCTTTGACTGGGTTAGCCAATCATAGTCGGCTAGTAGATGCATTGGAGGCTGAAATCCAGCGGTCCCGCCGCACGGGAAGGTCTTTTTCTGTCTTGCTATTTGACCTGGACGGCCTCAAGCAGATCAACGACAACCACGGACACTTAGCGGGTAGTTCGGCACTCGTCCGAGTGGCAGCCGTGCTTCGCGCCAATTCCCGCACAATCGACACAGCCGCCAGATACGGAGGAGATGAGTTCGCACTTGTCTTGCCAGAGACTGAAATGAATGCGGCGCAAGTAGTGGCACGCCGAATCAGTAATCACGTGGCGAGAGACGGCAGCTTCCCGTCAATTACAGTAAGCGCGGGATTTTCTGCGTGTCCACAAGATGGGGAAGAAATTGAAACTCTCTTGAGCATTGCCGATCAACGCTTGTACCGAGCTAAGGGCCGCATTGATCAGAAGTCACTTGGGGCAAATCTGGTCCACGTGGATTGACAGGAAGGCACTCCGATTCGAGCCCGCCCGAGAGCTTTATGAAAACGCTAGTGGGCTTCGGGCCAACGGAGCCGGCCGAAACCGATTTGCGTCGTTCCTTGCTCGATTCTGCTTCCGTGGGATTGTCCTGCCCAGGCACCAATCGGAGCACTGTAGTAGATTCGTAGTAGTTCCTTGCTCACAACCGTTCAAAACGAGGACAAACGGTTCAAGTCTGGCAGGTTGTAACTGGTTGATGAATATAATAGAGTCCACAATTTTCAAAACGCCTCAAGACAGCCGTCTGTACTCATAATCCCTAGGTCGTGGGTTCGAGTCCCACCGCCGGCACCAATTCTCAATTCCTGAATCTCAAAAAGTTCCGACGACTTCGCATATTCGCTGTGAACTCGTGGAAAAGCCAATTGTAGTAAGTTATAGTAGTTGACTGTACGACCCGCCGCCAAAGCTAACGTTATTCTTGGTCAGCCATTCGATCATTCTCGCCGGTTTGGACGCGCGTATATTTGGCACCAGGTCAGTAACCGTCGGAAGGACGGGCACGAGCTTCGGGAGTTGGGTCAAGCATTCGCAAGTGGTTTTGCTCCACATCCGCTTCGACGGAGAGTTGCAGGAGAACGCGAACATGAGGCGGCTGAGTAACGGCGGCGGCGTCCAATTAGAACATACGACCCTTGCTATTGCGGGAGCGACAAGAAAATCAAATTTTGTCATCCCATGCGAAAACGTGGAGAAGTTCTGCGACCTCGAACATCGGACTACAAACCCCCGAATCGACCGGCGTTCTTCCGTATTCTTGAAAGGGTACGGTCTTTGATTCCCTGCAGTTGTTCCGCGGCGTTCGGTAAGAATTTCTGGCACTTGTCGCAGTACAGCCAATGCTGACGGAGTGCTTCAATATCTGAAAAATACTCAGCATTGAGATTTCCAGAAAGCAAGTCATGCAGGTCCCGGCAAGAATCCTCTTGGTTTTCCATGTGTTTGCTTACTCTAACGGTGGTATTGAACTCTCGTCATTCATGCAACGGGACGAGGACACCAAATCGCCCTTCGCGTACGCTCTGCGACGCATCTTGTAATTCACTCTTGCGAACTAGCGATTGGCGATTCTCCGAATTTGAACGGAGAGCGGCTTGCGGTTGACACGACGGAATCGGGGAAGCTAGGATTTCGGGCGAATGGGAAGCTGGAAACTGAAAATCCGGACGAAAGCGAATTGGCTGCGATTTGCGCACGCCATTCTGGCCGGTACCATCGCGTTTGCTTCTGTTGCTGTACGAGCTCGCCGCGTCGACCCCCAGCAGTCGGTTGATTTGTCCGATGGTGAGCGCATTCATCGAATTGAAACGGATGTCTTCTCGATCACGCTCGGTGAAGGCGAGTCGCCCCTCGAGCTCAATCTCTTGAGGTTGATGGAGCTCTACAAAATTCCCGCCGTGAGCGTCGCCGTCATCGACAACTACAAGATCGCTTGGGCTAAGGCGTACGGAGTCACAGAAGCGGGCGGTACGACGCCGGTCACGACCCACACATTGTTTCAGGCTGGCTCGATCAGTAAACCCGTAACCGCCGCCGGCGCTCTCTGTCTTGTCGAACGAGGCAAGCTTTCGCTTGACCAAGACGTCAACAAGAAGCTCGTCTCGTGGAAGGTTCCGGAAAACGAATTCACGCAGGACCAGAAGGTCACGCTCCGCCGCTTGATGTCGCACAGCGCAGGGCTAACCGTGCACGGCTTTCCCGGATATGCCGCCGGCCAGCCAATTCCCACGGTCGTGCAAGTTCTCAATGGCGAAAAGCCCGCGAACACCGAGCCGGTTCGGGTGTTTTTCGTCCCCGGCACGAAGTCCATCTATTCTGGAGGCGGCATTACGATTGAGCAGCTTCTGATGCAGGACGTCACCGGCAAGCCGTTTCCAGCGCTCATGGACGAGCTGGTCCTCGGCCCGATCGGCATGGCCGACAGCACCTACGAGCAGCCTCTGTCTCCCGCACGCGAAGCCTTCGCCGCCAGCGGAACTTACATCAGCGGGAGCGTCGTGCCCGGGAAGCGGCACGTTTACCCGGAAATGGCCGCTGCCGGTCTGTGGACTACGCCCACCGATCTCGCCAAGTTCGCCATCGAGATCACTCTCTCGAAGCAGAACAGATCGAATCGCGTTCTTTCGCAATCCATGACGCGTGAAATGTTGACCCCTGTAAGCGACCACACGGCGCTCGGCTTCTTCGTGGGTATTGGCGATATTCCCGACGCATTCGGCCACGGCGGTGCCGACGAAGGCTTTCAGGCGCAGTTAATCATGCTCGCCGATTCGGGTCATGGTGCGGTGGTAATGGCTGATTCGGACAACGGCATCAATTTCGCCGATTTCCTCATTGCGAGCATTGCCAAGGAGTACGCCTGGAAATCGAACCCTGCCAAACCTTCGACGTTTAGCATTCTTTCGCTTATCGCGGAAGCGAGAGGCACTAACGTCGCGCTCGCAAAATTCGCGGAGCTCAAGAAGAGTGGCGCGGACCAAAATGAAATCGACGAATTCACGCTCAACGGACTCGGATATCAGCTGCTCCGCGGAGGCCACGTCGACGACGCGATCCTGGTTTTCAAACGCAACGTCGCGGAGTACCCCAATTCATGGAATCCCTACGACAGCCTTGGCGAGGCCTACATGCACGCTGGCCAGAAGAACCTCGCCATCCAGAACTACGAAAAATCCATCGCGCTAAATCCCAAGAACCAAAACGGCATTGACTTCCTCAAGAAACTCAAGCAGTAGCCGTGACGCTTCTCGCAGCCTCTCGCAGCCTCTCGCAGCCTCCGAACTCCGATGAGAGGCGTTTCTTGGCACAAAGTACTCCTTCGCCGCATCTAAAATCTCGCGCACGGCTCTGGCCCTTCAGCGATTCTTGGTCAGGTCGTCGAACATTCTCGCCGGCTTGGACGCGCGTATATTTGACACCCGGTCAGTAACCGTCGGAAGCCGAGCAGTTCTTCTTTCCAGATCTTGCGGATTGTTGAGTCTAGATTGGAAGGCCGATCGCGATGGTGGTCTGCTGCGCGGATGATTACTTATGATTGAGGGCGAACGGCGAGAGCTTGAATCTTGCGATAGTCTTGCATGTCGCGAGCGGCCTGCTCCGTCTTGCCCTGCTTCCGGTGAATTTGAGCCAAAACCAAATGAGCCTGCCCGGCAAGCGGAGTCTCCTTCTCTAGCTCGATCACACGTTGCAACGCATGTTCGGCCACATCCGGATCACTAATGGCCGCCGCTCTGCCCAGGGCGTATAACGTTTCCGGCATATCAGGGCGGAGCGAGTCGGAACGCTTCAGCTCCTCATTGGCTTCCTTCATCTTTCCCTCCTGCATCAACGCATTGCCCAAGCGATACGCAGCTTCCGCACTTCCGGGCTGCAGGTGTGCTTCTCCCCGAAATTGTTCCTCTGCCTTCGACCATTCGGAAGCGGCAGCGAAGACTTGTCCAAGCTCGAGCCGCAAGTCCCGCAAATCGGGCCGCAACGCTATTGCCTGCTCGTATTCCTTCGCAGCCTCCGGAAGCATTTTCATTTCGTAATCGGTTTGGCCGAGAGCCTGATGCCCTCGTGCAGTATTCGGATAAACGGAACGCAATCGATCCAAAGACTGCCCCGAGAGTCCCGTCGCTGCGCGGGCGAGATAAAACAGAAGATCCGGATCGTCCGGCGATTTCTCAAGCGCCGCTTGCAGATTCGCGACTGCCTCTGCAGCTTGACCCGCTTGCAGTTGCGCAATACCCAGAGCTCCGAAGTCATGGATAATTTTCAAATGAGGGATGGCTTCGGATGCATAGCCCTCCGCCAGAAGCGCATATCCGAGCAACTGATGGACAGCGGCGGAATCCGGAGTCAATTCGGCCGCGCGTTTCAACGGAGGTATGGCTGCAGCATAGTCGTGTTTTTTCATGTATGCTTCGCCCAACCGCAGAAAGATAATTCCAGTAGTCGGAGCCAAGTCCGCGGCCTTACGAAACGCGGCCACAGCTTGGTCGAAATCACCGCGATTTTCGGCGTCAATGCCGGATTGCACCACCTGGATCGCATCTGGAGGCACGGATGGCTCCGTCGATTGCGGTCGCATGAGCAAGCATATCCACAATAACGCATGCATCATGGTTGCACCGATTCCTCTATCACGATGAATTGATCGGCCCTTACACCTCGCAGGACCTGGAGAATACCAGAGGGCCATTTAATCTCTACGTCAGCCGTCTCCGCGGGACCAAGACCAAAATGCAAACGTTTGTCATTGGAAGAGAGGTAACTTCCCGCGGCCGTCGCAAAGCGAGTCTGGCCATTGACTTGAACGCGAGCACCGTAGCCGTCGCGGTTGCTCCGTTTTCCGCGCAACGTGATTGTCAGCCAGTGAAATTCGCCGCCCCGATTCAAGTAAAACTGCGGAGATTCGCCAAGAGAGGTGGTAACGACGTCCATCCATCCGTCGTTGTTCAGATCGCCGAATGCCGCCCCTCGACCGGCCACGGGCAATTCCGATCCCGCGTCGGCTCTTTCGAAATGACCTTTGTGATTCATGGCCAGTAAGGGAGGCTCCCGATAGCGCAGCGAGCCGTCGTACATCTCGACGTTGTCAAAGACATGTCCCTGGACAATAAATGCATCCTTCCAGCCGTCGTTATCAAAATCCTCCAATCCGACTCCCCAGCCAGAAGTTCTTCCCGAGAGCACGCCAAATCCCGTTTCCAATTCCTGCGGACTGAACGATCCCCGGCCGTCGTTATGAAAGACGACGTAGGGATCGTGAGGAAGTTGGGTGATGAGAAGGTCTGGAAGGCCATCGTTGTCATAATCCTGAAAAACCACGCCCATGCCCGAGGGCATTCTCCCGCTTTCCGAAAGCGCCACACCAGAATCCAAACCACATTCGATAAAGGTACCGTTCCCGTTGTTGTGAAAAAGAAACTGATCAGTGACGTCGTTTGCGACAAAAATGTCCGTAAATCCGTCACCGTTATAGTCGGCGAAAGCGACTCCCAGGCCATGGCCCTTCTTCGCGGCAATGCCGGAAGAGACGCTCACATCCTCAAACGTGCCGTCTCCCCGATTGTGGTACAGGATGTTTGTGACAGCAGGAAAGTCTCCCGGGGGGCAATAGGTGGGCTTTTCCGAGCCGCACGTCTTACTTTTCTCCACACTCCAATCGAGATAGCGCGTTACAAACAGATCCAGCCTGCCGTCGTTATCGTAATCAAAAAATCCCGCCGACACGGACCAGCCGCCAGCGGCGACGCCGGCCTTCGCGGTAACATCTGTAAAAGTACCGTCACCGTTGTTGTGATACAAAATATTTTTCCCGAAGTTCGTCACGTAGATATCGGAAAAACCATCATTATCGTAATCTCCTACCGCGACTCCCATTCCGTAGCTGGAGTCACCGGCGTCCGCAAGACCTGCCTGCTTGGTGACATCGGTGAAAGTGCCGTCCGGATTCTGACGGTACAGACGATTCCAATAGGCGGGATTTCGGCGATCGAAGCTGATGGGGCTGGCCATATTGTCCCGCACATGCCCGCCGTTCACGAAGAAAATGTCCAGCAGACCGTCGTTGTTGTAATCCAGGAGGGCTACGCCTCCGGGCATAGTTTCAATCAGATGCTTCCGAGAAGTTGGCGAATTACGGAGAACAAAATCAACACCCTTCAAAGTCTTCACTTGGAACACTGGGGCGGTTTTGGGCTCTGTTCCTTGTGCCGGCAGAACGCCGCCGAATTCAAGCGCACCCAGAGAAAACAACAGAGACAACAGCTCTCTTCTGGTCATCCATGTTCCTGACAAACCGAAATCGCCTGGCGGACTTCGTGCGAGATGGATAACAATCGTTGCACGATCGACCTGCGTTGCCCGGCCTCCGAGCTTCTCACTTTGGATTCTGAAATTCTAGCTCTGGGATTCGCCGTTCATCTACTGGCTCAGTGTGTGCCTGGTCGTACCGTTCGAGGATACCGAGGGTGTTCGATTTATGCCCGAGAGACCGCTCACTTCCGCAAAGGCCGTTTCAGGTTCCAGGCATAGAGGTCATCGCTTCCCTGACGAATGAAAAACCCGAGTTGGCCGCGCCCGTACGAAGCGCCTGGCAGGCTGGGCGACGAGACTCGACTGGAAATCTAGTCGCCGTTGCCCGCCAGGCTTTCGCGTCCCCGGGGTGGGGGAAGATGAGGCCGCACCAGGCTTCAAAAGTAGAATTTCGCAGCCACCTGTGCAGTTCGAGCTTGGTACGCTGAGGTTATCCTCCCGAAATTACCCGAGCTTACGTCGGACAAGTTTGTGTCTGGTTGGAAAAAGTCCGGATGGTTAAGCGCGTTAAACATCTCGAATCTGAATTGCAACCGCTTATTCTCGGCGAAATTCCAGTATTTTTGTATAGCCATGTCCCAATCGAAGTACTTAGGTCCATGAAGATTCGCGAAGAACCTCGGAGCGTCTCCAAATGTAAACGCGTCAGGTTGCGAGAACGCGGCTGGATTAATCCAGTCATTGATCGATTGATTTGCCGGTATCGGGTTCACTCCTAACACCACATTGGGGCGTTGGTTGAAACCGAAGCCAACATTGTTCGTGGCTGGTTGGATGGAAAGCGGCAATCCTGACTCCGCAGTGAGGATTCCGCTCCACGCCCAGCCTCCCAGGACGGCATTCATAGGCCCGCTCCAACCCGAGCCAAACGGTTTCCCCTTGCCGACGGGCAATTCGTATATGTAAGAGGCTACGAACCTGTGGGGGACATTGCTCGCATCAACTGAATAGTCGGCCGCGAGGTTATACGAATTCAGGTTATTGGTTCCACTGCCTGGGAACGCCCAGCCGGACGCTCCTTGCACATCATCCATGAACTTCGAATAGGTGTAGGAAAGATTCAGATCCAGGCCGGAGTGCCAGCGGTGCGTATAGGTGGCCTGTAGCGCGTCGTACGAAGACGTGCCGACTGCAGGACCATTTTCGAACACGCTGCAGTATTCAGGAAACGGGGCGACCGCTTGCGCCTCGGTAATCGTGGAGTTGTTGAGGCCGCAACTGCTCGATGTTATACGGCCAAAGAAAGGGTTGGGAACCGAATTAAAAAGCGCATTCCCCTGCGCCAAAAATCCCGGCGATATCTGGTCCCACTGCAATCCTGTTGCAAGCAGGTTCGCGCCATGATTCCCGACGTAGCTGATATCCAGCAGATCGTTGGGAGTAATCGAGTATTGACCTCCGGCCATCCACTGCTCTACGTAAGGAGTTTTCCGGTTGTTGTTGGTGATGGTGGTCCCAAAGCCGACATCCTGCAATCCTCCCGCGGAATCGCCTGAGGGCAGCCGTTCCGTAGTGAATGCGGGGCCACAGGGCGAGAAAACACCAGGGGCAGTTTCACAACTAGCATTAGGATTTCCGCTCAGAGTCGAGGCCGGATTTAGACCATTGTTTAGAGTCGTGTTCCACGGTGTCGCCTGTGAAAATCCGTCGTTAGGACCTTGGCCGTAGAAGTTCGGCACGTAAAAGATGCCGTAGCCGCCACGGACCACAAGCTTGTTGGTCGCCTGAATAGCAATGGAGACGCGCGGAGCAACATTACCGTAGGGAGTATTGTAGAGGCCAGGGTTGTTGGGAGAACTGAAGATGAGTTCGCCAGGAACGAAGGTCCCAACCTGGGCGCTAATGGGGTTCTCGGCAGTGAAGCTAAAGGAGTTTTGCGCATTGTGACGTTCTGTTGGCGCGGTTTGGATTTCGTAGCGGACGCCCAAGTTCAAAGTAACCTTGGGGGTCAGCTTCCAGCCGTCCTGAATATACCAGCCGAGGAAATGTTTATCCGTGGCAGGAAATGCTTGATACAGCGTACAAAGGTTGCACGACGTGCCGTTGCCACCACTCCCAACTCCAAGGAGGAAAGAGGCGAACCCGCTTCCGGTTGACCCTATCGGGTTATTCGGATCTGGTCCGTCTGTAGACGCGGTCTGGAAGTTAAGCGCCGTCTGGCCGTAGTGTCCACCATCAATTCGCAGCCACACGTCCGTGAAACCAAAAGCCAATTCGTGCTTACCCTTCAATTTCGTGAAATCAACCGAGCTGGTCCAGAATGTTTGCGGCACGACGTAGTTGTTATTCCCGCCATTCGCGCCAAGCCCAGCATAATTCCCACCACCACTGAATGATATCTGCGGGAAAGCCGGGGCAATTCCGTCAATGAAGGACGGGAGCCCTAGACTCGAGCTTTTGAATCCAAAGCCTTGTCCGATTCCTTCCTCGACGTGTCGATTCACCCCGAAATTCAAATTCATTGTAAATGTGGGGTTGAAAATGTGGTTAAGGCCGACGTTTACGCTATAGCGGTTATTGGGATTGAGCAGTCCCGGGCCTCCGGGATCGTCAGTTCCGAAGAAGTCCGGCGTGTTTGTTTTCGTCTGGAACTTCTGCGAGAAGCGCGCATATAGCCGGTTACTGTCGTTCACGTTGTAGTCCACGCGTCCCGAGTACTCATTCGAGCGTTCTGCGGCGGCTCCGGTCGGCGAAAAGTTGGTTCCCATCGATCCACTTCCTGTTGGCGTAGGCCAAAAGTTCCCAGCCGCGATCTTGCTGGCAATGCTGTCGAAGAGTGCCGCTGGAATCATGTTCGTGACACCCGTCCCAGTTGCGATGTTGCCGGAGATAGGGTCTCGAATGAATTCAGTGCTGGCGCCAGCCGGGCAAGTGACGTGGTCACCGGTGACCGAATCCGTCCCTCCACAGGTAACCTGGCGCGCGCTGAACGGGTTGTATATCTCACCGGCATAAACTGGCCGTCCGAGATAGTCGGTACCCGTCTGCGCTCCCAGCAGCGCCGAGAAGTCTCCGTCTCTCTCCGCAGCGGTAGGCAGTGTGAATTGCGACGTTGATGGTGTTGATTGCCGCTCGCCTTCGTAGTAGGCAAAGAAAAAGAGTTTGTTCTTCTTGATTGGGCCGCCAATCGTCCCGCCAAACTGATTGCGATCGAACGCCGGTTGAGGTCCATCGTTGAAAAAATATTTCGCATCCAGGGCGCTGTTGGCGTAAAACTCCCAAGCGTCGCCGTGGAAACCGTTGGAGCCCGACTTGGTCACCATGTTCACTACGTTGCCGCTGCTCCACCCATACTGGGCCGTGAACGCGTTTGTCATAATCTTCATTTCCTGCACGTCGTCCACGGATGGAACGTAAATCACCCCTCCCCAATCAACACGTGTATCCCAGGTTCCGTCGATCAGATACTCCGCAGTGCCAAAGAAGGTGCCGCCGAAATTCAGAAAGGAAATATCCTGATCCGCGGTCTGAGCGAGACCTGGGGCTCCAACAACCTGCTGTTCAGCAGCGTTGTTGACCGAGGAATTGATCAGCGTCAAGCTGATAACGCTTCGGAAGTTCAATGGAAGGCCTTCTGCGAATCTCGAGGATAGGTCCTCCGAAATATTCGCGTTGTCCACATTCAGAAGCGGTGCTTGTGAAGCAACTTCGACGCTTTCGGTCACCGCTCCGACGACCAGGCTAACCTCCTGTTCAGCGCTCTGGCCGGCCGCCAAGGTGATTCCATCTTGCTTATACCCCTTGAATCCCGGAGCTTTCGCCTCCAAGGAGTACACACCCGCGGGCAGGAACGTAAAAGTGTAGAGCCCAGTATCGCCGGTCGAAGACGTGCGCGAAATGCCCAGCTCGGCGCTGGTGACGGTCACCGTCGCACCTTTGATAGCCAAGCCCGCAGGATCAGTGATGCGGCCGCCCAGCGTTGCCGTGAATGCGGTGGACGACTGACCGTACACCGGCCTGCAGGAGAGGAACAGAATCGCTAGAGCACCAAGTAAAAACCACCGTTGAAGTGACCGTTCTCTGCCTGACATTTGGAAATCCCTCCTCGAATATCCTGGTGACGCCAGAACTCCACGCAGTGTGACTCGAAAAAACAGCGAAACCTGGTTGGCCTCCGACGACCGCACATCCATCTTCAAATTTTGCGTGAAAAGGTCTAGGACAACGTGTACTTGCCGCCAGAGTTATAGAGAGTCACGGCCATGCTGGCAACGGTTTTCAGGTAAAGGAACGGGGATAATAGCGATAAGGCCACGAACCGCGCCTCATGATGTTCATTCCTCACAACTTATGGCGGGGCTAAAACGACCGAAAAGCGCTTCGGGACCGTTCCTTTTAGATTGCGCGCTGGTTTAAAGCGCAGTAACATCCCTCGAAATTAAATTGATAATCTCAGAATTGGTCAAAGTGCCGGTATATTCGCCGACGCAGCGACGCCCGACACCCGGGGTGGGGTGGGGTAACATTGCAACCAGAGCGGGTAACGGAAAACTGGACACCGTGTAGCGAAGACGAAAAGGGCGCCGTTCAAGCGCAACTCGAACTGCTGCTCGCTTCGCCCCTATTTCATTCCAGCAAGAGATATCCGAGTTTCCTGAGACTTGTTGTAGCGCGAGCATTGGCCGGTCAAACCGACCAACTCAAAGAGCGCATCCTTGGTGTGGAGATCTTCGACCGGCCCGCCGAATATGACACGAACACGGACCCTATTGTTCGAGTCACCGCGGCGGAAATTCGTAAGCGCATCGAGCAGTATTACCACGACCCCAAGCATAGCCACGAAATTCGGATGTTCTTGCCTGCTGGATCCTACGCCCCACAGTTTTACTGGCCGGGCCACCGGAGTGCTCCTTCGGCGATAACTTCTCTGGAATTGCCGGGTGACGCCGCGGCTGCCGTCAAATCTCGCCCTGCCGCGGCTCTGCCGGATGTTTCACAACCGAAACGAGCTTTCCTGGCGCGCAGGATACCGGCGCTCGCGCTAGCTGGATTGACGCTGGTAATTGCTTCGGCTGCGCTGTGGCATGCGTTCCGTCCGGCAGTCTTGAAACAATTTTGGGAGCCGTTCGTAAACTCACCGAATCCGGTGCTCATATGCTTGGCAGATCAAAACCAGTATTCCACCATTCGCCTCCGCGACGCCGCCGATCCCTCGCGCGAATTCACTTTGCCGGACAGTATGGTGGCCCTAATCATTGACGATGTAAGTCCCCTCGTGAACGTCGCAGCTCTGCTGCGCACCTACGGGAAGACCTCCCGCGTGCTCGCCGAGTCAAACACTACCCTGACTGATTTACGCCGAGCCCCGTCGATATTTATTGGAGCGTTCGACAATAGCTGGACGTTGCGCTTGACCTCTCCTTTACGCTTCCACTTTGCCAACGATGCCGCGATGAACAAATTATGGATTGAGGATCGCGCCAATCCTGGAAATCGCAATTGGATGATGGATCGTACGATTCAACAAACCGGAACCTACTCGGACTACGCTATTGTGGCGCGCTTCGTTGACCCCAACATCGAGCAATTGGTGGTCGTGGCCGCAGGCATCGGCCGTGGCGGCACCGTCGCTGCCGGTGAATTTCTGGTGGACGAGCAACGCATGGACGAGATGCTGAAGCGGGTGCCCAGTGATTGGAAAAAAAAGAACATAGAAATTGTTCTCGAAACACAGGTCATTGGAGACCGTTCCGGCCCTCCGCGCTTGAGCGCGGCGTACGTTTGGTAGTGGAGATTAGCCCACGGACCCAAGAGGATCACGCGTTCGAATGCGATAACGCTTCAAACATCCTTCCTTGTCGCGGAAGTGCGTGAGATCAGCCTCGCCTCATATCGCCACGCTATGCCCACTCGTGGGTCAATCTGGCATACAATGCGGCGCGTCAAACGTCTAAAACAAGCGTTGTGAATGAATTTCTAGGAGTTCTTCGAATGAAAAAATCCTTCGGGCTTGCAGCTGCGGCAATTCTCATTTTGTCTTGCATTTACACCACGACGGCTGCCGCGCAAGAACAAACCAAAGACTCGAAGCCTGCGGAATCGAAGTCCTCATCCGAGCCACCTGCGCCGGCGCCTAAAGAAGAATCCTCAGTCACCGATCACACCATCAAGATTGGGAGCCTGACGATTCCTTACAAAGCCACGGCAAGCACGACGCTGCTGAAAAACGACCAGAACGAACCCACTGCGCTGATTTTCTCGATTGCGTACACCCGCAGCGACCTCAAAGATTCCAGCCAACGCCCAATTTCTTTTGTGTACAACGGCGGCCCCGGTTCCTCGTCGATATGGCTTCATATGGGCGCGTTTGGACCGCGCCGTGTAGTCACCGCCAATGCGCAGCCTACGCCTCCGGCGCCATATAACGTCACGGACAACGCAAATTGCCTGCTGGACAAGACCGATCTAGTGTTCATCGATCCCGTCGGCACGGGCTTCAGTCACGCGGTGGGCAAAGCAAAGGATAAGGATTTCTGGGGCGTTGATGAGGACGCAAAATCCCTCGCGCAATTCATCAACACATACGTCAGCCGCAATAATCGCTGGAATTCGTCCAAGTTTCTCATCGGCGAGAGCTACGGAACGTTCCGCTCAGCTGCACTTGGAAATTATCTCCAATCGCACGACAACATAGACCTCAACGGAATTGTTTTGATGTCATCGGTGCTGGATCTCGGCACCATTTCGTTCAATCCCGGCGAAGATATGACTTACGTCTACTACCTCCCGAGCTATGCTGCGACCGCGTGGTATCACAAATCGCTGAATAACCGGCCGGACGACTTAAGCACGTTTCTTACAGAAGTTCGAAAGTACGCGGCGTCGGACTACGCCGCCGCATTGATGAAAGGATCGAACCTTTCTGCGGCGGAAAAATCGGAGGTGGCGAAAAAGCTCTCTCAATACACAGGGCTGAGCGAAGAATATTTGATCAAGGCCAATCTCCGCGTCAAGCTCCCCCAATTCATGATCGAACTGCAGCGGAGCAAGGGCTTGACGACCGGGCGCCTCGACGCCCGGTTCACAGGCCCCACCTACGACCTGCTCGGCGAGTATGCGAACGACGACCCTCAATCCACTGCCGTCAGCGGCGCCTTCACCGCAGTTTTCAACGCCTACGTCCGCGAAGATCTGAAATTCGGTCAGGATAAATCATATGAAGTATTAAGCCAGCAGGCCAACGGCGATTGGAATTGGAAGCATTCGACAGGCAGAAATTTCGGCTTTCCCGGATCGCCGAATGTGGAAGGCGATCTGATCCAGGCCATGATTTCGAATCCACACCTCCGAGTCGAGGTTGAGAACGGTTTTTTCGATCTCGCCACGCCGTTCTTTGCGACCGAGCATACGATGGATCATCTCGGCCTTCCTGCCGACATTCAGAACCACATCGAGCTCAAGTATTACGACGCAGGTCACATGATGTACTTGAAAGATGCCGACCTCACGACGCTTAAGAACAACATCGCCAGCTTCATCGATCGCACCTCAAAGCCCTGATTGAGAACTGAATAACGATTCCATTCCGTTGTTGCATCCGCGTTGATTCGCGCAGTTCCGCGTGTACCAGCGCCACTGACCCAGCAATTGCACACTTCTATGAACAATTGACACGCGGGGTCGCATCGCCGACGATGGCCGCCTCGCTCAATACATCTCGTAGAAAATGTGTGATGGCCGAGACGCTCATCATCGTGAATCCAGTCGCAGGCGGCGGACTTGCCGCCCGAATGCGACCCGTCATCGCGCGCTACTTCTTCGATCACGCGCGTCCGGTGGATCTCGCGGTTTCAAAAAGCACTGAAAATTTTCGCCATATCGCCACGCAGGCCATCGCGAGCGGCTACCGTTACATCATCGCTCTCGGCGGTGACGGCGCATTTCACCACCTCGTCGACGTCACGTTCGGCTCTTCGGTAATTCTCGGCTTTCTGCCAGCGGGGAACGGCAACGATATCGCGGAAGGTCTCAACTTACCCCGTGATCTCATCGAAGCGGCGCATGCATTTCTGCACGGTCGCCCGCGTCCGATTGACGCAGTTCGCGCGAATTTCCCCGCCGCAAGCACACCAGCACGCGAAGCAATTTTTATCGGCGCGGGCGGCCTAGGTCTCGACGCGGAAGCCGCCCAACTTGCCAACACGCGCTTCCGTGCCTGGCCTGGAGTGACGCGCTATATTTCGGGCGTTCTGTGGGCGCGGCGAAAGTTTCAGAGCATTGAGCTCGAAGCGGCCATGGATGGCGAATCTTGGTACGCCCGAGTCCTCTTCGCAGCCGTAGCCAACGCGCCCTGCTATGGATCGGGCGTCAGAATTGCGCCCTCAGCAAAAATGGATGATGGCTGGCTGGAGGTAACGCTCGTGGAGGAAATGCCTCTTTCGCGGTTAGTGGAGGCGATACCCATCGTTTTACGCTCAGGTGATATTCGCTGGCCTGAAGTGCACCGCTACCGCTGCCGCAACGTAAAGTTCCAAACGAATCGGCCCGCACTTGTACATGGCGATGGGGAAATCCTCGGCGATTCGCCGGTGGAATTTGAGATCGTGCCTGGAGCTGTGCAGATCATGCTGCCGCGAAAAAGCTAACTGCGCTTGCGACGCCGCTAGCCGGCTCGCTTCTTGTCGAGTTTCAGAACGACTTCAATATCTTTCCGGCTGTCGAAGCTTGAGATGGAATGCGTTGCAGAAGACAAGTCATCGTGCTCGGCGTGTATCTCGTAATCCATATTCGGATCAAGGCCGCTGAAGCGATAGACTCCGGATCCATCCGCAATGTGCGTCTTCACGTCCTGGGTTCTAAGATTCTTGAGATATACGATGCTGTCCGCCACAGGATTCTGATGCGAATCGAGTACCGATCCATGGACAGTGCGCAGTTGCGCCTCTTTCTTCTTTTCCTGCTTGTCCTGCGGACTTCCAGTGAGCGCGATCCCCAAAACAAAAATCGTCGCTAGAACGCTGACAATGGTTCGGCGGTGCAAGTTCACAATTGCTCCTGGTACCTTCGGCTCACGAAATCCCCGGCGCCAAAATCGGGACGAATGCCCTGCAACACGCCGACGCAACAGGCATAGTCCAATGGATGAACTGGTCGGACAGAGGTGAGGATGAGGGCAGGCGAGGTTCGAGAGTATTACTCCACTCCCTCTTCTTCGGTCGCTTCGCCGTGGTCGCCGTTCTCCTCTTCTTCAACAACTTTCTCGTCCTCTTCCTCCTCTTCCTCTTCTTCTTCCTCGTCTTCTTCTTCGGAGAGCACGATTACGTGGACGGGATGCACCTGCGTGACCTCGAGCTCCACGTCACATTCCGGGCAGCTCAAGATTTCACCTTCTTCCACCTCGTCTTCATCGACATCGATCTCCGTGTCACAATCCGGGCATTTGACCACGGGAAGGGCCTCCTTGAGCGGTCGTTTCTTGGACCCGCGAGCGTATTATATAACGCACCTGTCAAGCATTGCTCTATCGGAGCGTGTGGGGTTGTCGCCGAAGCGTGAATACCCGGATCGGCCGGTCGTCGGAGTTGGTGGCGTCGTGATTCACGACGGCTGCGTTCTTTTAATTCGTCGGGACAATCCGCCCCTTCAGGGAGAATGGTCCATCCCTGGCGGTACGCTCGAACTCGGCGAATCGATCTTGGAAGGAATACGCCGCGAGTTGCAAGAGGAGACGGGAATTGAAGTTCGCGTGCTCGGCCTGATCGAAGTTTTTGACCGGATTTTCCGTGATTCTGCCGGTCGCATCCAATACCACTTCGTAATTGTTGATCACCTCTGCGAATTGATTAGCGGAACCGCGCGCGCTTCTAGCGACGTATCCGATATAGCCTGGGTGCAAGAAAATGACCTGCAGAGATACTCGCTCTCGGAAGCCGCCACGCGCGTTGTCCGAAAGGCATTTGCGCTAGCGGCCTCGCCCGCCACCGCGAGACCTCGAATCCCGTAGGATCTTTTTTTGCAAGTAGTGCCGGCAAAACATGTTTGCGGGACAATTTAAAATTGAATTTCTGTATTACTATCCCGGACAGAAATTATTAAGGGAGGGATAAACAAATGGCCCGAGTCACTGGAATCGGCGGTGTTTTCTTCAAAGCGAAAAACGACGACCGAGCTCTCCGCGAATGGTACAAGAAAAATCTCGGCATCAAGCTTGAAGATTGGGGAGGCTGCGGCCTTGAGTGGTCCGAGGACAAAGCCGAGGACAAGGGTGTTACGGCATGGCATGTCGCAGAGCCGGGCACAAAATGGTTCAGCCCGAGTGAATCGAGCTTCATGATCAACTATCGAATCGACAATATGGACGAAATGATCGCTCAACTAAAGAATGCCGGCACTGAGATCTTGAAGGGCCCGGAATTCCACGAGAACGGGAAATTTGCCTGGATAATGGACCCCGAGGGAAACAAAGTCGAATTGTGGGAACCAAAGCTCTGGGACGAAAAAAACAAGAGGCCCTAGGTAAGAGAGCCGTCGGCACGGCGTTAATAAATTAATCGCCCGCAGCCGCCGCTGGCAGCCCGCCAAACCGCCGCTGCCGCGACGTAAAATCTTGAAGCGCAGCTTCCAAATCCTGTGCGCAAAAGTCCGGCCACAACTTCGGCGTGAACACCATCTCGGCGTACGCACACTCCCAAAGTAAGAAATCGCTCAAACGATTTTCTCCGCCCGCGCGAATCAAGAGATCAACATCGGCGCTGGGTTGGCCCGCGTGCGTCACTTCGCCAAGCCGTCGCGCGAACTCCTTCTGAGAAACTTCGAGACTCGAAAGCATCCAACAGGCAGCGCGCAATATCGAGTCCCGCCCCGAATAATCAATCGCGATTCGCAATTCGATGGTTCGCGCTGGCGCCGTTACCCGCTCGGCGAATTGAATCGCGGAAGCGAGAGATTCCGGAAGGCGGTCCCGGCGTCCGATCACGCGGATCCGTACGCCCCGCGCCGCGCAATCTCGCGATTCGTGAAGCAAAAATTCTTCGAAAAGCGCAAGCAGAGCGGCGATTTCGGGGCCTGGACGCCGCCAATTGTCGCTCGAGAGTGCGAATAGAGTCAGCGTCCCGATGCCCAACTCCGGTGCAGCGGCAACGACGCGGCGAACCGCCTCCACGCCCGCTCGATGCCCCTCCGAGCGCAAAAGTCCGCGCGTCGCTGCCCAGCGGCCGTTACCGTCCATGACGATCGCCACGTGAATTCCCGGCGGGCTCGTCTGCGTCAAAGTACTTTCGGGTGCAAAGTTAATGGCCAAAAAAATTTCCTTTCCTAAGACTCGCGAGTCGCGCGGATCAGCGCTTCCATGTGATTGAGATAACGCTCGAGGGCGCGCCGGCCGCTTGCCGTCAGTCGATACTCCGTTTTTGGCACTCTGTCCGAAAACGATTTCGTGCATGCGATATGGCCCGCGTCCTCTAACTTTCGCGCGTGCACACTCAGATTTCCATCGCTCGCGCCCAGCAGTTGCTTCAATTCGGTGAATGAGAGCGAAGGATTCACAGCAAGAGCGCTGACAATAGCAAGCCTGGTGCGCTCGTGAATCAAGCGGTCAAGTTGCGTTGCGGAGATTTCGGAGGTCGGCGCGCCGGCATGCGGCTTTGAGGCCGCGGCGTTACTTCGCCGGCCGCCCGCTGCCCGGTCGTCTCGCTCGGCTCGCGCGGCGCTCGTCTTATCCGCCATAATTCCTCGCAATGATCGCTCCAAAAATGATGTGCAACCCTCCGAATCCTCCCGCCAGCATTGCATTTCCCCACGTCGCCGGACAGAACAGCGCCACCGTGCCGAGAACCATGAAGCAAAGTCCCATGAGGGGCACAATTCGAATTGAAAATGCTCCACCCGTCACGACGCCAGTGCCATAAAGCAGCAGCCACACGCCCGGTATCGCGCCGTTGAATCCCGCATGAAACAAAATAACTGTCAGCAGCGCGCCCGTGAACATCGGCGGCGCAAAACTAAGCGCAAATTTTCGGCCCGGCCCCGCAAGCAACGGAACGTTGGCTTCTCGCGCCTTCGACGTCGTGCTCCATGCCGCGATCGCAAGCGCTACGGTGGCTTCTACCAGCCACGTAAACAGCCACGCGGACGCGGCTTGCTGTCGCGATGCGACGACGGCCGCGCCAGCCGCCGTAATCCCCATGGCCACACCGCCCCAGCCCGGAACGGCCGTAAACGAAGAAGCCCGTTCCATCGTCTCGCGAATGAACCGTAGGTTGTCGCGCGCGCGGTCGTCAAGAGCAACTGGCTTACTAGAGGGGGCCTCACGTAGATCTCGTTGCAACATGCCCTAAGCATAGCGCGAAATGAGATTATGTCAAGTACTTTGTATAATAAAGTTGCCGAACTTTATCAGCCAGCGTCCACTCAGGATTACCTTATTTTAAATCCCTTGCCCCACTTCCACGGCCAGGCATATTCTCAACGCGCCATCTCGATAGGAGAAACCTCATGAATTGCCGAATCACAGTCGCCGCCGCGATCCTCAGTTGTGCTATGCCAGTTTTTGCACAGCAAGCTCCGACACCGGCGCCAGCACCGAAAATCGAAACCAATCCCATTTCGAACCATCTTCGCAGCGATCTGGCCGATAGCGCCAAGAACATGGTCGCTGCGGCCGATGAAATGCCCGCCGACAAGTATTCATACCAACCGACTCCGCAACAAATGACATTCGCCCATCTCGTCGTTCACGCGACCTCGGGCAATTATTTTTTCTGCTGGAAACTCTCCGGCGTCGCTCGGCCCGACGTGAAACTTGCGGATACGGACGGCAAAGACAAGCTTCTTGCCGCACTCAAAGCGTCCTACGACTTCTGCACTGCAAACCTCGCCAACATCGATGATTCGAATCTCGGCGAAACTCTTCCCATTTTTGGCGGGCGTATGGTGTCGCGCGGTGGTTTGATGATGATCGTCTCGGCAGAGCTTGCCGATCACTATTCGATCGCGGCGATGTATCTGCGCATGAATGGACTCTTGCCGCCAACCGCCAAAAAAGAGAAATAGTGCCCAATTCGATTACGGGCAGCATCAGCAATGGCCGTGCGCCGAACTAAAAATTAATTGGCAACCCGAACGACAATGTCATCCCGAGCGAAGCGAGGGATCCCTCTTGCTTTAAATGCTTAGCCGCGGATGCGCACTGGGTCGGTGGGAACCCCCACATTCATGCGGGGGAGGAGCGCTGGTACAGACCGGGCGCATCCCTGACAGATCGGACCGGGCGCATCCCTGACACTGCAGATGTGGCAAGCCGTGGGATAACAGGGCATGCCATGGAAAGCGAGCAGTGTGATGGAAGAGAAAATGCGATTTTTAGTGGAGTACGAAGAACAAGAGCAGACGATGACCGAGCTGTGCCAGAGATACCAAGTCTCTCGCGAGACTGGATATGTGTGGCTTCGGCGCTATCGTAAGGATGGAGTGCTCGGGCTCTGTGAGCGGGAGCGCGCCGCGTTACGGCACCCCAACCAAACACCGGCGGAGATAGAACGCCTGGTGTTGGAACTGCGGCAAGCGCACATGCGCTGGGGACCACGGAAGCTGAAGCGGATTCCTGGAGCGCGACGAGCCTGGACGGGCGTGGCCAGCGGCGAGCACGATGGGAGCGCTGCTCAAGAGGGAAGGCTTGGTAGTGCCGCGGCGCAAGCGACTGCGCACAGCGCCTTACACTCAGCCATTGGGGCATGCCGATGCACCGAACCGAGTCTGGTGCGCCGATTTCAAGGGTTGGTTCCACACCTCCGACGGCCAGCGGATCGATCCGCTGACCATCAGCGATGCGCACAGCCGCTATCTGTTACGGTGTCAGGGAGTGGGCAAGACCGACAGCGAGCATGTGCGTGCGATCTTTGAAGCTGCGTTTCGTGAATACGGGCTGCCTGAGGCGATTCGCACCGACAACGGGGCGCCGTTTGCTTCGCGTGCGGTGAACGGATTGTCACGGCTGGCAGTGTGGTGGATGAAGCTGGGGATTGTGCCGGAGCGGATCGCGGCCGGTCACCCGGAACAAAATGGGCGGCATGAACGAATGCATCGAACCTTGAAACAAGAAGCGGCCATGCCGCCGGCCAGGAACCGTCGGACGCAGCAGCGGGCCCTGGATCATTTTCGCCAGGAATATAACCAGGTGCGTCCGCACGAAGCTTTGCAGATGAATACGCCGGCCTCGGTCTATGTGCCGTCGGCGCGAAGCTTTCCTGCACGGGTGGGTGAAGCGGAATATCCGGAAACGATGGCAGTGCGCAAAGTGCAGCAGCATGGGCATTTTCGTTGGAACAAACAGGAGGTATTTGTGAGCGAAGTGCTGTGGGGCGAACGCGTGGGTTTGCTGCCTGTAGACGACCGCTGGTTTACGATCTACTTGCGCAGTTTCCCATCGCACGATTGGATAGCCGGCATGCCCGCATAGCGCCGTTGGGAGCAACGGATTTCTGTAAAGTGGGTGCAGAGGAAAGGGAAATTCCCCCTTCCCCTGCACCCCATCCCCCAACGGAAGAAAACCCAAAACTGTCAGGGATGTGCCCGGTCTAAGGTGTCAGGGATGTGCCCGGCCGCACACGCTTCAGCGCTCCAAAAGGTCCCCGCTTGCGATAATGCGCTTTAGCGCTGGCCGGCCTTCCGCTTTCTGAATCGTCACGCAGCCTCCCCGCGCGCCCGTCCTGACTTCTGTTACGATGGCCCGCCAAATGAACCGGCGACGAATATGCCCACTCCTCCGAACTCCCCACAATCCGTCGAGGCTCGCGAAGCTGGCCTTCACCGCCAGCTAAGCTCACGCCAGCTTTCGATGATCGCCCTCGGCGGCGCCATTGGCACCGGCCTTTTTCTCGGCAGCGCCGTTTCTGTCCGCGTCGCAGGCCCAGGCGTAATTCTGAGTTATGGAGTGGGCGCGTTAATTGCTCTCGCTCTGATGTGGGCGCTCGCCGAGATGACCGTTGTCCATCCAGTGGCTGGCTCGTTCGGAGTTTTTGCGGAGATTTATCTCAATCCTTGGGCGGGTTTCGCGGTGCGCTACTCATATTGGTTCGCGCAGTCCGTGGCGATCGGGAGCGAGCTCGTGGCCGTCTCGATTTATTGTCATTACTGGGCGCCGGGCGTTCCCGCATGGATTTGGATCGTACTTTTCTCCGCGGGAATGGTTTTCATCAACGCACTGAATGTCGGAAACTTTGGCACCATCGAATACTGGTTTGCGTTGATGAAGGTCACGACGATTTTTGTGTTTCTCGTTCTTGGCACCGCGCTAATTTTCGGCATCGGCTATCACCCCCTCGGGACGCACAACTACACCGCGTTCGGTGGATTTCTCCCGCACGGATGGACTGGAGTAATCCTTGGAGTCGCTATAGCGATTTTCAGCTATTTGGGACTGGAGGTCGTGTCCGTGGCGGCCGGCGAAGCGAGCCACCCGGAAATTGCCGTGCCTCGAGCGATGCGCTGGGCGCTTGCGCGGCTTGCGCTTTTCTACATCGGCGGCATGGCCGTTCTCGTCGGCGTGATGCCGTGGACCCAAGCAGGACTTTCGGAAAGCCCCTTCGTTCGCGTATTCCAGGCGACCGGAATTCCATTCGCTGGCGCCATCATGAATTTCGTTGTGCTCACCGCCGCGCTATCCAGCGTGAACGCCGATTTATATCTCACCACGCGAATGCTCTTCTCTCTGTCGCGCGGAGGCTACGCGCCCGAATTCCTCGGCAAATTAAACAAGAACGGCGTCCCGCTGGCCGCCCTATTGATTTCAAGCGTTGGCATGATCGTCGCCCTGATTCTCGATCTGCGATTTCAAGAAAGCGCATTTCTATACACGCTCGGGGCGTCGTTCTTCGGCGGGCTTTTCGGCTGGGGAATGATTTTCGCCACGCATCTTGCGTTTCGGCGCAGTTATGCGAAACGCGGCGAATCAGTTCCAATGCGGTTCGCGCCGCCAGGGCCGTGGTCATCGCTTGCAGGGTTGCTGGCGCTTATCGGAGTGCTGATTTCGACGTGGTGGATTCCCGGTATGAAGATCACCATCCTGGCGGGATTGCCTTGGCTCGCCTTCATCACTCTGTGCTATTTTCTTTGGAAACGCACAAATCGAGATCGCTTATCTCCCGAGCTGAATGGCGGCCAGCCGCCCGGGAGAGCTTGAGGAAATGAAATGGATGAACTGCTGAAGTGGCGTGAAGAATTTCCGATTCTTGAGACCTCGACGTATCTCATCAGCAACTCGCTGGGCGCGATGCCGCGCGATGTTTACCAGCGCCTCCACGATTACGCGGACGCCTGGGGAATCCGCGGAGTGCGCGCCTGGGAAGAAGGCTGGTGGGATATGGCGGTGAGCGTGGGCGACAAAATCGGAGCGCTCATCGGTGCGGGTCCGGGCGAGATTTCGCTTCATCAGAACGTGACATTGACGCAAGCCATCATTTCTTCGTGCTTCGATTTTTCCGGCCCGCGGAACAAAGTGGTTCTCGTGGATTTGGAATTTCCTTCCATCGTTTACTTTTACATGGAACAGCGGCGGCGTGGCGCGCGCATCGAGTTATTGAAGAGCGAAGACGGCATTCATGCGCCGCTCGAAAAAGTGCTTGCCGCGATTGATGAGAACACTCTTCTCGTGCCGATTTCGCTGGTGCTATTCCGCAGCGCTTCCATTGTGGATGCGCGAGCAATCGTCGAACGCGCGCATTCCGTTGGCGCGTACGTAATTCTCGATTGCTTCCAGGCGGCCGGCACTCTTCCCATCGATGTGCGCGGCCTCAACGTGGAGTTCGCGGTCGGAGGCTGCCTGAAATGGCTCTGCGGCGGCCCGGGTGTGGCGTATCTCTATGCTCGTCCCGATCTGCGTAAGAAACTTTCGCCCATGATTACGGGCTGGAGCGCGCACCAGCGGCCGTTCAATTTCGAAGTCGGTCCAGTGGAGTTGCGCGACGATGGATTCCGATTCCTCAACGGCACGCCTCACATTCCAGCTTTGTATGCCTGCCAGCCGGGGCTCGAGATTTTGGCGAAAATCGGAATCGAGCGAATTCGCGAGAAATCAAAGCGCCAGACGCAACGCCTGATTGATGGCGCACTGGCGCGCGGTTGGCGCGTTAACTCGCCCAGGAACGCAGCCGAGCGCGGCGGAACTGTCTCGGTTGACTGCCCTCACGCGATGGAAGTGAAGACCGAATTGATTGCTCGGAACATTCTCGTGGATTACCGTCCCGGCGCTGGGGTGCGCCTCTCACCTCATTTCTATAACCGCGACGAGGAAATTGATTTCGCGCTGGCGCAGATGGAAGACATTTTGGCGACGCGCGAATGGGAGAAGCACTTGCAGCCTGCCTGAGCGGCGGCCATGCCCGGATGACCTCCTCCCCTGTCCCCGAGCTCTCGATCGTCGTTCCCTCTTACAACGAGGAAGCTCGCCTTCCACGAAGTCTCGAAAAGATTCGCGCCTACGTTGCGAAGAATCATCCAGATGCCGAAGTGATAGTTGTAGATGACGGCTCGAAGGACGGAACAGCGCAAGTGGTGGAAGAATGGCGACGGAGCTGGCCGGCGCTGCGTCTCGTGCCCAATGGCGAAAATCGCGGCAAGGGCTACAGCGTCCGGCACGGAATGCTGGAAGCGCGTGGCCGCGTGGCGCTATTTACCGATGCCGATCTCTCCGCGCCTATCGAAGAAGCTGACAAGTTGCTCGATGCCTTGCGAAATGCCGACGTGGCGTTTGGATCTCGCGCCATGGACCGCACGATGATTTCGGTGCATCAATCGCGATTTCGCGAAGTGGCCGGAATTATTTTCAATCGCTGCGTGCGGCTCTTCACGGGTCTTTCTTTTGAAGACACGCAATGCGGCTTCAAGGCATTTCGGCTGGATCGCTCGCGAGTCATTTTCGAGCAGCAGCGCGTCGAGCGATTCGGATTCGATCCGGAAATTCTGTTTCTCGCCAAGCGCCACGGATTGCGCGCCGTCGAGGTGCCAGTACGATGGGCGCACGACCCCGCGACAAAAGTTCACGTCTTCCGCGACAGCCTGCACATGTTCTGGGACCTAGTGGTGATCCGCTGGAACGCCATCGCCGGCTGGTATCCAAAACGCCGTTCGTAATCTTCACCGGAAGCTTCAAGCGACTCCGGAGAGCCTGACGTTCGCCCATCTCGTGCGACCGGCACTTGTAGCGCCGGGCTCAGCCCGGCATCTTCACTCTTGTACCGTGCTCACACAGACCCTCGGGACTGCATCATCTACAGCCCAGTTTCGGCAACGGGCTCGTGCGCCAAATCCGCGTTTTCGCAAAATCAAAGCACAATTTCGTAAGATTTTAACGCTCGAATCCTGCTGATTCTCCGACACTTCCGCCAACCCTTACACACTGTGGATTTGCGCGCACCCCTAGTCGCATGATATAATCAGTTGTTCTAATTACCCTAACAGTATGATAGTTATACAGTTAACACGCAGAAGACTGCCCGCGCACCGCCGCTCGGCGCCAATTGGCTTCCGGGCCGCGGAATGCTACGCAAATTTGCGGAGTCCAGTACTCAACCGGAACGCAATTTCTAATCGAGACTGGAAATTATTAGAAACGCCCGTAAGTCAAACAAAACAATCAATCGAGGTAGGTTCTAATCGAGACAAAATGAGGGGGGCATTCGACACGATTTGTAGCGGTTTCTGGCGCCCTGCCGTGACAAAACGGTGTAGTCGCCACGCAGACCCGTCAAGTCGTTAAAATCAGTCCATGACGCGCTTACCTTGCATCGGCTAATATGAGCAGCGATTCACTGAGGTGATCGTAATGAAAGGCTTCGCAGATACTCGATCCCGCGCGCGAGCGATCATTGCGCTTGTCGTCGCCATCCTTGTCGCCGCCACGCTAGTGCCATTCGCGACATCCGCTCAGAAATCATCGCCGGTCACGGTAATCGTTTCGGCCGCAATCAGCCTGAAAGACGCGCTCGATGAAATCGCGAAACTATACGAGGCAAAGCATCTAAATGTGACGGTTTCATACAATTATGGCGGCTCGGGCGCGCTTCAACATCAAATCGAGCAAGGGGCGCCGGTGGACATTTTCTTTTCCGCCGCTGAAAAGCAGATGGACGCGCTTCAAGCCGAACACTTGATTCTGCTTCCCACGCGGCGCGACGTTGTACGGAACGCCCTGGTTCTCGTTACGCCGGCAGACAATGATACGGTGAAAGATTTCTCAGACCTTGCAAACCCTGCCGTCAAGACGATTGCCCTCGGCGAAGCCGCGACCGTCCCTGCAGGAATGTATTCCCAACAGACGCTTCAGCATCTCGGCCTGTTCGACGGGATCAAGAGCAAAGTCGTCTACGCGAAAGATGTCCGCCAAGTTCTGACGTACGTGGAAACAGGAAATGCTGACGCGGGCCTCGTCTATCGCACCGACGCGCTCACTTCCAAGAAAGTCCGAATCGCGGCAACCGCGCCTGAAGATTCGCACGACATCATCGTTTATCCATTGGCCGTCTTGAACACGACGAAGAACGAACCCGCAGCGCGCGAATTCGAAGATTTTATGGGCGGCCCGGAAGCCAAAGCTGTATTCATCAAATACGGATTTGCCGCTCCACCAATTCGCGACTGACATTTCTCGATGCCTGCCGATCTCTCGCCGATTTGGATCTCTCTCGCGACGAGCCTCACCGCCACGGCGATCACGTTCGTTCTCGGTATTACGGCCGCCGCTTGGCGCGAGCGCCGCAGCGGACCGCTGTTTGCGTTACTCGATGGCGTTTTTTTGCTGCCGCTCGTGTTGCCACCCACGGTTGTTGGCTTTCTATTACTGCTGCTTTTTGGCAGAAATGGCCCCGTTGGCCGAATCTTCCTCGCGATGGGTACAACGGTGGTGTTTTCATGGCCGGCAACGGTGATCGCAGCGTCAGTAGTGTCGTTTCCTCTGATGTACATCACCGCGCGCGCTGCTCTGGCGCAAGTGGATCCCGAACTCATAAATGCAGCGCGAACTCTCGGCGCATCCGAATGGCGCGCGTTCCATCGCGTGGCGATGCCGCTGGCGGCGCCGGGAATTTTGGCTGGCACGATCCTATCGTTCGCCCGCGCTTTCGGAGAATTTGGCGCGACGCTGATGCTTGCCGGTGACATTCCAGGCCGCACCGAAACAATCCCGCTGGCAATTTATTTCGCCGTCGAAGCAAACGAGATGGCACGTGCGGCTTTCTGGTCAGTGATTGACGTGGGCATTTCGCTCGCGCTTCTATTCGGCCTCTATTACTGGTCGCAGTTGCAATCTACATCTCGCGCGCGTATCGAGCGGGCTGGATGAGTCTCGAAGTTCACATCGAAAAGCGCCTTCAAAGCTACTCTCTAGCGCTCGATTTCACGGCCGGCGCCAAGCCGCTGGCGATCCTCGGGCCATCCGGCGCGGGCAAGACGATGACGCTTCGCTGCATTGCAGGTCTCGTGACGCCCGATCGCGGCCGGATCGTCCTGGACGATCGAGTTCTCTTCGATTCAGAGAAAAAAATCAATGTGCCCAGCCGCGAGCGGCGGATCGGCCTCCTATTTCAGAATTACGCGCTCTTCTCGCATATGACTGTCTCAGAAAATATTGCGTTCGGCCTTGATCGCGTCGCACCGGACGAACGGGCGCACAAAGTGCGCAGGCAACTGGACGCACTGCATTTGGCGGGATTGGAGAGCCGCCTGCCGCGCGAGTTATCCGGCGGCGAACAACAGCGGGTCGCACTCGCGCGCGCTCTTGCCATCGAACCCGAGGCGCTCTTGCTCGACGAGCCGCTTTCGGCGCTCGACACTCATTTGCGTTCGCAGGTTGAGCATCAACTCCTAAGCACACTCGCGGCGTTCGAAGGCTCCTCACTCGTGGTGACGCACAACATTGAAGAAGCTTATCGCCTCGGCGAAGAAATGCTTGTCCTGACGAAAGGCCGCGTGGCCGCGTTCGGACCGAAAGAAGAAGTTTTTCGCCGCCCGCCAACCCTCGATGTCGCGCGGCTCACGGGATGCAAGAATTTCTCACGCGCAGCAGTGATCTCTAAAGGCATGATCGAAGCGGTGGATTGGGGCTGCCGCTTGCGTGTGTCGCAGCCGATGACGCAACCGGTAGTTCATGCTGGCATTCGCGCCCATCAGATTGATTTTCTCGAAAGCACGGACGGCGGCGCAAATCCCGAACATACTTTTCCATGCTGGGTGATGGAAGCAAGCGAGACGCCGTTTCGCATCACGCTGTACCTAAAGCTGCATTCCGCGCCCCGGCCCGGCGAACAGCCTCAATTGCAAGCTGAGGTGTTCAAGGAAAAGTGGCAGCGATTCAAGGACCGGCCTTTTCCCTGGCACGTGCGCCTGGATCCGGATGCGGTGTTTCTCCTCCCGGATTAAGCGCTACTTGAAATGTTTCGTGAATTCGATGCTGAGGCTGAAAGTGCCATTGATATCACGCAGGGCGATGATGGAGATGTCGCGCCGTACGGCGTAAACCACCTGAATCACCTGCTCCTGCTGTGACGCGGCATTCGTGCTGTATGTCACCGTCACCGCTTTACCGAGCTGCTCTTCGATCGTGATACGCGCCGCTGCGTTTTGCTCGGATGCCGTCCCCGCCAGGAATGGATCCACGCGGAATTTCGTAATTCCAAATAACCGTTCAATGCGCCCGCCCAGTTGGCTCGAGATGGCTTCCGAAAGAAGCGCAGTTGCGCCGTAGCCCTGCGTTGTTTGCGCGCTCGAAGATCTCAGCGCGCTCTCGGTCCCCGGGCTGCCCAAAGCTAACAGCGCGATGATGTCCGAGTCGGGCAGCGGAGGATCGGAGCGATACGCGAGCGAAAGATTGCTGCCAGGCCCGGTAAAATCGAGCGTTACTTCGTATTGGTCGATCACCGTCGTTGCTTCAACGTTCAGAATTGGGTCCAGCCGAAACGGATTCGAAAAAATGATGTCGCCGCGTGAAAGAGTGTACTTGTTGCCGCGGAATGTCATATCTCCGTTCAGCAAATGTATGTTGCCAAGCAAAATCGGCCGCTCCCAAGTTCCGCGCAGGCGCATCGTGCCTTCCATCTCGACGTGCGCGCCGGTCCACTCCATGCGCGCATTCGGAGTGGTGCCCGCGCCAATATCGAATTGAAGGTTGCGCAGGAATGCCGAAGTCGTGGTCGGCCCCTGCACGCTGCCCTGTGACGCCGTCAGCAGCGTCGCTAAGTCAACATTTTGCGCGAGCAGCAGCCGTTCCACTTGAATGTTTCCCGACAACACCGCTCCATCCGATGTCCCGGAGAGATGCATCGTGCCTCCCGCCAGCCAACTCATTCCCACGGGATAGCGGATCCGCGTGTGAGGCGCGATTGCGTCCACGTCGAACCTGAATGGGCCGTCTCCGTAGCTCACCGATCCTCGCAGCGTCAAGTTCCCGCCGCCGGATTGCGCCGCGACGTTGTCAAATATCGCCCGCGATCGATCGAAGATCACTTCACCGGTCACATGGCTAAGCCCTGTCGGAAAATCATCATATACAGCCGACGCATCCTGAAATCCGACACGCCCGATAATCGTCGGGCTTGAGATTGTTCCTTCCACGCTTACGCGCACGTCCGCAGCGCCGTGCGCATCGAGCATGGGTACAAGACCCTTTGCCAGGCCCAAATTGACTCGACCCGCCAGCGTCAAATTCAGCGGCCGATTGCCATCGAATCGCATGCGCCCGGAAAATTGAAAGTCGGTGTCGGTTCCGCGCAGGTAGGCTTGCTGAATTGTTACCTCGTCGTGGCGATATTCGAATCGGAAGGGCCCTTCGTTTTGCAGCTTCACAAAGCCGTAATCGAGCAGGACCTTCGAGAAATTCGCGTTCACGCGCAGCGACGCGAGATCGTGCAGGTTTCCGCCGATTATGAGTTCGCCATCCACGCTACTGTGGGCGTTCAGCGTCTGCAAGTGGAGCCCCGCAATAACGAATGGATCGAGATCGAAACCAGACGTGACGATTTGTCCCGTTATAGGGTACTCGCCGCTCAAAAGCACATTGAGACCGCCCAAAAGCGTTCCGTTGCTATTCTCCGATGTGAGATCAAGGTGGAGTTGCTTTCCGTCTGAATTTAACTTGCCGTCGAAGCCGCCTTCGACTGCCGGACCGAGTTTCACATTCCGCAACTGCAATGTGCCTCCGCCTATTGGATGGAGAAGGGGTCCTTCGCCGCGAAGATCGAAGCCAAGCGTCCCGGCAATCGGTAACATTTCACTTTGAAGCCGCGGAACGCTGCCGAGTTCAAGGCCCGAGCCCGCCAGCGCAAACTCGATCTGTTTGTCGTCCATTCGGTATGTAAGATGGCCGGCAATTTTGCCCGCGCCCATTCGCAGATCGCCGTTTGCGAACTGAAACTCGTCGTTGCTGACGTGAATTTGTCCCGTCAGGCGATCGAATCGAGCCCCGTAAGCGTCAATTTGCTCGAACGTTAGATCTCCGTCGAAGACCGGCTCGCTCCGTGTTCCGCCTCCCGTGAATTGACCGCTAAGCAATCCGCTGACGGGATAGTTCATGCCGAAGAGCGCTTGCAAATCGTCGGTGGGATCGCGAGCAAGCTGTGCGTGGAAACTCCACGGATCGATCGGCCGGAAATTCCAGTCGTTATCGAATTGCAGCCGCAAGTCGAGCGTCGCGGAAGACCGGCCGCGACGAACTGCGAAATTCGTAAGGCGCAATTGATCTGGCGAATAGTCCATGTCGCCATCCATTGAGTCCCAGGCGAGAGTGTCGTAGCGCACGTTGGTGCCGCTGACATGCCCCACAAATGCGGGACCGATGATTGGCCCGAGGACCCGTCCCTTCCAATCCGCGCGTGCCGCAATGAGCTTGGGCGCTTGATCGGTTCCACGAATCGTGTTGATGAAGTCATCCCATTGCGACAAATCGTCCGCGTGAAACGTTACCTCGACCGCGGAATCAAGCCCGCCGAGCGGGCCATCCATCGTCAATCGGCTTGTGGGAGTTGAAATTTCGCTGTTCGTCAGCAAGACACCGAGGCGATCTTGCGAGT